>OCTW011608647.1_pt1 | contig 18075 bp, 20 predicted proteins | sample 1539671 | NCBI WGS metagenome assembly OCTW01 (sample SAMN02144230, study PRJEB22623) | gut metagenome | biome: sheep rumen | host: Ovis aries | place: New Zealand
AAAATTAAAGCAACATGAAACGATTCCTCGTACTTCTTGTGGCATTCGTATCACTTTCTGCATTCGCACAGGACGCAGCCACAACATCTCATTCAATCAAGTTTGGTTACCTCAGCTATAAGACAGCTATCCAATCGATGGCTAACTATTCGCTGGTAAAGCAGCAGATTGCTGACCTGAAGGCTCAGTATCAGTCGGAGGCCAAGCGTGTAGAAGACGAATTCAACAGGAAGTACGAGGAGTTTCTTGAAGGACAGCGTGACTTTCCAAAGAGCATTCTGCAGAAGCGACAGAGCGAATTGCAGGAACTTATGAACAACAACATTGCCTTCAAGAATAAGAGTATTGAGCAGTTGGCCAAAGAAGAGGCAGCAGCCTATGCCCCCCTTTATGACCAGCTCAACGAAGTATTGGCGGCCATCGGTCAGGAGCGAGGCTATGCCTTTATCCTCGATACCGACGTCAAAGCACTGCCATTCATCAACCCCGCAATGGGAGAAGATATCAGTCAAGTTGTAAAGGATGCCCTCACTGCCGAGTAATCCGGGCCCCATCGGAATATTTGATAGCGGTTACGGCGGTCTGACCATCCTACATGGCATCCGTCAACTGCTCCCCGAATACGATTATCTTTATTTGGGCGACAATGCCCGTGCGCCCTATGGACCACGTTCGTTCGACGTGGTCTACGAGTTTACACGCCAAGCCGTCGTCAAACTCTTTGAGATGGGATGTCATCTGGTTATTCTGGGATGCAACACCGCATCAGCCAAGGCTTTGCGCACCATACAGCAGAACGATCTCACCAAGATTGATCCTGAGCGTCGTGTATTAGGCGTCATCCGTCCTACGGCTGAGGTAATAGGCTCTCTCACCACCTCAAACCATGTTGGTGTCCTTGCTACCGAAGGCACCATTAAAAGCGAAAGTTACAATCTGGAAATCCAGAAACTACATCCAGACATCAAGGTGTCAGGTGTGGCCTGTCCTTTCTGGGTGCCTCTCGTAGAATATAATGAAGCTGACTCGCCAGGTGCAGACTACTTTGTAAAGAAACGCATTGACGAGATTATGCGTAAAGACCCTGCTATAGACACAATCATCCTGGGATGTACCCACTACCCACTGCTCATGCCCAAGATACTGAAATATCTACCTGCAGGCGTACGGGTAGTGCCTCAAGGTGAGTATGTGGCAGAGAGCCTAAAAAATTATCTGGAACGCCATCCCAACATCGAACAGCATTGTTCTAAGCATGCAACCGTGCACTATCTCACCACTGAGAATCCACAGAAGTTCCAGGAACAAGCACAGATATTCCTCCACGAGCCTGTTGAGGTAGAGAATATCACTTTAGGATAAACCATTCTATTCAGCATGAGGCGTAAGATCAAGAATATTGCCTTCGATTTAGGAGGCGTAGTGATAGCACTGAGCTATGAGAATGCAGTGGCCAGTTTCGAAAGAATCGGTCTAAAAGATGCCAGACAACATTTGGACGCCTTCCATCAACAAGGTATCTTTGGACAACTGGAAGATGGCAGTATCGATCAAGAAACATTCCGAAAAGCACTGAGCCAGTTGATAGGACGCGATGTAACGACTAACGATTGCTACGAAGCCTGGCATGGCTATGTGGAAGACGTGCCCAAACGGAACCTGGAGGCATTAGAGGCGTTACGCGCCAAGGGCTATAAAGTATGTCTGCTTTCGAACACCAATCCCTATATGATGCAATGGGCCCGCAGTTCGGAGTTCGACGGGCAGGGTAACACCTTGGACCATTATTTCGATGCCCTATACCTGAGTTACGAATGCGGGGTAATGAAACCACACAAGCAGATCTTTGAGATGATGCTGGAGGGACAAGAAGCCTTGCCAGAAGAGACGCTATTCATAGACGACAGCCCTGCTAACGTGGCTGCGGCAGAAGCATTAGGTATCCATACATTATGCCCGCAGAACAATGAGGACTGGACGGGAACACTGAAAGACATGCTATTCTGAGTGTCGCATGTTACGCGGATGATGCTCCAGAATTTCCTGTCGGAGCGTACTCGTATCAATATGCATATAGATCTCTGTCGTACCAATATCCTCATGGCCCAAGAGGGCTTGAATGAAACGCAAGTCAGCCCCACCCTCCAGCAGTGCTGTAGCAAAGGAGTGACGCAGTGTATGGGGCGAGATATTTTTCTGTAAGCCAGCCTCCTTGGCCTGAGCCTTAATCATGATGAGAATCATAGTCCGGGTAAGGTGGGCACCACGACGATTAAGAAAGACATAATCCTCCTCACCTGGTTTTATATCCATCAAATTACGATCAACAAACCAATATTTCAGTTCCTCTATCGCTTTATGTGATATAGGTACGAGTCGTTCCTTGGACCCTTTACCAAATATACGCACATATTCCTCGTCAAGATAAAGGTCAGACAGTTTCAAGGTGACTAACTCGGTGACACGTAAGCCACACGAGAACAAGACCTCGATGATTGCACGGTTGCGATGACCTTCCCACTTAGATAAATCAATACTTTCTTCCAACCGATCCACTTCAGCCGTAGTGAGCACCTCGGGTAGATGGTCACCAATCTGAGGTGACTCCAGCAGTTCTGTAGGATCATCATCGCGATAGCCATCTAACTGTGCGAACTTAAAGAAACTACGGATACCACTGAGAATACGGCATTGCGAACGCGGATTGATGCCAATATCATGCAGACCTGCAGAGAAATGTTCCAAATCATTCAGTGTCACATCGCGTAATGTCATCTGTTCACGCGCCAGATAATCAAGCAGTTTCTGGAGGTCACGCTGATAGGCATCAAGCGTATTGCCCGACATATTACGTTGCAACTTAAGATAGCGCACATAAGCCCTAACGATGTCTTTTTCACCACTCATGGTCATAAATTTGATGCAAAGTTAATACATTTTTTCAATAAATTTGGTTTTTCGCATACTTATTCGTACCTTTGCAGCCGTATTAATACAAAAAAGAAAATGAAGATACTGATAATCAATGGTCCGAACTTGAATTTGTTGGGCCAGAGGGAGCCAGGCATCTATGGCTCGTCGTCGTTTGACGCCTACCTGCCTGAGTTGCGTAAGCGCTTTTCCGATACAGACATCGAGTACTTTCAGAGTAACATTGAAGGTGCGCTCATCGACAAGATGCAGGAGGTCGGGTTCAGCTACGACGGTATCGTGCTCAATGCAGGTGCCTACACCCACACCTCGATAGCTTTGCAAGACTGCATCCGCTCATTGAAAACCCCTGTCATAGAGGTTCATATCTCGAATGTACATCAGCGCGAGGAATTCCGTCATAAGTCTATGATATCCTGCGCCTGCAAAGGTGTGATTCTGGGCTTTGGACTCGACTCATACCGTTTAGCCATTGAAGCTCTGAAAGGATGACACTCGACGAGTATATCCTGCAACACACAGAGCCAGAGCCCGACTACCTGTACCGACTATGGCGAGCCACCAACATACATACCATTCACGGACGTATGGCAAGCGGTCATCTACAGGGGCGTCTGCTGAAGATGCTGGTTCGGATGATACGTCCTCAAAATATTCTGGAGATAGGTACATTCAGCGGGTATAGTGCCATATCAATGGCTGAAGGACTGGAAAAAGACGGTCGTCTGTACACTTTCGAAATCAACGACGAGATGGAGGACTTTACACGCCCCTGGATAGAAAAGTCGCCTGTAGCAGACAAAATCGTATTCATCATCGGTGATGCATTACAGGAAGCGCCCAAACTGGGTATCGCGTTCGATCTGGTCTTTATGGATGGTGACAAGCGTACCTATCGCGACTGCTACGAGATGGTGATGCAGATTCTGAAGCCTGGAGGTTTCATTCTGGCAGACAACACCCTGTGGGACGGACATGTCGTGGATCACGCCTATGACAAGGACCACCAAACCCAGGGTATCGAAAAATTCAACGACTATATAGCCAGCGACGAGCGAGTGGAGCAAGTCATTCTGCCGCTACGCGACGGTTTAACACTAATAAGAAAGAAATAAGAGTTTATGCAAGAAACGAGACAAAACAAAATTGCGAGATTGCTGCAGAAGGAACTCTCGCTCATATTCCAACAGCAGACGCGTGCCACTCACGGTGTGATGATATCGGTTACACGTACCAAGATATCGCCAGACCTGAGTATCTGCACAGCCTATCTGAGTGTGTTCCCCAGCGAGAAAGGCGAAGAGATCCTTGCCAATATCAATGCCAACACCAAGCAGATACGTTACGAACTGGGCACACGCGTAAGAAATCAGATGCGCATCATCCCAGAACTGCGATTCTTTATCGACGATTCGCTCGATTACATTGAGCATATCGACGAACTGCTAAAAAAATAACAGAATCGATGTTCGGAGCAGTCAATTTCCCCTTCTTCATAGCCCGAAGATATCTGTTCTCGAAGAAATCCACTCATGCCATCAATGTCATCAGTGGTATTTCTGTCGTTGGCGTTGCCGTAGCCACCATGGCACTCGTGGTAACGCTATCGGTATTCAATGGCTTTCACGATCTGGTGGCGACTTTCTTCACCAGTTTCGACCCACAGTTAAAGGTGATACCAATAGAAGGAAAGACTGTAGCCGCCGACGACCCAATTCTGACAGAGATAAAAAGACTGCCCGCTGTTGAAGTGGCCACAGAAAGCGTTGAGGATATGGCACTGGCCATCTACCGCGGCCGTCAAGCCATGGTAGTTATCAAGGGTGTCGACGATAATTTCGACCAACTAACCCACATTAACGACATACTGGTTGGCGATGGTGATTTCAGCCTTCACGCTGCAGATATGGACTACGGCACATTAGGTATCCGTTTGGCAGAGGCCCTTGGTACGGGCTATACCTACGAAGAGCCTATACACATCTATGCCCCCAAAAGAGAAGGACAGTTAGACATCACTAATCCCGACGATGCTTTCGAAGAGGATGAGCTTTACTCACCAGGTGTTCTGTTCAACGTTAAGCAATCACGCTACGACAAGAACTATATTCTGACCAGCATCAGTTTTGCCCGCCGCCTCTTTGGCCAACAAGGTATGCTCTCATCGCTAGAATTGAGACTGAAGCCCGGTAGCAACTTTGATAAAGTAAAGGCAGACATTAAGCAGTTATGTGGCAACAAGTTTGTGGTGAAGGACCGCTATGAACAACAAGATGACACCTTCAAGATCATGAAGATTGAAAAACTGATAGCCTACATCTTCCTGACCTTCATTCTGATGGTGGCCTGTTTCAATATCATCGGCTCGCTCTCCATGCTCATTATTGACAAGAAAGACGATGTGATAACCTTACGCAATCTGGGCGCATCAGACAAACAGATTGTCCGCATCTTCCTGTTTGAAGGCCGTATGATATCAGCTATTGGAGCTATCCTTGGCATCACGATAGGTCTGGTTCTTTGTTGGGCACAACAACAATACGGCATTGTAGGTCTGGGGTCATCAAGTGGCACTTTCGTCATCAACGCCTACCCAATAAGCGTACACCCAGAGGATATCATCCTGATTTTCCTCACGGTACTTATCGTTGGTTTCCTCTCTGTTTGGTATCCTGTCAGATACTTTGCCAAAAGGCTCTTGGTATAAGAATGTAAGTTTTAACGTAGCTTTAACGTAGAATTTGCACCAAATAGATAAAAAAAATGTAATTTTGCAACCGATATCATATATATAATGACCAAATCTTATTAAGAAAAATGAAAAAGATTCTATCGACCATTATGCTGACAATGATCGGCGCATTAACGATGATGGCTCAGATGCAGATGCCATCCATTCCAAATGATCCCGATGTACGCATCGGTAAACTCGACAACGGACTAACCTATTACATCCGTCACAACAACTGGCCTGAGAACCGCGCAGAGTTCTACATTGCCCAGAAGGTTGGCTCTATCCAGGAGAATGATGACCAGCGTGGTTTGGCTCACTTCCTGGAGCACATGGCATTTAATGGATCGAAACATTTTAAAGGCAACGAGCTGCTGCGCTGGTGCGAAAGTATCGGTGTAAAGTTCGGTACCGATCTGAACGCATATACCTCAATTGATCAGACTGTATATAACATCAGCAATGTGCCCACCACGCGCGAAGGCATCGTAGACTCATGTCTGCTCATTCTCTTCGACTGGGCTGACGGTCTGCTGCTGGAACAGGAGGAGATAGAAAAGGAGCGTGGTGTCATCCATGAGGAGTGGCGCCTGCGCACCAGTGCTCAGCAGCGCATGCTGGAGCGCGACCTGCCCAAGTTGTACCCAGGTTCAAAATACGGCTACCGCATGCCTATCGGACTGATGGAAATCATCGACAACTTTGAGCGCCCATTCCTCCAAGCTTACTACGAGAAGTGGTATCGTCCAGACAACCAAGGTATCATCGTAGTTGGTGATGTTGATGTAGACAAGGTTGAGAAAAAAATCAAGGATATGTTCTCGACAATCAAACTGGCACAGAATGCAGAGAAAGTCGTCAAGTATCCCGTACCCGACAATGCCGAGCCCATCATTGTCATCGACAAGGACAAGGAGCAGCAGTATAACATCGTAGAGATACTGATGAAGCACGAGGCCTTCCCTGACACGCTGAAGGGCACCATGGCCTATATGATTACCGACTACATTAAGAATGCAGCCCTCTCCATGCTGAGAGACCGCCTGTCAGAGTATGCAGAAAAGCCCGAGAGCCCATTCCTGCAGGCCTTTGCCAACGACGGGAGTTATTTGCTTTCAAATACTGTAGATGCCTTCGAACTGGGATTCCTACCTAAGGACGGTCAAAGCGAGGCTGCCATCACAGCTATTCTCACCGAGGCACGTAGGGCCGCTGAGTTCGGATTTACTCCTACGGAGTACAACCGCTTCAAAGCCGACTACCTGAGCAACCTAGAGAAACAGTATTCTAACAAAGACAAGCGTTTCAACCGTCAGTTCGTAAACCAGTATGTTCAGCATTTCCTGGCCAACGAGCCTATCCCAAGCATCGATTACACCTTCGAGACGATGAAACAGGTAGTGCCTGTCATCCCCATTGAGGCCATCAACACCTTAGCCAAGGAACTCATCTCGCAGAAAGACAGCAACCTCGTAGTGCTAAGCATGAACAACGAAAAGGAAGGCGCCGTTTATCTGACTGAATCAGGTGTAAAGAATGCTATTGCAGCTGCACGCAGTGCTAAGATTGAGGCTTACATAGACAATGTAAAGGATGAGCCTCTAATGACCACCCTGCCCAAAGCCGGCAAGATCAAGAAGGAGACCAAGGACAACAAGTTCGGATATAGCGAGTTGGTTCTCTCTAACGGTGTCAAAGTGGTACTGAAGAAAAGCGATCTGAAGAAAGACCAAGTCATACTGAACGGTGAAGGTTATGGTGGTTCAGCTCTCTATGGCGAGAAGGACTTTGCCAACATCAAGATATTCGATGACGTTATCGATGCTAGCGGACTTGGCAATTTCTCTCACACAGAGCTCACAAAAGCCTTGGCAGGAAAGATTGCCAGAGCCTCACTCTCACTGGGCGAGAATCGTCAGTACATCTCCGGTAGCTCTACACCAAAAGATGTTGAGACTATGCTGCAATTGGTTTACCTCTATTTCACGAACATTGCAAAAGACCAAAAGTCGTACGACAACCTGATGCAAACCACAGAGGTTAGCCTGAAGAACCGTTTGCTGCAGCCAGAAACCGTATTCAGCGATTCACTGACAGCTACACTCGGTAATCACAATCCACGTACTGCTCCCCTGAAGGTAGAAGATCTTAAGAATGTAAGCTACGACCGCATTCTGGAGATTGCCAAAGAGCGTACTGCTAACGCAGCAGCCTACGAATTCACAATCATTGGTAATTTCGACGAATCAACTATCCGCCCACTCATCGAGCAGTACCTTGGATCGCTGCCTGCTCAGAAGAAGGTGGTGAAGAGCAAGGATGTGTCTACCGACTTTACAGGCAAGGTTATAAACAGCTTCAAGCAGAAGGGCGAGACGCCAAAGGCTATCGCTGTGATGTATTGGTACTCTAAAGCACTGCCTTACAACCTCGAGAACAGCATTAAAGCCTCTATCGCAGGTCAGATCCTGAGCATGGAGTATCTGAAAAAGATCCGTGAGGATGCCAGTGCAGCCTATACTGTAGGAGCAAGTGCGAACACCAGTCGCAACGACTTTGGCACAGAAACATACATCTTCGCTCAATGCCCCATGAAACCTGAGAAAGCTGACGTAGCTCTTCAAATCATGCGCGACGAGGTCAAGACAATGGCAACCACTTGCGATGCAGAGAAGCTAAAGAAAGTAAAGGAATACATGCTGAAGAACTTGGGTGACCAGCAGAAGCAGAACAGCTACTGGCTGAGTCGCATTTCCACCTGGCGCAAGTATGGTCTCGACTTCAACAGTGACTATGAGAAGCTGGTAAATGCTCAGACTCCTGAGAGTATCAGCGCTTTTGTAGCAGAGGTTCTAAAGGCCGGCAATGCTGCTGAGGTGATTATGCTACCCGCAGAATAATACTAAAAAGTAATTATATTAAGAATGAGTTATCTATTTTCATCAGAATCAGTATCTGAGGGCCATCCAGATAAGGTGGCCGATCAGATATCTGATGCAATACTCGACCAGTTCCTGGCATACGACCCGAAGGCGCGCTGCGCCATCGAGTCGTTTGTCACTACCGGTCAAGTAGTTATCATGGGTGAGGTCCGCAGTGATGTGTACATCGACCTGCAGACAATAGCCCGCAAGACAATTAAGCGCATTGGCTATACCAAGGCAGAGTATCAATTCGACGGTGATTCGTGCGGCATTCTCAGTGCCATCCACGAGCAAAGTGCAGACATCAACCGCGGTGTCGATAATGGTAACGAGGACGAACAAGGAGCCGGCGACCAAGGCATGATGTTCGGATATGCCACCAATGAGACAGAGAGCTATATGCCCGTAAGTCTCGACCTGGCTCATCTGATTATGCGCACGCTGGCAGACATTCGCAAGGAAGGCAAGGAGATGACCTACCTGCGTCCCGATGCAAAGAGCCAAGTAACGGTGCAGTACTCGGACGAAGGTATTCCTGAGCGCATCGACACCATCGTAGTATCAACACAGCACGACGAGTTCGACGAGGACGACAAGATGCTAGCAAAGATCAAGGATGACGTTATTAATATTCTGATTCCAAGAGTAAAAAAACAAATTCACTCACAGAAGGTGCTCGACCTGTTCGGACTCGACATCAAGTACTACGTAAATCCAACAGGCAAGTTCGTCATTGGTGGTCCTCATGGAGATACTGGTCTTACGGGGCGTAAGATTATTGTAGACACCTACGGAGGTAAAGGCGCACACGGTGGAGGCGCTTTCTCTGGTAAGGACTCATCAAAGGTTGACCGTAGTGCCGCCTATGCCGCACGTCACATCGCCAAGAATATGGTAGCTGCAGGTGTTGCTGACGAGATGCTCGTACAGATAAGCTATGCCATCGGTGTTGCTAAGCCTATGAATATCTACGTAAACACCTATGGTCGCAGTAACGTACAAATGAGCGACGCAGAGATAGCGCAGAAGATAGAGAAGCTCTTCGACTTACGTCCAAAGGCCATAGAGCGCACACTGAAACTGCGTCAGCCCATGTACAGCGAGACCGCTGCTTACGGACACATGGGACGCCAATGCGAAGTAGTGCAGAAAACATTCACCAGTCATTATCATGAAACAAAGACCATCGATGTCGAACTATTCACTTGGGAGAAACTGGACCGTGTGGACGACATCCGTAAAGAGTTCGGACTATAATCAGATATGCTGGTAAACGATAGTATCCTAACTACTACTATAGCTACTGCCACACCAGATACTGTGGCAGTCCGAAAGGCCAAACCGCAGACACCCTACCAGGTGCTGCGGTTATTGCCTAAGGATGCGACACCCGCACAACAAGACTCTGCCATACAAGAATGGTTCGAGCCAAAAGAGATACACTATAGCAGTCGCCCTGATACACTACACCTGCCAGGCCAGGGTATTCCGCGCGACCTAAAAGAAGTAAATCTACCGCACTATTATCGCGAGAACTTCTTTTCGAACAACACTATGTACCACCCAGAACTGAGCATTGAACGCATAGGCATTTCTGGTGATCCCATCCCATATACTATACAGAACGATAGTATTGCAACAACCATACTCATCGTCTGCTTCCTACTTATTACATTCACTCTATCGCGTACATCAGGCTTTTTGATTCAACAAAGCAAGCACTTCTTTTCTTCAAACAAAAAGAACCAGCTATTAAAAGAAACAGGCAGTGAAATAAAATTTCAGTTTCTGTTCATACTCATCACATGCCTGTTATATGCACTACTCTACTATTTCTACACTAACCACTTCATATCCAACACATTCATATTCTCATCGGAATACACATTACTTGCCATCTATGGAGCTACCATACTAAGTTTCATGTTAGCAAGAATGCTACTATATCACGTCATCAACAACATCTTCTTTGAAAGTAAGAGAAATTTACAATTCCAAGCTTCATTACTTCTCATAACCTCACTTGAAGGTGTGGCCCTTTTCCCATTGGTATTACTCTTGGCATATTTCCAGTTTTCACTCCAAAATGCCATCTATTATACCGCAACCATTGTGATTTTGGCCAAAATTCTCACATTTTACAAGTCATTTACTATCTTTTTTAAACAAAAAGGAGATTTTCTGCAAATTATTTTGTACTTTTGTGCCCTCGAAATGATGCCTTTAATGATGCTTTGGAGCGGATTACTGGTCATTACTGAAAATTTAAAAATAAATATTTAGGACACAATATGATCAAAAAGATTTTGGTATCACAACCCAAGCCGTCTAGTGAGAAGTCGCCATATTTCGATATAGCGAACAAGTTTGGTGTAGAACTGGTTTTCCGTCCATTCATCAAAGTGGAGGCAATCAGCTCCAAAGATTTCCGTGCACAGAAGGTAAACATTCTGGATCACACCGCAGTTGTTTTCACCTCACGTCATGCCATTGACCATTTCTTTAACATGGCCAAAGAACTCAGAATCAACATTCCTGAGGACATGAAGTATTTCTGTGTTACCGAGACGATTGCATTGTACATCCAAAAATATGTGCAGTACAGAAAGCGTAAGATCTTCTTTGGAGAGACCGGGCGTATCGATGACTTAATCCCGACCATGGTTAAGCACAAAACCGAGAAGTATCTCGTTCCACTGAGCGATGTACATACAGACAGTTTGGCAAACCTGCTCGATTCAAAGAAGCTGCAGCACACAGAATGTGTGATGTACAAGACCGTGAGCAACGACTTTACCGAGGAAGAGGTTAAGAACTTTGATTACGACATGCTGATATTCTTCAGCCCCGCAGGAATTGAGTCGTTGACAAAGAACTTCCCTAACTTCAAACAGGGTGATATTGCTATTGCCACTTTTGGTCCTGCCACTGCTAAAGCAGCCAAAGAGGCAGGTCTGCGACTTGACATAGAAGCTCCCAACGAGAAATATCCTTCAATGACTGGTGCCTTGCAGCACTATCTGTTTGAGATACAAGATTAAAGATTGATGACGACAGCGCCTACCTTCAAGAAAGAGGAGCGCATCGTCAGCAATTTGCTGATTGAGACGCTCTTTGAAAAAGGCAGTAGTCATTCGCTGACTGCTTTTCCTCTAAGGGCAGTCTATCTTAAGACAGAGCAGCACGAAGGATGCGCTTCTACTCAACTACTGATTAGCGTTCCCAAAAAAAGGTTCAAACATGCAGTAGACCGGAATAGGATTAAGCGACAAGTACGTGAGGCCTACCGTAAAAACAAGTCACTTCTTGAAGGCACGATAGAGGAAGGAAGCATGCTATTGCTTGCCATCATCTGGTTGTCGGACAAGCACCTCGCCAGCAAAGAAGTAGAGAAGAGAGTGACAAGTCTCTTAAAGCAAATAGCCAGGTAAATTCATGAGCGCACTCTTGCATTTCATTTCTTGGCTGCTGGTATTACCCATCCGTTTTTACCAGATTTGCATCTCACCACTGCTTGGTCCGTCCTGTCGGTTCACACCTACATGCAGCGAATATGCCAAACAGGCCATCATGAAACATGGGCCTATCAAAGGATTAGGATTGGCCATATGGCGTATATTAAGGTGCAACCCATGGGGTGGGAGTGGCTATGACCCCGTTCCATAAATAATAGATAATAATAGAAAGATTAATATGAAGAACTTTGTTGAAGAACTAAAATGGCGCGGCATGCTGGCACAGATGATGCCCGGTACAGAAGAGCTGCTCCAAAAAGAAATGGTTACAGCTTATCTGGGTACAGACCCGACAGCCGACTCCCTGCATATTGGCCACCTTTGTGGTATCATGATGCTCCGTCACCTTCAGCGTTGCGGACACCGTCCAGTCATTCTGGTTGGTGGTGCAACAGGTATGATTGGAGACCCCTCTGGAAAAAGTCAGGAGCGCAACCTGCTGAACGACGAGACACTCCGTCATAATCAGGAGTGCATTAAGAAACAGGTCGCCAAGTTTCTTGATTTCGAGTCCAAGGAGCCAAACGCTGCTTTGATGGTTAACAATTACGATTGGATGAAGGACTTCACCTTCCTCGATTTTGCCCGCGAGGTTGGTAAGCACATCACAGTGAACTATATGATGGCTAAAGAGAGCGTACAGCAGCGTCTTAACGGAACAGCTCGCGATGGACTATCATTTACCGAGTTCACCTATCAGTTGCTACAGGGATACGACTTCCTTTATCTCTACCAGCACTATGGCGTAAAACTTCAGTTGGGAGGTAATGACCAATGGGGTAACATGACTACTGGTACAGAACTAATTCGTCGCACATTGGGCAACGAAGTAGAAACCTTTGCACTCACTTGTCCACTTATCACCAAGAGCGATGGTAAGAAATTCGGCAAGACAGAGAGTGGCAACATCTGGCTTGACCCACAGCGTACAACTCCATATAAGTTCTACCAGTTCTGGCTGAATGTAAGCGATGATGATGCTGAGCGTTACATCAAGATTTTCACTTCACTTGAGAAAGAGGTTATCGATTCACTTATAGAAGAGCACAAGCAAGACCCAGGTCGTCGTGTTCTCCAAAAGCGTCTTGCAGAAGAGGTTACGGTACTGGTACACTCACAGGAAGCACTCAACACAGCTATTGAAGCCTCAAACATCCTGTTTGGAAAATCAACCAAGGAGGGACTTGAGAAACTCGACGAACAGACATTCCTTGACGTGTTTGATGGTGTGCCTCAGTTCGAAATCTCAAAAGATCAGCTTGGCCAGCCCGCTATTGAGCTTTTGACAACAGCTGCGCCAGTATTCCCTTCTAAGGGCGAAATGCGCAAAATGGTTCAAGGTGGCGGTGTATCGCTGAACAAGGAAAAGATTACCGATCAGAACCGTGCTATTACAGCAGAGGATCTGATTGACGGCAAGTATCTTTTGGCCCAGAAAGGCAAAAAGAATTATTACTTGTTAATAGTTAAGTAATATTTGGCTGCAAAATTTGGTACTTCAAAAAAAACTTCGTACCTTTGCAGCCACATATTTCTGGACGATGGTGTAATGGTAACACTACAGGTTTTGGTTCTGTCATTCCCGGTTCGAATCCGAGTCGTCCAACTACTTTCAAACACTTCTAAAACAATAAATTATGGCAAATCTCTTTTCATTAGAAGGTAAGAATGCTTGGATTACAGGCGCATCTTACGGTATTGGTTTCAACATTGCCAAGGCTTTTGTAGCCGCAGGTATTAAGAACATCATCTTTAACGACATCAACGAAGCAGCCCTCGAGCGTGGCTTGGCCAACTATAAGGAGGCTGGTATCGAGAACGTTAAAGGCTATGTGTGCGATGTAACTGACGAGAATGCCGTTAAGGCGCTCGTAGAGAAGATTCATGCAGAAGTTGGCCAGATCGACATTCTGGTAAACAATGCAGGTATCATCAAGCGCATCCCAATGCACGAGATGAAGCGTGCAGAGTTCCAACAGGTTATCGATGTAGACCTTGTTGCTCCTTACATTGTATCAGCTGCTGTTCTGCCTGAAATGATGGAGCGCCGCGAGGGTAAGATCATCAACATCTGCTCAATGATGTCCGAGCTGGGTCGCGAGACCGTATCTGCATACGCAGCAGCCAAAGGCGGCCTGAAGATGCTCACTCGTAACATCTGCTCTGAGTACGGTGAATATAACATCCAGTGTAACGGCATTGGCCCTGGTTACATTGCCACTCCTCAAACTGCTCCTTTGCGTGAAAAGCAGCCCGACGGCAGCCGTCACCCATTCGACAGTTTCATCTGTGCCAAGACACCTGCTGGTCGCTGGCTTGAGCCAGAAGAGTTGGGCGGTCCCGCTGTATTCCTGGCTTCACATGCCTCTGATGCAGTAAACGGCCATATTCTTTATGTAGATGGAGGTATTTTGGCTTACATTGGCAAGCAGCCCAAATAAGCAATAACAAGCACAAACAAAATAATGGGGACCCTGAAAAGGATCCCCATTAAATTTTTATTTACAATATAATTACTTGATTGCATCAGCGAGCTCAGCACCAGCCTTGAACTTGGCAACTTTCTTAGCAGCAATCTTAATCTTCTGCTTGGTCAGAGGATTGATACCCTCACGAGCTGGGCGCTCGTTTACACTGAATGTACCAAAACCAACGAGAGCAATCTTGTCACCCTTTACCAGAGCATCCTTGATAGCTGCTACTGTTGCATCGAGAGCTTTCTTAGCGTCAACCTTTGAGATACCAGCACCTGCTGCAATCTTCTCAACTAATTCTGTTTTGTTCATAATCTTAAAAATTTAATGAATTATTTAATAGTAATAACTGTATGTATAGCCGAATTCTTTGGCAAATATAAAGGAAAGTATTCAAACAAACAACAAAAAAACAGAAAAAATTCACTTTTTAATAAAAAATAGTTGTAATCAGCCGTATTTTGGGCTAAAAAAGAGATTATTTTAGTAATTTTGCACCCGAGGATGCCAAGAAACGTCCATAATAATAATGTAACATAGATAAAAAGTAAATAATATGATGTTCCGCATACCACCCATCACAAAGAATCTGCTTATCATCAATTTGATAGCATTTCTAGCTACCGCTGTATTACAACTGCGTGGAATCGATCTTTCCGACATCGGAGGTCTTCATTTCTTTATGGCCAACGACTTCCACCTGTACCAGTTCGTCACCTATCTGTTTTTGCATGCCAACCTCATGCACATACTGAGCAACATGTTCGGTCTATGGATGTTTGGTTGCGTGATTGAAAACGTGTGGGGTGCCAAGAAATTCCTTTTTTATTACATCACATGCGGTATCGGAGCAGGATTCCTACAAGAAATTGCCCAATTAGGTCAGTTCTATATGATGATAAATGCTCAAGACCCAAGCATTTCTTTTGCAGAAATATTTGCCATTGGTCAGCAACTTAGCGGTCAACTCAATGCATGGACTACTATCGGTGCCTCGGGTGCCGTATATGCTGTCATCTTAGCCTTCGGAATGACCTTCCCCAACGAGCGCTTGTTTATCATCCCCTTCCCCTTTCCCATCAAAGCCAAATGGTTTGTGTTAGGCTACGTAGCCATCGAGTTCATCTCGGCCTTAGGAACGAGTGGCGATGGTGTGGCTCACACAGCACACTTAGGCGGTATGCTTTTCGGTTTCCTGATGATACGCTACTGGCAACATCACCCCAACGCTGGCTACGATCGCGGCAGGGGCATGCAGTTCTTCGACAATCTGAAAAGGAACTTTGAGCAGCGTCGCCATCAAAACAGCGGGTATAACAATCCCAATATGCGCGCTAATCAGGGAAACAGCGCAAAGGACATTGATATGGAGTACAATGCCCGCAAGCGCCAGAATCAAGAAGAGATAGATGCTATCCTTGACAAAATTCGTAAAAGCGGTTATGACAGTTTGACAAAAGAAGAGAAGAAAAAACTCTTCGATGCAAGTAATCAAGCATGATTAAGCAGCTTAAAACCATTACCATCAATATGATAGCAGGAGCTAACATAGCTACTGCACTATTAATGATACTGGCAGGATATGCAGACCGCATCAATCCTATAGATTACCCTACCCTATCATGCATTGGCATGGCCTTTCCCGGGTTCATGATAGCCAACTTATTATTCCTTTTTTTCTGGCTTACGTTCAAATGGAAGAGAGCATGGATTCCCATTGCGGCCTACATCGCTGTATATGGTCCCATCACGCTTTATATGCCGCTGCATTCACCACAAACGCCACCAGAAGGATGCATCAAGCTCATATCCTACAACGTATGCCAGTATGGCGGCAATTATAAGTACGAACAAGGATTTGAAAAGGTTTATGAATACCTAAAGGAACAGGATGCAGACATCGTATGCCTTCAAGAGGATGTTGACACCTGGCGTAAATACGTGAAGCAATGGTACGAAAAACTTTATCCTTATAATGACACCACCATCTTCAACCCTAACGACGCCTGCCGTAATGGTGTAGGTATCCATACCAAATACCCTATCATCAGAAAGGAACGCATCTATTATGAGTCGTCAGCCAATGGTTCGGTTGCCTATTTCCTAAAGGTAAAAAATGACACCCTTCTGGTTATCAACAATCACCTGGAAGGCACTCACCTGTCCAATGAAGACCGCGACAAATACAAGCAGATTATCAGTGGTAAAATGGAAAAGGATACGGCAAAAGCAGAAACATTGTTCCTCATAGAAAAACTGGGCAAATATGCAGCCAAACGAGCACCTGAGGCAGAGGCTGTTCACGACTATATCGAAGCCCATCGTCAATACCCGACAATCGTATGTGGCGACTTCAACGACAACCCCATTTCCTATTCTCGCCGCACAATTGCACAGGGACTAAAAGACTGTTACCAAGCAACCGGGAAAGGCATCGGTTTGTCATATAATCAGAAAGGATTCTATGTACGAATAGACCACATTCTGGTATCTGACCACTTTGAGCCATACAACTGCTATGTTGACGGGAAAATGGATGCTAGCGACCATTATCCCATCATTTGCTCACTTAAAATGAATGATAATCCTTAAAAAAACGACGAAAATTGCCAATAAATTTTTCCTTGTGTAAAAAAATGCCTATATTTGCACGCTATTTTATGCATAAACAGAAAATAATATAAATATATAATAATTAAAAACAAAATGCAAAACAAAGGAATTGTAAAATTTATCGCAGTGCTTTTGATTCTCGTGTGCTGCTTCTACCTTTCCTTCTCGTTCGTTACACGCCACTACGAAAGTAAGGCTGCGGCAATGGGCGAAGAGGCTGGTGCGGAGTACCTTGATTCAATCAACAACGAGAAGGTGTACATGGGTATCTACTCGCTTAAGCAATGCCGTGAGATGGAGATTGGCCTGGGTCTTGACCTGAAAGGCGGTATGAACGTGATTCTTGAGGTTTCAGTACCTGATGTGGTTGACGTACTTGCTGACCACAAAACAGATGCTGCCTACAAGAAGGCTATGGAACTCGCCAAGAAGGAAGAGGAGACCAGTCAGAACGATTTCATCTCTCTGTTCGTGAAGTATTGGAAACAGGAAGGCAACGGCCGTCCTCTTGCCGCCATCTTTGCTACTCAGCAGATGAAAGGCAAGGTTAGCACCTCATCGAGCGACTCAGAGGTTGAGAATGCTCTGCGTGCAGAGGTACAGAGCGCCGTTGACAACTCATTCAACGTTGTTCGTAACCGTATCGATAAATTCGGTGTTGTTCAGCCCAACATCCAGAAGCTTGAAGGCCAGAGCGGACGTATCATGGTCGAGATGCCTGGTATCAAGGAGCCTGAGCGTGTTCGTAAGTTGCTTCAGGGTTCAGCAAACCTCGAGTTCTGGGAGACCTACAACTCGCAGGAGATCACTCCTATGCTGGCTCAGTTGAACCAGCGCTGGGGCGCTCAGGGTGGTGAGGTTGCAGAAGATTCTGTTGCTACCGACAC
>OCTW011573357.1_pt1 | contig 18070 bp, 15 predicted proteins | sample 1539671 | NCBI WGS metagenome assembly OCTW01 (sample SAMN02144230, study PRJEB22623) | gut metagenome | biome: sheep rumen | host: Ovis aries | place: New Zealand
AGTTTTTCGCCGGCTTCGATTGCAGGTCTGGTAAGAATGATCCTGTTCACTTCATTTCTTTTAAATGCTGTTATGGCTTTTGCCATAGCAAGATACGTCTTACCTGTTCCGGCAGGGCCGATACCGAATACGATCATCTTCTTATCTATAGCATCCACGTAAGCCTGCTGACCAAAAGTCTTGGCAGCTATTGGCTTTCCCTGAATATTATAACAAATGACATTATTATCAAGATTGGAAAGCTTGCTGTCATTTTCAGATGATGCAAGACCGATGATGTAATTCACGCTCTGTTCATTCAGAACCTTTCCGCTGTGAATTATACCTTCCATATCTTCAATACATCTGGAAGCACGTACAACACTCGCTTCATCTCCGGACAGGACAAGTTTCTCATCTCTGATAACATAATCAACATTAAAGGTCTTGGCAACCTTCTTTATATTAACATCATATTCACCAAAAACTGACTGGAGACATGCGTCATCCAGAACAAAGCTTCTCTCAGCCAAGTGAAACTCCTTTCATGTAAAAAAGAACCTTCTTAAACGAAAGAAGGTTCTTTGATGATTTATTTGAATTTACGCTTTCTAGCAGCTTCTGACTTCTTCTTACGCTTTACAGATGGCTTCTCATAATGCTCTCTCTTGCGGATTTCCTGCTGAATTCCAGCCTTAGCGCAATTTCTCTTGAATCTACGAAGTGCAGAATCTAAAGTCTCGTTCTCTTTAACAACAACGCTTGACATCTACTACCCAAACCTCCCTCCAGTTGTGGATTCCTGTGTCTTACTTTCAAACGTTTCTACGAATAAACACTACGTTATTATATCATAGAAAAGCACACTGTCAAGGAATTTTATAATACGATTTCTAAGATTTATCTTCCATTTTCTGATAAAAGAAGGATTCAAGCCTTTTAAAACCATAAATCTCAGGGTGTTTTATCTGCTCAGTACTTCCGATAAACAGTATACCTCCGGGATTGAGTGAAGCACTCAGTTTCTTATATATAGCGTCCTTTGCCTTGTCAGTAAAATATATAGTTACATTTCTGCATGCAATAAAATCAAAGCCTGTCGGATATGTTTTAGAAAGAAGATCATGTTTTTTAAATGTAATGCTTCCGGTAATACTACCTCTCATATAGTACATGCCGTCTCTTTCCACTACATATTTCTCCATATACTCTTTGGGAATGGATTTAACTTCATCTTCCTTATACTCTCCGGTCTTAGCTCTTTCAAGTATAACTGAGTCAAAATCCGTTGCAAGAATATCATATTTCGAAGTCATAAAATTGTTAGCCATACACATTGAGAGAGAATATGGTTCTTCGCCCCTGGCACAGGCAGCACTCCAGATATGTACCTTGTCTCTCTTTTTCTTAAGAATAGGAATTATCTTATTCTCGAAAACTTTCCATTGATCAGGATTCCTGAAAAAGAGAGATACATTAATAGTAAGATACGAAATAAAGGAATGAAACAGGTCAGTGTCCTGTTTCATTCCTTTAGAAAATGCTGTGTAATCACTGTAACCCGAACGAATCATGAAGGCTTCTATACGCCTTTTCATCTGCTTCTCATTGTATGAGTCAAGATCAAGACCTGATAATCTGAAAAACTCTCTCTTGAAAAGCTCATAGGTTCCAGTCATAAATATTATTCCTCAGTTGCTGTCTCTTCTGCAACTTCTTCAGTTACTTCTTCTGCTGTTTCTTCAGCTACAGGAGCTTCCTCCTGAACTTCCTCAGCAGCCTCTTCTTCAGCTTCTGTCTCTTCTTCCTGAAGAAGCGCTCTTACTGAAAGGCTGATCTTCTTCTCAGATGCTTTGAAGTCAACAACCTTAGCTGTAACCTCATCACCTATCTTGAACTTATCGCTTGGCTTCTCAACTCTCTCGTTTGAAATCTGAGAAACATGAAGAAGAGCATCTATACCCGGCTCAAGAACAACAAATGCACCGAAATCTGTCATACGGGCAATCTTACCTGTAACAACAGTACCCTTAGCATATTTCTCCTCAGCCTTTAGCCATGGATTATCATCTTCGAACTTAAGTGAAAGAGCTATCTTCTCACCATTGATATCCTTGATGAAGCACTTTACAGTATCACCAACCTTGAAAAGCTTCTTAGGGCTCTCAACTCTGCCCCATGACATCTCTGATATATGGAGAAGTCCGTCTGCTCCGCCAAGATCTATGAAAGCACCGAAATCAGTAACATTCTTAACTGTTCCTTCAACAACCTGTCCAACTTCGATTCTGTCGAAGAGTTCCTTAGCTGCCTCTGCCTTCTTCTTAGATACAACCTGCTTTCTGTCACCAATGATACGCTTCTTTCTTCCGGCTATATCACACTCAATAAGCTTGAACTCAACTTCCTGATCAAGATACTTCTCAAGATTTCTTTCAAAGTTATCTGATACAAGACTTGCAGGTATAAATACTCTGCATGCGTCTACCTGAACTGAAAGTCCACCGGAAAGAACCTGAACTACCTTTCCTGAAAGTACTTCTTCGTTATTGAAAGCTTCCTCAAGCTTTGTATAAGCCTTCTCAGCTTCAATACGTCTGGTAGAAAGAACTACCTGTCCCTCTCCATCATTGGTCTTGATAACCTTTGCAGATATAGGGTCACCAACATTAACAACTGTGGTGAGATCGAGGTTTGGCTGGTTTGAGTACTCGTTTCTTGTAATAACACCCTCTGACTTATAGTGGATATCCACGATAATCTCATCCGGCTTAACACTTACAACAGTACCTTCAACTCTGCTGCCGGTTCTGATCTGAACCTCTTCCTCGTTGTTTAACATTTCCTCAAAACTCATCTCTGACATTCGCTCAATAACCTCCTTAATGATGTAATTCGGGGTAGATGCCCCAGCAGTAATACCTACCCTACCAAAGGATTCGAACGAAGTCCCCTCCAAGTCAACAAGTGTCTGTATATAGTAAGTATTTTTACATATTGATCTGCTTATATCATATAATTTTTGAGTGTTTGAACTACTTTTGCCTCCTATGACTATCATCGCATCAACCTTCCGGGCTAATTCGGCGGTTTCGCGCTGACGATCTTCGGTCGCATTACAAATAGTTTTACAAACATTGATATTATAATATTTTTTTTGCAATAATTCAACTAAATATTGAAATTTTTGAAGACTAAATGTAGTCTGTCCAACCACAGTAATTTCGGTATCAGAAATTTCCGGAAGCAAATCCAGATCTTTCTCATCTGAGACTATAAAAGGCTCACTGTTACACCACCCTTTTGTACCTTCTACTTCCGGATGATTATGATTTCCAATGATAATAACAGTCCCGTTTTTACTCTTCTCATCCACTATCTTATGTATGTGACTGACGAAGGGACATGTAGCATCTATTACTATACTTCCCGTAGCCTTTATGCGGTCCATTTCCTCTCTGGATACACCATGAGATCTTATAATAACTGCGGCTTCTTCTTTACCTGAAAGATCATCGATGTCATCAAGCCTCATTGCTCCTGCAGACTTAAGTCTCTCGATAACCTCCTCGTTATGTATAATGTCACCATATGTATAAACAGGAATTCCTTTTTCAGCATATTCCCTGCAAGAAGAAAAAGCAGTATTAACTGCCTTTTCTACACCGAAACAAAATCCTGCTTTATCTGCAACAATAACTTCCATAGGTTCCTATCCCTATATAGCTTTAACAAGGTCAACTATCTTATCTACTACTTCGCTTATTGACATATCGGATGAATCAATAAGAACTGCATCTTCAGCCTGCTTAAGCGGAGCAATCTCTCTGTTCATATCCTGTTCGTCACGTTTAATGATATCAGCCTTTATCTTATCAATATCAGGCCATTCACCGGCATTTCTCAGTTCATCATATCTTCTCTTGGCTCTTATATCAGCCGAAGCGGTAAGATAAATCTTGAGTTCTGCATTAGGAAGAATATTGGTTCCTATATCTCGGCCATCCATGATGACATCATTCTTCTCTGCAATATCTCTCTGAAGTGAAAGAAGCTTATCTCTGACTTCCTTAATAGCCGAAGTCTTAGAGGCCATATTGCCGACTTTTTCGCTTCTTATCTCAGCAGAAACATCCTGAAGATTAAGGAATACATGCTGAACTCCGTTATCATAAAGAATATTAATATTAATATTATTAAGTGCCGCATTCAGAGCATTCATATCCTCGATATCTGTCTTGGAATCCAGAAGATATAAAGCTATCGCTCTGTACATAGCTCCTGTATCAACGTATATGAAACCGAGCTCCTTTGCGACAAGTCTTGCTATTGTACTTTTTCCGGCACCTGCCGGTCCGTCAATTGCTACATTCATTTAGAACACCTCTAACATATAAGTATTAATCATAATATGATCATTTAAAAACATATCTCCTCAAATAGAATACTATATTGCATTACATTTATCAAGCAATTACAGAAGGATATATCATACGTGAGCTCTGAGCAAATTTAATATTACTCATTCATCTGGAGGCCAGATATGCGGTACTCCATGCAATCTGCAGATTAAAACCACCTGTCAGTGCATCACAGTCAATTACCTCGCCAGCGACCCGGATTCCGCTAAATTTTTTCAGTTCCATCGTTCTTGGATCAATCTCCTTAACAGAGATACCACCGGAGGTTATAATTGCCTGATCATAACCCATAAGGCCATCATACTGCATATCAAAGTTTTTAAATGTATAGACAAGCTTCTTTATCTCTTCTTTGCTCAGTCCATTTACACGTCTGTCAGGATTTATACCGCTTTTACTAATTACAAATGGAATCATTGCTCTTGGAAGCAGTTCACCGAGAGCATTTTTAAGCTCTCTTGTCTTAAAGGCCTCAAAATCCCGGATTATTCTCTGTTCAAGCTTATCTTCTGAAAGTGCAGGTTTAAGATCAAGTGATATGAGAATCTCATCATCCTTATACTTATGGAGGTATGATGAGCCTGACAATACAAGCGGACCGCTTATACCAAAATGGGTAAAAAGCATCTCTCCCTGTTCCGTATAAATATCTTTCTTCTTATTCTTTTTCATATAAGAAAATGAAATGCGGACGTTTTTGAGAGTAAGTCCCATAAGTTCCGTGCAGAAATCATCCTTAAGTCTGACAGGAACCAGGGCAGGATAAAGCTTAGTTACATCAACGCCAAGTCCTCTGGCAAATTTAAATCCATCGCCGTCAGAGCCGGTCTGAGGATATGAAATACCTCCTGTAGCTATAACAACTACATCTGAATCATAGGTTTTTCCACCCGAAACAACTCCTGTAACCTGATGAATAATCTCTCCATTTTCTTCTTTATCAGTAATTCTTAATTCATCAACCTTCCTGTTAAGAAAGACGTTAACACCCTTTCTTTTAAGTTCCTGTTCAAGAGCTCTGATAACATCACTGGAATGATCACTTACAGGAAAAACACGATTTCCTCTCTCTGTCTTAAGCCTGAGTCCGAGCTTTTCAAAATACTCCATGACATCCGACTGACTGAAAGCATTTATGGCACTGTATAAGAATTTATTGTTTGTGACTACATTTCTGAGAAACTCTTCTTCTCCGGAATTATTGGTCAGATTACATCTGCCTTTACCGGTAATAAAAAGTTTCTTACCGAGCTTTTCATTTTTCTCGAATAGAGTCACTTTATACCTGTCAGCAGCGAGGGCCGCCGTCATCATACCTGCAGCTCCACCGCCAATAATTATCATCTTTTTCATTTTAAAAGCCCATCTAATAACAAGGAGTCAGATATCATAATCTGACTCCTCAATCATCATAATTTCAAAACATTCTTATTATACAGGATAAGCTCCATCAGCTGCGGCTGACACATCAACCTTCTTCTGCTGAGCTTCTCTGTACTTAAAGAATTCTGTAGCAACCTGCGGGAACAGAGCATATGACAGAACATCCTCATCCTGCTGCTTGTACTGCTCTATAGCCTTCTCCATCTCCGGAAGCTGTGGAGCTATCTTATCAGCAGGTCTGCATGTTATAGGCTCTACATCTCCTATAGCCTTCTTCTGAACCTCAGGATTGAAAGGCTTAACTGTCTTACCATACTTTCCTGAAAGCAGATCCTTGGACTGCTGAGTGAACATCTTATATCTCTCAGGGCCTTCTCCGCCATTACCGTAAAGAACGTTGAGAACTGCCTGAGTACCAACTATCTGTGAAGATGGTGTAACAAGAGGTGGTTCGCCGAAGTCCTTACGAACTCTTGGCACTTCCTCAAGAACGTCTCTGAGCTTATCATCCTGTCCTGCTTCCTTGAGCTGTGATACAAGGTTTGAAAGCATTCCACCAGGTACCTGATAAAGAAGTGTCTTGATATTAACACCCATAACCTTTGTGCTCATAAGTCCGCTCTCGATATACTTTTCACGAAGTGGTGCAAAGTAATCAGCTATCTCAGCAAGAAGAGTCTGATCAAGACCTGTATCATAAGGTGTTCCCTTGAATGTCTCTACAAGAACCTCAGTTGCAGGCTGAGATGTACCCATAGCCATAGGTGAAATTGCTGTATCTATTACATCACATCCTGCTTCTACAGCCTTAAGATATGTCATGGCAGCAACACCTGATGTGTAATGTGTATGAAGCTGTATAGGAAGACTTGTACCTTCCTTGAGAGCCTTAACAAGTCTCTCTGCCTCGTAAGGAACAAGGAGACCTGCCATATCCTTAATACATATGGAATTAGCTCCCATCTCTTCTATCTCTTTTGCTATATTCTTCCAATAATCAAGAGTATAAGCATCTCCAAGAGTATAAGAAAGAGCTATCTGAGCATGACCGCCTTCTTTATTCGCTGCCTTAACAGCAGTCTCAAGATTTCGAAGATCGTTAAGACAGTCAAATATACGAATAATATCAATACCGTTTGCTATTGACTTCTGTACGAAATACTCAACAACATCATCTGAGTAATGATTGTAACCAAGTATGTTCTGACCTCTGAAAAGCATCTGGAGTTTTGTATTCTTAAATCCATCCTTAAGCTTTCTAAGTCTTTCCCATGGATCTTCCTTAAGGAATCTGAGACATGCATCAAATGTAGCGCCGCCCCAGCACTCAACTGAATGATATCCAACCTGATCCATTTTATCTATTATAGGGAGCATATCCTCTGTAGTCATACGTGTTGCTATCAAAGACTGATGAGCATCACGAAGGACTGTTTCGGTGATCCCAACTTTTCTGGTATTATCAGCCATTATATTACCTCCAAATTAGTGAACATTGAATATTGCAAGGAATGAACCGGCTGCAACAGCAGTACCGATAACTCCGGCAACGTTAGGACCCATAGCATTCATAAGAAGGAAGTTTGTAGGATCATACTCTGCACCAACCTTCTGTGAAACTCTTGCTGCCATAGGAACTGCAGATACACCTGCGGAACCGATAAGCGGATTAACCTTACCCTTTGTTGCGACGCACATTATCTTACCGAAGATAACGCCTGTAGCAGTACCAAGACAGAATGCGATAAGTCCGAGAAGAACTATCTTAAGTGTACTAACATTCAGGAAAGCTTCAGCGCTTGTAGTTGCACCAACAGATGTACCAAGAAGGATAACAACTATATACATCATTGCATTTGAAGCTGTTTCAGTAAGCTGTTTAACAACTCCTGATTCTCTGAAAAGATTTCCGAGCATGAGCATACCAACAAGTGGTGCAGTTGTCGGAAGTATAAGAACTACAACAAGAGTAACTACTATAGGGAAGAGAATCTTCTCAAGCTTAGTTACCGGGCGAAGCTGAGGCATCTTGACCTTCCTCTCCTTCTCCGTTGTAAGTGCCTTCATAATAGGTGGTTGTATAACAGGAACAAGGGACATGTATGAGTAAGCAGCAACTGCTATAGGTCCCATAAGTGTTCCGCCCATTCCGAGCTTACCTGCAAGGAAAATGGATGTAGGACCATCAGCACCACCTATGATAGAGATGGCTGCTGCTTCCTTACCCGTAAATCCGAGAAGTATAGCAAAGAAATAAGCACCATAAATACCAAACTGAGCCGCCGCTCCAAGCAGGAAGCTGGCAGGATTCGCTATGAGCGGACCGAAATCCGTCATGGCGCCAACGCCCATGAATATAAGTGAAGGGAGAATACTCCATTCATCAAGTTTATAGAAATAATGTAAAAGTCCGCCTTCCTGTATGATATCCGGGAACATATTAACCAGGAACATACCGAAGGATATTGGAACAAGCAAGAGTGGCTCAAAGCCCTTGGCTATAGCAAGATACATAAAGAAAAATGCAAAAAGTATCATGATATAGTTTTTCCAGTCAAGAGTTGCGAAACCAGTCTGACTTGCCAGATTCGAAAGTACGTCAAGCATCTTTATTCCTCCCGCAAGAATCTAAGTGAATTAGTTAAGAGTAGCAAGTGTATCGCCTGCTTCAACAGCATCACCAACAGATACATTTACAGAAGCAACTGTTCCGTCCTGAGATGCAACTATCTCATTTTCCATCTTCATAGCCTCAAGTATAAGAAGTACTTCACCCTTCTTAACTTCCTTGCCTGCTTCAGTCTTAACACTGAGAATCTTTCCTGGCATTGGAGCAGCAATCTTAACGCTTCCTTCATTGCCGCTTGCAGCAGGTTTAGCTGCTGGTGCAGGTGCAGCTGCAGGTGCAGGAGCTGCCGCCTTTGGTGCTGCAACAGGTGCTGCTGCAGGTGCTGCGCCACCTGATACTTCTTCAACAGCTACGTCATATGATGTACCATTAACTGTAATTCTATAGTTTTTCATGAATTTTATTCCTCCTGATATTATCTGACTCTTCTGATAGAACGAACAACCAATCTGTCATTGCTATCTGTGCAGACAGGTGTACTTACGTTATCATTTCCTAAATATGCATAAAGCGCAGCTGTTATAACTGCAATAAGTTCATGATCCTTATCTGGGTCAAGCTCTTCTCCGGCAGCAGCCGGTGCAATCGGTACAGAAGCAACTTTAACTTCTTTCTTAACTTCAGCCTTTGGCTCTTCTTTCTTCTTTCCTTCAAGCATCATTGGAACAAACTTAAGAAGGTAGATAATGAAAGCTATGAAAATAAGCACTGAGAATACGGTGATCATTCCGATTCCGGTATTGATACCGGCTTTTTTAAGAAGCTCTTCTCGCGAATATACTGCACTTACTTCCACATCAACAGCCTTGTATGGAGTGATATTACCATTGTTCATGATAACATCATCCAGGAAAGCGTCAGCCGAATCTACTGAAAATCCATAATCAGTATAATTCTCAGCAACATACTGATCCAGGTTATTATATCCGGCCTGAATAGCTTCATTAGCAAGAGTCTCATAAAGCTGTGACTTCTGCAGATTGAATTCTTTGTTCTCTTTATAATAAACAGTAACATCTACATTTCTGTTCTTATATATGCATCTGGTTGTGCAGAGTATCTGGCCATCATTGCCATCAACTATCCTTACATTTTCATTTGAAGTATCAAATCCAACAAATGATCCAACATGGTCAGTTGTCTCTGCCATCTTAAAGCCTGTTACAGCAGCCTTCTCAACATCAGTACCTTCTGTAGAATAATAATCATACTCAAGGTCACTCACATCCTTGTACTGATCTATAAGAGACTGGTTGATTGCTACCATAACTCCCTGATTATACTCGAAGTTTGTAGCAGTCTTCTCCTCGCCGCAGGCAGTCATTAGCAAAAGAACAGACATCATAAAGAGAAGTATTATTTTTTTCTTCATCTCTATAACCGCCTTTCTATATAGATGTATGCTTTTTTAAAGGTCTTTCCTCAATCTTTGTAGAAAGCATCTCAAAAGCAGCAGCAACTCTCTTTCTGGTTGCATCCGGTTCTATGATATCATCAACATATCCGCGCTTAGCAGCTGAAAGTGCAGAACCCTGTATGTTCTCATACTGATTCTTGTACTCTGCTATAGCCTTAACCTTATCTTCGCTGCTGTCAATTTCTTCTTCATATATGATCTTTGCAGCCATCTCTGCATCCATCATACCAACCTTAGCCTTTGGCCATGCATATACTATATCAGCGCCGATTGACTTTGAATTCATAGCAGTAAATGCAGTACCATAAGCCTCGCCTGTTATAACATTTACCTTAGGAACAGTTGCATTTGCAAATGTCTGAACAAGCTTTGCTGCACTGCTTGATATAGTCTTCTCTTCATCTATGGAAGCCGCAAATCCCTTTACATTTGTAAATGTAAGTACAGGAACATTAAACGAATCACAGAAGCTTACGAACTTGGCAGCTTTCTGCATTCCGCCTGTAGTAAGCTTATCACTTCCATCCTTGATCTGGTTAGCAACAACACCTGTTGTGAATCCATTGAGTCTGATGAAACCTGTAACCATTTCAGGAGCATAATGCTCTTTAATTTCATAGAAATAATTATCATCAGCAACTGAAGAAATTATTCCTCTTGCATCATCAGACATTGAATCTATGCCCGGAAGTGTTCTGTTGAGATCATCTTCAGAATCAAGGAAACCTTCCTCATCACAATTAGAAGGAATAAGTTCTATAAAGCTTCTGATTTCAGCTAAAACTTCAGCATCAGTCTTGAGAACCTTATCAACAAGTGATGTATTCTCACTTATATAACCAGCTGCAGAAGTATCCTCTTTCTCAACATAATTTCCATCCAGTGTATTAGGACTGTTAACAAAAAGCTTTCCGCCATCTTCTGATATAAATGTAAAGTCAGTGAGTGAAGGTATAACAGCAACTCCTCCACCGCATGTTCCCAGAATAGCAGTAATCTGAGGAATAACTCCTGAAGCCATAGTCTGCTTCATGTAAAGTCTTCCGAATGCATTAAGTGCATCTGTTGCTTCTCTGAGTCTGAGACCTGCACAGTCTATAAGACCAATAACAGGTGCTCCCATCTTCATAGCCATGTCATAAAGCTTAGCTATTTTCTTAGCATGCATCTCTCCGATTGATCCGGAAAGAACGCTTCTGTCCTGGCTGTAAACATAAACTAATCTTCCACCGATAAGTCCATATCCGGTTATAACACCGTCCTTGGGCGTATCAAGTGTATCAGTATTGAAATCAGTGTTTCTTGCTGTTATATAAGCACCAACTTCAACGAAACTTGCGTCATCAAGCAAAGCATTGATTCTGTCGCTTGCTGACATACCGGCATTTACGCTCATTTTCAGTCCTCCATGTTAATAATATGAAAATAAAAGGCAGCCTTAAAGGCTACTCTAAAGCCAATTTAGACCTAGTATATTCTAGTACACTTATTACTTTATTTCAACCTTAAAAAAAACCAATTTTAAAAGCCGTATTTGGAACATTTTACTTATCCCAAATACAGCTTAAATTCGTACTATTTATATGATTTTATAACTTCTTTATTCTTAACAATGTAATCTATCAGAGAAATAACCGTAAGCAGCATTGCCGCATATATAAGAACATATTCTATGATAGTTATCACACCTGCTGCATTTGGGAAAACGCTTCCCAGATCTGCTATAAGAAGAATTACCATTATCATCTGAACTGTTGTCTTGACCTTGCCCCACATCGAAGCTGCTATAACAACACCATTATCAGATGCTATGAGTCTGAATCCGCTTATAGTAAATTCTCTGGCTATGATAATGATTACTACCCATGCAGGAATTCTTTCCAGTTCTATAAGCGCTATCATTGCAGAACATACAAGAAGTTTATCAGCAAGTGGATCCATGAATTTTCCGAAATCAGTTATCAGATTATACTTCCTTGCAATCTTTCCATCTACCATATCAGTAAGCGATGCTATTATAAATATAGCTAATGCGATCCATCTGTTTCCCGGAATAGAAGGAATCAAAAGAAACAAAAGGAAAAATGGAATGAGTACAACTCTGAATATCGTTATTTTATTTGGTAAATTCATGTTAGGTTAATCTCCAATATCATTAGTTTATATAAAGTCTTATTTCTTAAAGAGGGTTGCAAAGAGTCCTCTTCCGAGGCTTGCGCCTACATTTCCGCCAAGAGTCTTTCCGAACTTACCGAACTTTCCTCCGGCTGCTTTTCCGGCTTCACGTCCAAGAGTTCCGGCTACTGAATTACCGACTGAGTTAATTGCCTGATTCTTCTTTCTTTCTTCTGCAGCCTTCTTTCTGGCCTCTTCTCTCTCTTTTCTTTCTTTTTCTCTTGCAGCTTCTCTCTCAGCTCTTTCAGCAGCACGCGCCTCTTCACGTTCCTGCTTTTCTTTAGCCTTAGCCTCTTCTTTTTCCTGCTTCTCTCTTTCCTTAGCCTCTTCCTGCTCCTGTCTTTCTCTTTCTGCTTCCTCAGCAAGCTCTATGCCACGTCTCTCGAAGAATTCATATGCTGAATCCGGATCAACTGATTCATAATACTTACTGTAAAGCATACTTCCTTTTATAATACTGTCTCTCTTTCCATCATCAATGCTTCCGAAAGAAGATCTAGGAGGAAGTATAAAGGCCTTTCTGGCCATTCCGGGAACACCTGAATCTTCAAGGAATGAAACAACAGCTTCTCCTGTTCCAAGACTCATAATGGTCTCATATGTATCAAACTCAGGATTAACTCTGAAGGAATCAGCAGCCGCTTTAACTGCCTTTTGGTCTGAAGGTGTATATGCATGAAGCGCGTGCTGTATCTTATTTCCAAGCTGTGCAAGTACACCGTCAGGTATATCACGAGGATTCTGTGTACAGAAGTATACACCGACTCCCTTTGATCTTATAAGCTTAACAACCTGTTCTATCTTCTCAAGGAAGACTTTAGACGCTCCGTTAAAAAGGAGATGCGCCTCGTCAAAGAAGAATATCATCTTAGGTTTATCGAGATCACCAACCTCAGGAAGTCTCTCGAAGAGTTCTGAGAGCAGCCACAGCAGGAATGTCGAATAAAGCTTACTGTTACTTATAAGGCTCTCGCTGTCAAGTATATTGATCATTCCTTTGCCTTCAGGACCATATGTAAGCCAGTCTGTAAGATTAAGAGCAGGCTCTCCGAAGAATGTGTCTCCACCGGCAACTTCAAGAGCAACAAGTGCACGTATTATAGCAGCTATAGAAGCCGGACTCATCTTTCCATACTGAGCCTCGTATTCCTTACTGTTATCAGATACATGATTCAGCATAGCCTTAAGATCTTTTGTATCAATAAGGAGAAGATTATTGTCATCTGCTATTTTGAATACAATAGAGAGTATATCACTCTGCAGATCATTTAATTCCATTATACGAGAAAGAAGTAACGGTCCCATCTCGGAAATAGTTGTCCTGAGAGGTATACCCTTCTTACCATAAATATCCCAAAGAGTAACAGGATATCCATTATATGAGAATCCCGCCTCTGAAAGACCGAATCTCTCTATTCTTTTCTGCATATCCTCACTGTCAGTACCGGGATTTGCCAGACCTGCAATATCACCCTTAACATCAGCAAGAAATACAGGAACTCCCATATCTGAGAAGCTCTCAGCAAGAACCTTTAATGTTACTGTCTTACCTGTTCCTGTAGCACCGGCAACAAGACCATGTCTGTTTGCATACTTTGGAAGAAGAACTATCTTTTCCCCTTTGTCATCATTTGCAGCCCATACATTATTGTCGTAATACATCCCTTTACCTCCTATATCTTCTCTCTTCCCTTCATATCGTAAGGTCCTGCCTCTTCAACATGAACCTTAACTATCTCCCCTGATATGAATTCTCTGTCAGCTTCCACAAATACAAGACCATCAACGTCAGGCGCATCTCTGTAGCTTCTGCCAACATATATATCATCATCTGATATGTACCCTTCAATTATAACATCTATGTCTTTACCTATAAAAGTATTATTTATATCAAATGAAATGTCCTGCTGTAATTCCATGATCTCATCCCTGTAGAACACTTTGGTATCCTCATCAATCTGATCAGGAAAATCAGCAGCCGGAGTCCCTTCTTCTTTCGAATATGCAAATACACCGAGTCTGTCAAACGCAAGCTCATTAATTGTATCAAGAAGCGCCTCATGGTCTTCCTTAGTCTCACCCGGGAACCCCGCTATAAGAGTAGTTCTTATAGCAATATCAGGAATTCTTTCCCTGAGCTTATAAACTATATCATAAAGCTTATCCTTATCTATCCTTCTGCCCATACGACGAAGTATATCACTTTCAGTATGCTGAAGCGGCATATCTATATAATGAAGAACTTTTTTATTATCAGCTATCTCTTCTATAAGTTCATCATATATTTCCTCAGGATAACAGTACATAAGCCTTATCCAGCTTATCCCCTCGACTTCTGACAATCTTCGTATCAGTTCGTGAAGTGACTTGGTTCCATAAAGGTCGATACCATAACATGTAGTTTCCTGAGCAACAAGAATAAGCTCTTTTACTCCGCTCTCAGCAAGTTCTTCTGCTCTTTTTACAAGAACATTCATAGGAACACTCCTGTAAGGACCCCTGAAATAAGGAATCGCACAATATGTGCATCTCTTATCACAGCCTTCGGCAATCTTTAGGTATGCCATATAAGGAGTTTCAGTAAGAAGTCTTTTTTCTTCAACAATCGGAAGTCTGTCAAGATCATCAAAATACATTACACCCGTTTCACCATTGGTGACCCTGTCAAGAGCATCAACAATGTGATCTATAGATGATGTTCCGAGAAATGCATCAACTTCAGGAAGTTCTGTCTTTATCTCATCTTTAAATCTTTCAGCCATGCATCCGGTAACTATGATGTATTTAAGTCTTCCGGCCTTTAATCTTGAGACATCTAAAACAGTATCTATACTTTCAGTAAGTGCATCACCTATAAAACAGCAGGTGTTTACAATGGCTATATCTGCCTCTTCCTCTTCATTTGTAATATTATAGCCCCGCTTTGACAGCAGGGCTAACATCTCTTCGCTGTCTACTCTGTTCTTATCACATCCCAGAGAGATCATCAAAACATTGAACATATATCATTTTCCTTAAAATCTAATCCAGAATAAAGAAGTTGTTTTCTATTATACAAGATCATTCTGCATCAGAGCTGCCTGGTAGCAATTATACATAAGCATAGCTATGGTCATAGGTCCAACTCCACCAGGAACAGGAGTTATCTTTCCTGCAACAGGGAATGCCTTCTCATAATCAACATCACCACAGAGCTTCTTGCCATCGCCCTTCCTGTGGATTCCTACATCTATAACTGTAGCGCCTTCCTTGATATAAGTATTATCAATGAATTCAGGCTGTCCTATAGCAACCACAAGAACATTTGCTCTCTTGCAGACTTCTCTTAAATCTCTGGTCTTAGAATGACAAACTGTTACTGTAGCGTTTTCTCTAAGGAGAAGAATTGCCATAGGCTTACCGACTATATTACTTCTTCCGATAACAACTGCTTCAGCACCCGAAAGCTCCGTATTACTTCTCTTAAGAAGCTCAATGATACCGGCAGGTGTACATGAAACGAAGCCCTTCTCACCTATACTGAGTCGGCCTACGGATTCAGGATGAAAACCGTCAACATCCTTATCAGGAGATATTCTTCTTATAACTTTACTCTCATCGATATGCTTAGGAAGTGGAAGCTGAACAAGTATACCATTCACAGTATCATCAGCATTCAATTTATCGATAAGCTGAAGAAGTGATTCTTCTGTCGTATCTTCCGGAAGTTCATATGAAAGAGATCTGATGCCGGTATACTCGCATGCCTTCTTTTTATTTCCAACATATACCGTAGAAGCCGGATCATTTCCAACCAATATAACAGCAAGGGAAGTTTCAATACCCTTCTCACGAAGAGCTGCCACTTTCTCCTTTACTTCATCCTTAATATCCTGCGAAATCTTCTTTCCATCTATAATCTCAGCCAAGTCAAAGTACCTCCTTTACTAGAACAACCCTGTAATATTTCCATCATCATCAATATCTATACGTTCAGCCGCAGGACTCTTTGGAAGTCCCGGCATAGTCATAATACTTCCGGATATCAGAACAACAAATCCGGCACCCGCAGATACATATGCTTCACGAATATTCATCTTGAATCCTTCCGGTCTTCCGAGAAGAGTCGGATCATCAGAAAGAGAATACTGAGTCTTTGCAACACATATAGGCAGGTTTCCGTAACCCATATCTTCTATCTTTGCTATAGCATTTTCTGCTTCTTTACTGTATATAACATCATCTGCACCATATATCTCTTTTGAAAGAATGAGCATCTTTTCCTTTATAGGAAGCTCTGCATCATATATAGGTGCATAGTTTGACTTCTCAGTTTCAAGAACCTTAAGTACAGCTTCAGCAAGAGGTATTCCACCTTCACCACCTTTAGCCCATACTTCTGATACTGTAAGCATAGCACCCTTGCTCTCACAGAACTCTCTTACAAACTCAATCTCCTTGTCCGTATCAGAAACAAATCTGTTGAGAGTTACAACTACAGGAAGACCAAACTTCTTGATATTCTCAATATGCTTACCGAGATTAACTATTCCTTCTGACAGAGCTGTCAGATTCTCTTCATTAAGGTCTGCTTTCTTAACTCCGCCATTATATTTAAGAGCTCTTACCGTAGCAACCAGTACACATGCATCCGGCTTAAGCCCAGCGAGTCTGCACTTTATATCAAGGAACTTCTCAGCCCCGAGATCGGCACCGAATCCAGCCTCAGTAACAACATAATCAGCTGACTTAAGTGCAAGGCGTGTTGCCCTCACAGAATTACATCCATGAGCAATATTTGCAAATGGACCGCCATGTACTATAGCAGGATTACCTTCCAGACTCTGTACAATATTAGGTCTGATAGCATCCTTAAGAAGAGCTGTCATAGCACCTACGCAGCCAAGTTCTTCAGCCTTAACAGGTTCATTTGCATATGTATAAGCAACTATCATGTTGCCCAGTCTTTTCTTTAAGTCAAATATATCGGCAGAAAGACAGAGTATAGCCATAACTTCAGTAGCAACCGTGATAACAAAATGGTCTTCTCTTACCACTCCGTCCATACGCTTACCCATACCTATAACAATGTTTCTGAGAGCTCTGTCATTCATATCCAGACATCTCTTGATAACAATCCTGTTTGGATCAATTCCAAGAGTATTACCCTGAAGAAGATGATTGTCAAGAACTGCGCAAAGAAGATTGTTTGCAGAAGTTATAGCATGGAAGTCACCTGTGAAATGAAGGTTGAGCTTCTCCATAGGGACTACCTGTGAATATCCACCTCCTGCTGCTCCTCCTTTAACTCCAAAACATGGTCCCAGAGAAGGCTCTCTGAGAGCTACAATACTTTTCTTGCCAAGCTTAGCAAGAGCATCTCCAAGCCCTATGGTAACAGTTGTCTTTCCTTCACCTGCAGGAGTCGGATTGATGGCTGTAACAAGTATGAGCTTTCCATCAGGCTTGTCAGCCACACTGTTGATATACTCATCAGTGAACTTAGCCATATGATTTCCATACAGTTCAATATTTTCCTCACTGAGTCCTATCTTTCCTGCAACTTCTTTTATGTTCTTTAATTTGGCATTCTGTGCTATCTCAATATCAGTTAGCATAGTTTCCTCCGATTTATATTATTCTTTATTATTAAAGGCTCATGAACTCATCAAACTGATCCATAGTCATAAGAACCTTTCTTGGCTTTGTTCCTTCTTCAGGTCCGACAACTCCTGCATCAGCAAGCTGATCCATGATTCTTGCAGCCCTGTTGAAACCGATTCTGAACATTCTCTGGAGCATTCCTATGGAAGCCTTATCCTTTTCAATTATAAGTCTTCCTGCATCCTCGAAGTATTCATCATATTTTTCATCTTCATCTGAAGAAGCACCACCACCAACAGATGTTGAAGCATTGTTTATGGAATTGGATACTTCCTCGTCATACTGACTTTCGCCGTTCTGTTTCTTGATATAATTTACAACAGCCAGGCACTCATCATCATCAACAAGTGCGCCCTGTACTCTTTCAGGCTTCGGAATACCTGTCGGGAAGAATAACATATCACCCTTTCCGAGAAGCTTCTC
>OCTW011577618.1_pt1 | contig 18042 bp, 18 predicted proteins | sample 1539671 | NCBI WGS metagenome assembly OCTW01 (sample SAMN02144230, study PRJEB22623) | gut metagenome | biome: sheep rumen | host: Ovis aries | place: New Zealand
GCCAAAAATAAGGTAATCATCTCTGGAATAGATTGACATTCGTTGAAAACCTTGTTCAAAACAAGTTTTTTTGACTGAGTGAGTCGCTCAGTAATAACCGCCATCATGTCTTCAATACGATAATCGTCTCGTTCGACAACCGTATGGCTATTTTTTAATTCTCTTTGCTTTTCAGCCATAACGTGTGAAAATGATAAAAACAGATCCATAATTGTCTTATCATGAGCTAGCACTGCATCTTCGAAAATCAATTCTTGTTTTGGTTTTGAGTAAAATTTAGCACGTTCATCGTGCTGTGCTGACATTTCTTCACTAATCGCTTTAAAACGACGATATTCTTCGATTTGTGTCAACAATTCTTGTTCAGGGTCATTTTCTTCTGGCTCTGCCTCAACAATTTTCGGAAGCAACTTACGGCTTTTAATCAGCATCAACTGACTGGCCATTACCATATATTCACCAGCCACTTCCAATTTCATGGCCTGCAAAGTCGAAATATAAGCCAAATACTGCTCAATAACTTCCACGATTGGCACATCATAAATATCCATTTGATATTTTGAAACCAAGTGTAATAGCAGGTCCAGAGGCCCTTCAAAATCTTTTAATTTAATATCCATTAGTTATAAAATTTCTCTAAAGTCACTGGACTTTTAAGCCCTAGATTGCGACTAACTTCTAACAAAGATTTTCCTTTTGCTTTTTGATGCAAAACATATTGACGACGCATATCCTGCGCTGATAAATTCTCTAATCCTAAAGAAGCCAAAAATGCCTTTAGCTGATTGAAAAACCACTGTCTTGAATAGGATTTTCCTTGATTATCAAAAAGATAGACCTGCTGATCAGATATACTTGCAGTCATATAATCGAGTAATTTGGTAGGAACCTCTAATACTCTGATTAATCCCGCTTTTTGCACGCGCAAAACCGCAAAAGTTGTATCAAGATTAGCAACCTTTAAGTCTTGGATATCACTTGATGACAAACCAAGTTCAATCATCAAAAGCGCAATTAGCTGACCAGCCTGATAAGGACTTTCTTGATAAAAAGCTGAATAATCTAGCAACTCCTTATCAACAGGCTTAACAGCCAATTTTTCTTTATTACTTATTTTATAAAAACGATCAATGCGATCAGTGTCATACAAAAAGTATAAAAATTGATTTACCGCTGAAATCTTACGCTTCTTAGCTGAAGTTTTTAAAGGTGACAAGGAATGCTCATAAAGAGCTAGCTTTTCTTTGCTGACCTTGCCATCAACAGCCTCGACAAACTGCTGTAAATCATAAAAATAAGCATTTTTAGAATTCTCTGAGAGAGACTTACTATCAATAAATTCTTGGATAAAATCAATCATCTTTTGGAGTAATCGTATAATAATCAGTGAAATCGTGCAAAAGACTATTAACAGCCTTTAAAATCGATTTACGAGTAATAATGCCTAGAAACTGGTTATTCTTATCTAATACTGGCAAGAAAGGATAGTCCACAAGCAAGTGCATGATATCCGTCAAACTTGAAGTATCACTAATGGTTTCCAATTTTGTATTCACCATTTTACCAATATCAGTTTGAGCCAATTCCCAATCAGTTAATTGATTTTTAGCTTGATAAGACATAATGTCTGCAATGCTGATGGTTCCTACATATTTTTTATCTTTGGTAATAACAGGAACACGTGAATAACCATTATTGGCTAGTAACAACATAGCGTGATCTGAATTATGCGTATCAATAAAAATCGCTAAATCTTCTGCCGGAATCAAATAGTGATCCAAGTGGCTAAGAAGAAATTCTTCAAATTCTTTTGCTATCATCTGTCAAATTCCTTAGAAAGTGCCGGATAGAGTTTGTGGTCACGTGTGTAAAAATCAACCTTAACAGTATCTTTAGTAATAATCACCTTAGCATAAAGCTTTTCTTTAACTTCCCCACGAGGTTGTAACACACTACCTGGATTGATAAAAATTGTTTTACCATTACGCCAAGCAGCTGCTCGGTGCAAATGACCATAAAGGCAAATATCTGCATCTTCTTCCTGAGCAAATAAATCCAATCTATCCCATGTAAAATTAATATTATAAAGATGTCCGTGAGTTTGTGCTATGACAATATCATCAAGGTAAGTTGTTAACTTGTCCGGATAACCGTTATCGTAGTCACAGTTACCACGAACAACTTTGATACCATCCCAAATGGGATCTGAGCTAGGAAGTTCAGAATCACCATTGTGGAAAATGGCATCAACCTCTCCTTGATAACGTTGTTTAATATTGCTAATAATCTCACGATCTCCGTGAGAATCACTCATTACAATTATTGTTCTGCTTGCCATACTGGGAATGCCTCCATTAATTTCTTAACAGCCAACCCTCGATGTGAAATTTCATTTTTTTCATCTGCTGTCAATTCAGCAGCGTGACGTCCAGTTTCACCAACTAAAAATAGTGGATCGTAACCAAAGCCATTGTCACCTTTAGCTTCCATAGCAATGTAGCCGGGCCAATCCGCTTCAACAACCAAACTTTCTTTACCTGGTGCAGCCACTACAAGTGTTGTGTGGAATTGCGCTGAACGATCTTTCATGTCAAATACCATTGCTAATTCGTGAAGTAATTTAGCATTGTTTGATTCATCTGTTGCATCAGGTCCAGAAAAACGAGCTGACCATACACCAGGAAGACCACCAAGAACATCCACTTTCAAACCAGAATCGTCAGCTAGGACCATTTTCCCAGTCAATTTTGAAATAGTTTCAGCTTTCAATCGAGCATTTTCTTCAAATGTCATTCCAGTTTCTTCAACTTCAGGTAATTCTGGGTGATTGTTTAAATTTTCAACTTTGATACCTAGTTGATCAAACATTTTGCGAAATTCTTTTGTTTTACCTTCATTACGTGTTGCAATCAAGATTGTATCTCCAAAAGCATTTTCAGATGTTTTTCCAAAAAAGGCTGACGCATCAACACCATCTTCTGGCAAATGCACAAACAACAAACGGTCATCTTCAGTAACCACAACAGCTCCCGCACGTTGTTGCACATCTAAATGACGATTAGTCTCTTCGTTAATCATGCCAACAACAAAACGAATCAATTGGAAATCAGATGATTTTTTAACAACTGTAACGTTATAACCATTGAATTCATCTTTATGGCATCCGCCTTCACCGTGCCCGTGACATTTACCACAGCATTTGCTGGCAACAAGTTTTGCAACTTGTTGGCTCAATTTAAAAAGGGCATCATCACTAACATTTCCAAGTCCTGAAATGGCGTTGAAGCCACCCCATTCGCCAAGGAACCAATTTTCTTTATCTTTATACTCATAAATTTTATCAGCCATTTATTACTATCTCATTTCTATTTGTTCAACTTTTCCAAATCAACATGTTGCACGTCAATGTCAGTTCCTAGCCAGTTCACCGCAATTTCTTTAAAACGTTGACTACTTGCTGTTGTGTAGAAATGGTGATCAACAGCATGTTCTGTGCGACTGTGATTAATTTCAAAGTAATTTAATAAGACTGATACATCGCGAATACACTCAGCACCACTGTCAATTAATTTAACATTTGGTCCCATCACATTTTGAATGATTGGACGAAGCAGTGGATAGTGTGTACAGCCAAGAACTAATGTATCAACTTTACCAACAAGTGGTGCTAAACTTTCGTAAACAATTTTTTTAGCAACACTTGAGCCCATTTCATTTGATTCAACAATTGGAACAAACTTGGGACAAGCCAAACCACTAACTTCCATTTTGGGAGATAATGATTTTATCTTTTCAGGATAAACTTCTGAATTAATTGTCATCGGAGTTCCGATAATCCCAATCTTGCCATTACGTGTTGATTTTATTGCAGCGCTAGAACCTGGTAAAATCACTCCGAGAACTGGAATATCAAGTTTTTCTTTGACTTCTTTCCACGCAACAGCTGTTGCAGTATTACAAGCAAAAACAATCATCTTAACATTTTTAGTTAATAAGAAATTAACCAATTCCCAAGTGTATTCTCTAATTTGTTCAGCAGGTCTAGGACCGTAAGGAGCTCTCGCTGAGTCTCCAATATATACAATTTCTTCATGTGGTAGCTGACGCATCAATTCACGCACAACGGTTAAGCCACCAACGCCAGAATCTAAAAAACCAATTGGTCTATTATCCAAATTTTTTTGTCTTCTTTCTAAATGTAGACTTATAAAAAACTCAGTTGGTGAGCCAACTGAGTCATTCATTTCTGAGCTCTGTGCTCGAAAACGTTTGTTAAAGACTGACTTGTATGTAAGGTCAAAAACTATCAAACAATAAGCCGTCCGCCTTTAGCATTTTTCAAACCAAAGCGTAAAGATTATTTTTTAGCTTTTGCTGCAGCTGCTTTAGATTGCTTGATAATGTTACGGTACGTTTGTTGAATTTTAGCTTCACTAGGTTTTTGACCCATTTGGCTCATCATTTCACGAATCGCATCAGGCGTCAAGCGTGGGTGTTCACCGATTTCCTTTTCAAACTGTTTACGAGCAATAAAAACGCCACCAACAAGGCCACCAAACAAAGCAACCAAAACTAACAAAATCCAAAGAAATGTTGTCATGAATATTTTCTCCTAAGTTTTTTACATAAATTATTATAGCAGAAATAGAAAGAGTTTACAAATTCTTGAAAGCTTTTTCGAAAGATAAAATAGTATAAAAAACAGCTGATTCAAAGCTACAAAAATGCTCTGACCAACTGCTTTTAGATTTAATCAAAATCAAACCCTTTGATAGTTGCAAAATAATCATCTGGGGTTTCTGCACGACGGATGAGACGGGCGCTGCCATCTTCTTGATAAAGAATCTCAGCTGAACGCAACCGACCATTATATTGATAGCCCATTGAAAAACCATGCGCACCGGTATCATGAATGACAAGCGTATCTCCAACACGCGCTTCTGGCAATTCGCGTTGTTTAGCAAATTTATCATTATTCTCACAAAGTGATCCAACAACATCTACCACTTCTAGTTTGCCATCAGGATTAGTCATATTAGTAATGTGATGATAAGCGTCATACATGGCTGGGCGCATCAAATTAACCGCTGATGCATCAACGCCAATATAAGTTCGGTAAGTTTGTTTACGGTGACGAACTTTTGTCACAAGTAAGCCATGTGGTGCCAACATAAAACGACCTAGTTCAGTGAAGATTTTGACATCACCAAGCCCTGCAGGAACTAATACCTCATCAAAGACACGGTGTACGCCTTCACCAATGACAGCAATATCATTTGGTTTTTGGTCAGGCAAATAATTGACACCAACACCCCCAGACAAGTTGATAAAGTTGATTGTCACACCCGCTTTTTCTTTGACTTCAACAGCTAATTCAAATAACTGACGTGCCAATTCTGGATAATAATCATTTGTAACAGTATTTGACGCAAGGAAAGAATGGATACCAAAGTTTTTGACACCTTCTGCTTTCAAGTCTTTAAAACCTTGAATCAATTGAGTTTTGGTCATGCCAAATTTTGATTCTTCAGGATTATCCATGATATCTGTTCCAAGAGAGAAAACACCACCTGGATTATAACGAAGTGAAACAGTCTCAGGTAAACCTGCCACCTCTTTTAAGAAAGCGATGTGTTCATAAGCATCTAAATTAATCGTCGCTCCAATTTCCTTAGCGTACTGAAATTCACGCGCTGGTGTATCATTAGATGAGAACATAATATCAGTAAAGCCAAGTTTGTGGCTCATCAATAATTCAACTTCTGTTGCACAATCCACACCACAATTTTCCTCTTGGAGAATTTTCAAGATTGCTGGAGTTGGTGTTGCCTTAACCGCAAAATACTCCTTGAATCCCTTGTTCCAAGCAAAAGCCTTATTTAAAGCGCGAGCCTTTTCACGAATTCCTTTTTCGTCGTAAAGGTGAAAAGGAGTTGGAAATTCATTCGTAATTTTTTCAAGCTCTTTGGCTGAAATAAATGGTGTTTTCATAGCAAGTTCCTCGAATTTTCAAAATATTAGGACTATTATAACACAAAGACTAAAAATCACCAATGAAATTTGACTGAAAGCCTAAAAAAACTAGTGCAACCAAGGTTACACTAGTTAGAAAATTAATCATCACTTCCAAAAAGACGAAGTAGATTCAAGAACAAGTTGATAAAGTCAAGGTAAAGGCTAAGTGCCATTGAAATAGCCCAACCGTCACCAACATTGCCTCCGGTACTTTGATAAACACGCTTAATCATCTGATTATCATAAGCAATTAATCCAGAAAAGATTAAAACTGAAATAATACTAATGATATAGCTCATTCCATCCAAGCCAATAAACATATTAACAACACTTGCAATGATGATACCAATCAAGGCTGCCATAGCTGCTTTAGCAAAACCGGACAAATCTTTTTTAATGACAAAACCAAGTACTGACATGACACCAAAAACTAAAGCTGAGGAAACGAAGGCTTGTAAAACAGTTGTTTGTGTGTAAGCCACAATAACAAAACTTAAGGTGAAGCCATTTAAAGCTGAATAAAATAAGAACAGTGGCAAAGCAGACGGTGTGTTTTTACGAGCGGCATTACTAGCTAAGAAAACTAAAGCTAGTTCTAAAAATATTGCACCATAGTAAACAAATGGGTGATTATTGATAATATTAATCATATTGTCAGTAAATACATAAAGCATCAAAAATGATACAAAGGCTGACAACCCAATTCCCATACCAACTAGTCCATAGATTTTGGCAAAAAAGCGATTGAGACCACTATCAGTCTGCGTATAAATGATATTGTCTTGATTCAAAATAACCTCCTCCCAGATAACAAATTAATTCAATTAACGATGGTTACTTGGCAAAATCTTACGACTATAACGTCTTCTCTTGCCAAAACGATTGCGAAACGGAGTAATGGCTTCTTTAATAGCCCAATACTTATCCACCATCGTCACAATGTAACCTTCTTTGTAGCGCGGCGGAGCAATTGTTGCTCCCCACATATGTTTCAAAATAATATCTTCTTCACGTTTGTTTAACGTTGTTAGTTTTCTAGCGTTCCGTACAGCAATCCTCGGATGCACCCAAGCATGTCCTTTATTGAATTTGGTTTCTCGCCAATCATAATAAAAGAAATCATGTAAAAGACCACCACGAGCCGTTGATTTTTCATCCCAGCCAAGTTTTTTGGCAATCTTATAACTTGTATAAGCAACATTAATGGAATGTTCCATACGTGTTGAATAATGATGTTGCGTTATATTATCTAATTTCTGAAAACGAGGATGTTCAATCAAATGACCAACAAGTTCCATAAATTCTTTATCTTTTTTATATGCAACCATGAGAATCACCTTCTTTCACCCTAATTATAGCATATCAACTTAAATTAGACTGAAACCATGACTAGGAAATTCCAAGCACAAAAATTAATCGATTTTTAAATTAAATTAAAGAGAACAATCCCAGTTGCTACAGCAACATTCAAACTTTCAGCTTGTCCTGGCATAATGATATGAGCTAAAATATCTGCTTGCTTTGTCATTTGTTCAGAAATACCATTTCCTTCATTTCCCATGACAAGTGCAAAATCGCCCTTATGCTCAACGGTTTTATAATCCACAGAATCTTTAGATAGAGTTGTGGCAATTAACGGCACACCAAGATGTTGTAACTTCTGACAAGCCTCATAAACATTCGTACGCCAAACCGGAAAATGGAAATGACTACCTTGCATCGAACGAAGAGTTTTTTGATTATAAATATCAGCGGATTTGTCAGAGATTAAGACTCCGTCTAAACCAGCTGCATCAGCTGTACGAATCATTGTTCCAACATTCCCAGGATCTTGAACATCTTCTAATACCAAGTATCGACCCACTTTCAAATCAGCTAAAGGCAAGCTTGGCATCACCACTTCAGCAATAATGCCTTGAGGTGTTTTAGAATCAGTCAATTCTCTCAGAACTTCTTGTGTCACAAAAGTGACGTTTGATAAGTGCTCAACACGATTCGCAAATTCTTCAAGAACAAAAATATTTAAAAAGGTCGCACCAGCTTTTTCAGCTTCTTCAAAAAGATGCCAACCTTCAATTAAGTAAGAATGCTCACGATATTTTTTTTTCAATAATTTTTTAGTCTTTTTAATGAGATTATTTGATTTAGAAGTTATAATAGTCATAAGAAGATTATAGCACATAATAGGAGGAAATTGAGATGAAAAAAGTACGTCTAATTGTCTCAGGCCGCGTTCAAGGGGTAGGCTTCCGCTATTCAACCTACGCACTTGCTCAAAATATCGGTGATATTTACGGTCGTGTTTGGAATAACGACGATGGCACTGTTGAAATCCTCGCGCAATCTGATGATTCCGCTAAAATGGCAAAATTTATTCAAGAAATCCGTAAAGGACCATCTCAATGGGCAAAAGTAACCTATGTTGATGTCAAAATGGCAAATTTTGAAGACTATAAGGATTTTCGCATCGCAAATTAACATTTTCTATAACCAGTCTCTAAAATAAGGCTGGAGACGTATTGAGAAAATACTGAAAAAACAGTAAAATAATAGGGTATTATAATAAAAGGAAAAAAACAATTGAAAAAGAAATTAAATCGTGTCCTTTTTTCAGGACTTAGCTTATCATTATTGTTCTTACTAAGTGGCTGTGTGAGCCGTGATTCAAGTGGTAATCCAACAGGTACTATTTGGCACTTACTTGGAGAACCGATGGCAAAACTTATTCAATACTTTGCCAATAACATCAACCTAGGCTTTGGTTTAGCCATTATCTTAGTAACAATCATTGTTCGTTGTATCATTCTTCCGCTTGGACTTTACCAATCATGGAAAGCAAGCTATCAATCAGAAAAGATGGCTTACTTAAAACCAATCTTTGCACCAATCAACGAACGTATGCGTAATGCGACTACACAAGAAGAAAAATTGGCTGCCCAAACAGAATTGATGGCTGCTCAAAAAGAAAATGGAATTAACATGCTTGGCGGTATGGGATGTCTTCCACTTCTTGTTCAAATGCCATTCTTCTCAGCTATGTATTTCGCAGCTCAATACACACAAGGTGTCGCTGAAAGTACTTTCCTAGGAATTGACCTTGGAAGTCGCAGCATGCCGCTTACAGCTGTCATCGCTATTCTCTACTTCTTCCAATCATGGTTATCAATGCAAGCTGTTGCTGAAGAACAACGTGCAGCCATGAAAGGAACAATGTACGTGATGCCACTCATGATGGTCTTCTTCGGTATGAGCATGCCAGCAAGTGTCCTACTTTACTGGTTAGTCGGCGGTTTCTTCTCTATCATTCAACAATTGATTACGATGTTTATCATCAAACCAAAACTTCGTAAACAAATTGCTGAAGAATTTGAAAAGAACCCTCCAAAAACATACAAATCATCAAAACGTAAAGACGTAACACCAACAGCTACTACTCAACTTAGCAAACCTAAGAAAAGTAACCGCAATGCTGGTAAACAACGTAATCGTAAATAATTAAAAAAACAGAGAGTAATCAAACTCTCTGTTTTTGATACCCTTTTTATTTTAAAAAATAGCTAATAGTGTGAATAAAAAAATCTTTTTTAGTGATTATAAATTCAAAAAGAAGTGACTTAAACCTAAAATAAAAAAGGCTCAACAGCCTCTTTTTTATGATTAAGCAGTTTTTTCAACGCTAATAATTTCAACGTCATAGCTTCCTGCAGGTGAATCAATTGTTACAATTTCACCTGTTTTCTTACCAATCAAAGCTTGAGCGATTGGACTTTCATTAGAAATACGGCCAGCGAAAATATCCGCACCAGCTGCACCAACGATATGGTATACATCTTTATCAGTTGTTCCAACTTCTTGAACAGTGACTGTTTTACCGATAGCAACTTCATCTTTAGCTACAGCATCGCTATCAATGATTTCTGCGTAACGGATTTTAGTTTCGATGATTTGGATTTGACCTTCAACGAATGCTTGTTCATCTTTTGCTGCATCATACTCAGAGTTTTCTGATAGGTCACCATATGAACGAGCGATTTTAATACGTTCAACAACTTCAGGACGACGAACTAATTTTAATTCTTCTAATTCTTGTTCAAGTTGTTCTTTTTCAGCAAGGGTCATTGGATAAGTTTTTTCTGCCATTTTCTATCTCTTTTCTAAAAATTTATTTTTTGGATAATCTACAAATACAAACATGATGTTAATCACACCATGTTTGTCATCAATTATTCATTTATTTGACTATTAACATATTTTTCAACATTAGCTTGATGGTCATCAAAGTTCTCTGAGTAGTAGACCTTACCTGTCTTAACATCAGCAACAAAATAATAGTAATTTGTTGAAGCAGGGTTAACAGTTGCTTCAATAGCTGATAGGCTAGGAGCATCAACCGGACCAGGCATCAAACCAGTGTTAGTATAAACATTATACGGTGAATCAATCGATGTGTCAATACTTGCATCAGCCGCAAGACTTGTCTCTTCACCAAGTTTACCCATCGCATACAAGATAGCAATGTTACTTTGAAGAGGCATATTGTTATTCATGCGGTTATAAAAGACACTTGCAATATTACGACGATCGTCATCAGTTGAACCTTCTTTTTCAACTAATGATGCAAGAGTAAGCACATCATTGACTGTCATTCCTTTTGCAGCAATTGTATCATAGTACTTAGACATGTAAGAATCCATTGTTGCAATCATTTCTTCAACAATATCTTCCATACTTGTTTTTTTGTAGTAACTATAAGTTGCTGGGAAAAGATAACCTTCTAAACGATAAGTTACTTTATCAGCACTAGGAAGACTTCCTAAAAGTTTTGGATACTTAGCTGACATTTTTGAAATAAAGTCTTCGTCTTGAACCACTTTCAAGAAATCATCGGCTGTATAAGGTGTAGAAGCATGCTTCTTAGCTGAATTCTTTGTTACAGCTTCAGAAATTTGCTTAATAGTATAGCCTTCTGTCACTAAGATTTTACCTAGTGAAGGTTTTTCTGGCTGAGCCGTTCCTCCTTCTTTTAGGAGTTTACAGATCTCATCTAAATCCATGCTTGGTTGCAAATTGTAATAACCACTCTGAAAATTGCTATAGTTTTTAAATTTTGTATAGTAATTAAAAACCGTTGCACTCTTAATGACACCAGATTTCTCTAAAATTTGTCCAATATATTTGTTACCAGAGCCTTCTGGAATATCAACAGTAACGTATTTTGTTGACGAACTATCCAGTGGCTTAATAGAACTATCAACGTAACGATATACAAAGAATCCTGTTGCTAGTAGGGCAATGATAATTGCTGAAATTAACACTAAAGCAATTTTTCCAGCTAGACTATTTGTTTTTTGACGTTTTCTTCTACGTTTTGTTCCCACTTTATTCTCCAAGTCTGTCTCTGTCTCATCTGATTGCTCAGAATCTTGCTCAAAATGAAGGTCATCTTTTGATTCAGACTCACCTGAAGGTTTATCAGAAATATCTGGATTACCATCATACCCCACACCATCTGTCGCTCTCACAAAATAACTTTCTTGCTCATCAGCTTCAGCTGATTGTGCGCCATCAGGATTAAAGGTTTGATCAATATTTTTTAGTACGTCCTTAATTTTTTGATTATCTATTGTTGTCTCAATCTGATTTTCAGCCAAAGCCGATTTAGCTTTTGCTTCAAGGCGTCGTTTTTCTTCTCGAATCTTAGCCTCTTGGCGCTCTCTGCGATCTTCAGCCTCATATTCAGCCATCAATTGGGCAGTTCGACGGGCAAATTCTTCTGCTTCTTTTTCTTTTTGGCGAAGCTCTAAATCATGTTGTTTACGTAAGCGATTGGCTTCTTCAAGTTCTGCTAAAATCTGCTCCTTAAAACTTTTTTCTTTTCGAGTTTTTGGCTTATCGTCGTTAAATTCGGTCAAAGCTTATCCTCCTAATCTTAATCAATCGCCATTATAACCTAAAAGCATTCTAAAATCAACTGACGAGGTGGTTTGTTATCTATTCTTAATAATATATCAGCCTGCTACTGGTGACTCCCAAACCATGTTAAACCAGCTAGAACCACCATGGGTTGACTCTGATTCTCCCTCATCATTGAAGCCATTTCTTTCATAGTAGGGAATAAGATTCTCGTGACAAGTCAAACTAATCCCCATACGTTTTTGAGCAATCGCTAAATCCTTCATTGTCGCAAGTAATGCCATACCAATCCCCTGCCCTTTAAAATCAGGCGCTACTGATAGACTTGTAATAGCGATAAATCCTCCAGTAGCAGGATTTTGATTAACATGGCAAAATAAATCATCTGTTAAATAACGTTTAGAAATAACAGGTCCCTCAACATAGCCACAAATCTTCCCATCAATCTCAGCTACTAAAAAAGTGTCTGGGATAGTCAGAATACGTGCTCTCATGTCTTCTAGACTTGCCGCTTCTTCTGCAGAAAAATTCTCACGTTCAATAGTTATAATATCTTGCAAATCCTCAAGGCGCGCATTTCTTATAATCATAGAATCCTCCTCAAAAGAAAAAGAGCTTTCGCTCCTTCTCAAGATAATCGGTTATTATTGTGTATTGTTAGCCAAGCTTGCCAACAACTCTTCAAATGAACGTTCATACATTTGGATATCACCAGCACCCATGAAGACATAAACAGCATTATCATGGTCAAGCAATGGTGATACATTTTCAAGATTGATAACTTTAGCTGATTTATTAATTTTAACAGCCAAGTCTTCAACTTTAACATCACCGTGGTCAACTTCACGAGCTGAACCATAAATTGGTGCCAAGTAAACTGAATCAGCTTGATTCAAAGCATTTGCAAATTCATCTAAAAGTGCAATTGTACGTGTGAATGTGTGTGGTTGGAAAACAGCCACGATTTCTTTACTTGGGTATTTTTGACGTGCCGCATCAAGTGTTGCAATGATTTCAGTTGGATGGTGTGCAAAGTCATCAATGATAGTTGTGTTGTTAATCACTTTTTCAGTGAAACGACGTTTAACACCACCAAATGTCTTCATGTGTTCTGCTACCAATTCCATATCAATGCCAGCTACGTAAAGGTTAGCGATAACAGCAGTGGCATTCAAGATATTGTGGCGACCAAAAGCTGGGAGATGGAATGAACCAAGTTCTTCATCACCATGTTTTACTTTGAAAGCTGAACCATTTGTTGTACGAACAACATCATATGCCATAAAGTCATCTGTATCGTTGAAACCATAGTAGTAAATATCTGCATCAGAAGTAATTTTACGAAGATATGGATCATCACCAAACAAGAACAATGCTTTTTGAACTTGTTTTGCATAATCGTTAAAGGCATCAAAGACGTCATCAATACTCTTGAAATAATCAGGGTGATCAAAGTCAATATTCGTAATGATTGAGTATTCTGGATGGTATGGCATAAAGTGACGTTGGTATTCATCTGATTCAAATACAAAGTAGTTACTGTTAGCTGAACCACGTCCAGTACCATCACCAATTAAGTATGATGTATCAGTAATATTTTTAAGAACATGTGCCATCAAACCTGTTGTTGATGTTTTTCCGTGTGCACCAGCTACACCAAAACTTGTGAATTGGCGCATGAAATCACCAAGAAATTCATGATAACGTTTGAATTTAAAGCCATTTTTCACAACATAGGCAATTTCGACGTTGTTATCTTCACGGAATGCATTACCGGCAATTAATTCAACATCTGATGTGATATTGTCTTCAGAAAATGGAAGAATTTCAATTCCAGCTTGTTCTAAACCACGTTGTGTGAAATAGTATTTATTAACGTCACTCCCTTGAACTTTGTGTCCCATTTGGTGCAACATCAAAGCAAGAGCACTCATACCAGATCCTTTAATTCCGATAAAATGATAGGTTTTAGACATTTTTTCTCCTCTATATATCAACTGCATAGCAGTTTATTTTACATCGTCAAAGCGTGTTAAATTCAACTCTTGAGCTATTTTATAATCTCTTTGACTTTGCAAGGCTTCCTTATTATAAATTTGACTACGTTTTAAGAAGTCATAATTATTTTTCTTAGGTTTTACTGTTGATGAATTATCTGGCTTTTTATAAGTTACGGGAATCTCTGCCAAGATATAATCATCTTGATGCAACTTTTCAGTCAAGTGACTCAAACTGTTAGTAGGCTTTGCTGATTTCTTAGGCAAAGTTGCCTTAAGTTGCTGTTGTAAAGCAGCTTTAGAAGGCGCTTTAACTTCTTTTGAAAGATAAGCTTGACGTTTTCTTCGAATATCACGTCTTGCTTCTTCACGCGCTAACTCAGCATAAGATTTACCTTGAGATACTGACTCTAATCGACTGGCATCTTTTTCATCTTTGCCAACAAAATCATAGTCTCTAGTAACATCATCATAGTTTTTATCTTGATAAGTTCCGTGAATATTGGTAATCAAATCTTCATTTTCATATAAAGCCATTACTTTAGGTGGATTGCTTACTGGCTCCCCATCTGCAACGAGAGGGAAGCGTCTTTGATTTCTAGTCACAGTGTCACATCCTTTCTTAACGTGTTATGTTATTAATTATCATTACTCACTAAGAAATATAGGGAACTTATCCTTGATAACCCCTTGTCCTAGTAACTAAATGCCAAGTTAAAAAGCAGGCCTAAGCACCACAATCTTTATACTCAGCTCCAACTTTGTAGCATTTTTATTATAAACTAATTCATCCTATTTTTCAAAGTTTTCATAAAAAGAAAGTCAGTCTTTCTCGAGGGCAGACTGACTGTTCATTTAATGTTCTAATCCTAGAATTTCCTTGATTTCTTCTATTGTCATACTTGCTCTTGTTTCATTACCATCAAGAACAGTAGTCACAAGATTTTTCTTACTTTCTTGCATCTCAAGGATTTTTTCTTCAATAGTTCCACGTGTAATTAAACGATAGACTTCGACGTTTTCTTTTTGTCCAATACGGTGAGCTCGGCTGATGGCCTGCATTTCAACCGCGGGATTCCACCAAAGGTCAATCAAGATAACCGTATCAGCTCCTGTTAAGTTAAGACCGACACCTCCTGCTTTCAAGGAAATCAAGAAAGTATCTTTTGACCCGTTGTTAAAGGCACGGGTCATTTCTTGACGTGCGTTAGCTGGCGTTGAGCCCGTAATTTTATAGGATGTTAAACCAAGTTCTTCAATTTCTTTTTCAGCAATATCAAGCATTCCGCGAAATTGTGAGAAGATAAGTGCTCGGTGACCATTTTCCTTGATTTGTGTCAACAAATCGCGCAAACTATCAAGCTTACCACTTTCACCATCATAATCCATAAACAAAGCTGGCGTATCACAGATTTGACGTAAACGAGTAATTCCTGACAAAATTTCAATTTTACGGCGGTTAATATCCGCATCAGAAGCACCAGCGATGGTTTCTTGCATTTGTCGAAGTTGAGCGAGATAAATAGCTTTTTGCTTACGACCTAATTCATTCGGATAATTAATTTCAATCAAATCAGGCAACTCTGGTAAAACTTCTTCTTTTCGACGACGCATGATAAATGGCTTAATGAACCGAGCCACTTGTTTAGCATCCATCTTCAAGAAACGCTTCTTATCTGGTAGTAAACCCGGTAGAACAATTTGAAAAATTGACCAGATTTCAAGTAATTTATTTTCAATCGGTGTTCCAGAAAGAGCAAAGCAATTGTTAACTTCAAACTGGCGTAAATAATGGGCAATCTTGGTTTGAGTATTTTTCATCACTTGTGCTTCATCTAAAATCAAGTAATCAAAATTCAACTGATTGTATTCTGCAAAATCTTGACGGAAAGAAGAGTAGCTTGTAATCACCACCTGATGATTTTCAGCAATAATCTCATCACGCACTGCTTTTAAACCATAAGAAACAGCCACATCTATCTCAGGAGCAAAACGTGTAAATTCATCTTTCCAATTATAAATTAAACTTGATGGCGACAAAATCAAAATGCGTGTTTCTTCTTTTAGCTGAGATGCTAGAAAAGCGATGGTTTGAAGTGTTTTACCAAGTCCCATATCATCAGCTAAAATACCACCAAATCCATAGTGGTCAAGCATGGACATCCATCGCACACCTGTCATTTGGTAATCACGTAATTGTGTTTGTAAAGGTGGCAAAGTGACCTCAAAACTTTCAGGATGGGTTAAATCATGCGCTAACTGCTCAAATTCTTTTGAAAATGAAATGCGTTCATTTCCTTGGAATAAATCTGAGATTTGAAAGGCTGAAATAGCATCCAGTTGCAAATGCCCATTATCTAGCTGTTTGGCACGAAGATTTTGTAACGTACTGCTGACACGTTGAGTTTCTTCATCAAAAACAACTAACTTACCAGCACCATTAACAAAATATGGCTGATTTTTAAAGAGTGCTTCTAAGGCATCATCAATATCATTTTCAAAAATCGTTGAAAAATCAAATGAGATATCAAGCAAACCACCTTTAGTATGAACAGAAACTTGGGGTTCTTCAAACTGACGCATTTCTTCTAATTCATCAGATAAAGTGACCTGACCTAGCCGTGCTAATTGTCCCAAAGTTCGTGTGAAGAAATCGTACAAATCCTTATCAGCTAGCGGCGCATGATAAGACGAGAATGAAGCTGAAAAACCATTAGCTTCCAGAGTTCTAAAGACTTTTTCTTCATGTTTAAAATGACTAGCAAAAGGCAACTCTTCTAGTTCACGTTTACTTTTGACACTAACGTCGCCATAATCAAAAGTCACATGTAGAGCTACTTCCTTATATTCATTGAGTTCTAAATAAAAAGTTACTTTGAAATCACGAATATCAAAACTCTTCGGCGCTTCAACCTTACCAAGCTCTTTAAAATCTAAAAGACTAGCAGCTAATTTTGCTTGGTCGTCTAAATCAAAGAACAAATGTTTCGCCAAATCCGCTTCAATTGGCAAACTACGAATAGCCGTTAAAATCTTTTGTTGCTTCAAATTCAAACTGAAAATAAACCCATTTATGAACAAAAAGGCATTATTAAAGAGCGGTTGATATTCTTTTTCACTAATGATTAATTCAATCGATTGACGGTGAACCACCACTTTAAATTGAATTAAGTTTTCTGAACCACTTAGTGGTCTAAAAATCAGCTGCCCATAAGTTTGATGATTGTATTCAAATGAAAAATCGTACAGGTCATTGAAAAGGTTGATACCTTCTTCAAAAGTCCCACTTGTTAATGATAGATTTCGACCATGATTTGGCAAAATGTAATCAATATCAAGATGATCACCATCTGGCAAAATTCGCCATAAAAATTGAATTAACTCCTGGCTAGGTTCATCAAATTGAATCAAAGACAAAGGTTCAAAATAATTTTTACCAATCTGATAGTAGCCTTCATTTTTAACAACAGTCAAAAAGGCTTTGATGTCACGAACGACATAAGCACGATCATCTGGTAATCGGTTAATCTTTAAAGTCCACCAATAATCGGATGAATAGGGACTTTGATTGCCATGAGCTGCTAGGCGATATTTTGTTGTGTCATCATCGTTGATAAGCAAACCATCCAAAAAAACACTGCCAAATGAAGTATTCTTCTTGGTTTCTTGTTGTATTTCTTGATGTGAGCTCAGTTCGTCTGATAACTCTTTTCCCTCCGTATTATTCTTTAGATAATATTCTACGGCTGCTAAATGCTCACAATATTTTTTCTTGGCAAAAAAGTCACAATCACATCTCACTTGTTCATCTTCTAATGAGTATTGTAGATGATGTGTGCCCACCTCTGCCTGAATTAAATCTTCTCGCTTACTGATAATTTCAACCAAACCTTGTTCGTAAAGTTCTATACCCTGATTGCGAATTCGACCTGGAATCATTCTACCCAATCTAAGCCACCACCTTTTTCCTTATCCTTTAATTATATCAAATTCAGCTCTCTTTAGCTTGAAAAAATGACTTTTTGATTTTATTTTTAGTGAAATTTATCAAAATACATCAAAAAAAGCACCCATTAGGGTGCTTTAAATTTTATTATTTACGTTTGCGGGCAATCAA
>OCTW013387952.1_pt1 | contig 18029 bp, 13 predicted proteins | sample 1539671 | NCBI WGS metagenome assembly OCTW01 (sample SAMN02144230, study PRJEB22623) | gut metagenome | biome: sheep rumen | host: Ovis aries | place: New Zealand
AGCAGCACAGAAGCACCGCCATACGCCCCGTACGGAGCAGGTGGATTCTACTAAAAACAATCAGGACGCAATCGAAGCCTTTTCAGACACGACAGCCACTGCCGATGCAGAGGATGCAGAAGACGATCAGTACATCCGTCGCAGAAGGACTTATTCCGATGAGGATGTGAAGGGTGTCATCGATCAGGTGTTTGGCGACCTCGATGGTGGGGACATCGCTGGGATGTTCTTCGTACTACTGATAATCCTGACCATCTTCTTGTTTGCACCCATAGGCATCATTATCGCCGTGTTCTACTTCATCAACAAGAATCGCCGCGAACGCTATAAACTTGCCCAGATGGCCATGCAAAGTGGACAGCCGATTCCTGATGAACTCTTGAAGGAGAAACAGAATGCGTGGGAACGAAACGACTATCAGACTGGCCTCCGCCAGATGTTTACAGGTGTTGGACTGGCCATCTTCCTCGGCTTTGTGGCAGGTAAGATAGGCTTCGGCATCGGTGCCCTGGTGTTCTTCATCGGACTGGGCAAATGGTATATCGCCCGTCAGGCTGGAGCCACTGGCAACAACTCTCAGAATAACAGCAATTCAAGTAACTTTAATAACAACTCAAATATTCAGAACTATGACTAAGAGATTAACGCGCTCTAATGACAGAGTATGGGCTGGGGTTTGCGGTGGTATCGCAGAGTACCTGGAATTCGACCCCGTATTGGTACGAGTGGCTTACGCCTTCCTGACCATCTTCACTGCCTTCAGTGGACTGATTTTCTACATCGTACTGTGGATTTGCATGCCAGAGAAGAATCTCTTGGAGAAATAAAAGAAATAGGCAAGTGGCAGATCTGAACGATATCTCTCTCGTGACGCAGGTGGCGGTATTCCACAACAAGCGGGCCTTTGACCAACTTGTGAGGAAATACCAGTCGCCTGTGCGCAGGTTCTTCCTGAACCAGACCCTGGGCGACGAGCAGTTGAGCGACGATCTGGCACAAGAGACTTTCATCAAGGCCTACGTGAACATCACGAAGTTCCGTGGGATGGCAAGTTTCTCCACATGGCTGATGCGCATTGCCTATAACGTGTTCTACGACTATTGTAGGAAAATGAAAAATGAGAAGTTAGGAATGAACAATGATGATTACCAGTCAGATGCAATCAGTAATCAGCATGCCTCATTTCTCATTCCTCATTCCTCTTTGAAGATGGATATCTACAAGGCCTTGGCCTTGCTGAAGCCTGACGAACGCACCTGTATCACCCTCCAACTCATCGACGGCTATCCCATCGACGAGATCAGCAAGATTACTGGTATTGGAGAGAATACGGTGAAGTCGCACCTGAAGCGGGGAAAGGAAAAGATGGCAAACTACTTAAGACAGAATGGCTATGACAGATAAAGACGATATATTGTTAGAGGGTTTCTTCAAGCAGGCTGCCCAGCAGCAGATTGAGGATAATGGCTTTACGGAACGGGTGATGCAGAGTCTGCCCGACAGGAAGGTTGAGGAGGTGCGCAGGCTGTCAAGACTGTGGACTTGGTTCTGTATCATACTGGGAGCAGGCCTGTTCTTCGCCTTCGGAGGTATGCAGATCGTGAAGGTGGCAACAACGGGGCTTACCCACATGATACTGACGGCCCTGGAGGTGTTCGTCGTGACGGCTCCGACAGCAGAGATCCCTGTCAATCCTTGGGTGATCCTTCTGCTGATGGCTTTCGTATTAGTTTACCTTCCTTATCAAACAGCCCGTAGGTTGTCCTCAGTACTATAAACTCTGTGCGACGATTCAACTGGTTGCACTGTTCCTGCTGTTCCTCTGGGAGTGCGGTGACGAATGCCTCTGTCAGCACGTCGCCTTCCTTGAGGAACTCATATTTTTCTGCTACCTTACGCTTGATCTTCTTGGGCTTTCCCTCACCGTAGCCCTTGGGCGTCAAGCGGTCTGCGGCAATACCGTGGCTTATCAGATAGTTGACCACACTCTCGGCCCTTCGCTGTGAAAGGCGCTCATTATACTGCTCCGAGCCTTTGTAGTCCGTGTGGGCAGAGAGTTCGATGGTGATGTTGGGATTCTCGTTCAGCAGTTTTACGAGTTCGTCGAGGGCTGTCTGCGACTCTGGGCGGAGGGTGGCCTTGTCGAAGTCATACCAGATATTCTCTATCAGCACGGGGGCAGAGATGTTGGCCAGCGGGAATTGCAGGACATACTCTTCCGACTTCTTGACAGGTTCCACACGCAACTGTTCCTGGTGGTTCAGGAATCCTTTGCAGGTGGCGAGAAACAGATAATCGACACCAGCCTTGATCTCCTGCGTGAAGGAGCCGTCGCCACGCACGCTCAGTTTCTGGTTCGTGCCGTCGTTGCCTACCATATACACCTGGGCTGCCGGCAGTTCGTAGCCATCCTGCTCATACACCCATCCCTTTACCGTCTGTACGATCTCTGGGTTGAAGAAACTGTAGATATGGTCGTAGCCTCTGGTATCTCCACGGTTGGACGAGAAATAGCCGCGGTTCAGGCGCCCCTCGAACGTCATGCCAAAGTCGTCGCCCTGAGAGTTCAGGGGGAATCCTGGGTGGTTTATAAGTGAAGAGTGAATTAATTTTTCTTTTTTGACGAAGAAAATGTCGAGGCCGCCAAGGCCTGGATGCCCGTTGCTGGAGAAATACAGGTCGCCATTGGGACGGAAGGTGGGAAACTGTTCGTCGCCAGGTGTGTTGATGGGCTTGCCAAGATTCTCGACGCTGCCAATCTGATTGTTGCCATAGAGACGGGCGCGCCAGATGTCGAAGCCGCCTTCTCCGCCAGGCATGTCACTGGTGAAATAGAGCCACTCTCCATCGGGAGAGACGGCAGGGTGGGCGAAACTTGATAGTGTATCCTTGGCGATGTGTACTTCTGTGGGCTTGCTCCAGGCGGCATCACTGCGGTTTGAGGCAACGATGATAGCGTAGCGCGGATTGTTGGGATCCGTCTTGCACTGTGTCAGGAACATGGTTCTGCCATCTGGCGTAAACGAGCAGGCTCCCTCCTCGAAATTGGAGTTCAGTTCGGAGTCGATGGCCAGTGGCTTGCCCCATTTCCCCTTGTCGTCTTTCTGTGAGAAGAAGATGTCTGCCGCTTTGGCACCAGTGATACCATTGTATTCATCGCCTTGGGCCTGGTTGCGGGTGGAGGTAAAGTAGAGTTGCTCGTTCTGGTCACCCGCCAGCATGGGGGAGTATTCAGCGCGGCGCGAGTTGAACAGGTTCTCTCGCTTCACGGTATAGTCGGATCCAGCCTTCTTCCATTCGGGCGCCATCTGTGCAGATTTCAGACCTGTCTTGGCAAGTTTTAGGTAGTTTTCGCTTGCTGGTAAACTGTCAACTACCAACTGTAAACTGTCAATTGCCATCTGAAAGTGCTTGGCCGCCTCTTTGTAGTTGCCGTTCTGCATATAGAGTCGTCCGAGGTGGAAGTGCGTCAGTGAGTCATCCTGCTTGTAGCGCACGGCATTGTTGTAGGCGGTGATGGCCTTGTTGGTGAAGTTGATGCGACGATAGCACTCAGCCAACTTCATGGCCCGCTGCCCTTTCAGGGCTCGTTCCTTGCTCGCTGTCTGTGAGTAGGCCTTACGGTACTGGGTGGCAGCGTCGTAGTATTCTCCGATAGCATAGAACTTATCCCCCTTCTTCATAGCCTGATCAGCCCCACAACTGGCGAGCAGAGCGGAGAGTGCAATGGCGAGGGATAGGATGACATATTTACGCATACCTTATTAATAACGATATGCACGTCGATTTATTGTTTAAAGGGAACGCGATAGGTGCAGCCTTCCTTCCAACGGGAACAGCCGTAGGCAGTCTTGCCCTTGATGATATGACCCTGGCCACAGAGCGGGCAGACTGCACCTTCTTGGGGTTCCTCCGACACTTTCTTGCGCGGCGATCTGGATTTGGGCGCTTTATTGGGAGACTCTGGGGCCTTGGGCGATTTCACTTTCTTGAGTTCGCTATCCGAGAGTACGGTGACACGGCGGTTGCTGGTGTCCGACATCACCTCCTGCACAATCTCTGCCACCTGGGCCTTGAGTTCCTCGATAAACTGCTGGGCGTCGTATTTCTGGTGCTCGATGTCGCGCAGTTTCTTCTCCCAGATGCCTGTCAGTTCACAACTTTTCAGCAGTTCCTCGCGGATGAGGTCTATCAGTTCGATGCCTGTCGGTGTGGCGATGAGGCGCTTGCGGTCGCGCTTGATATAGTGGCGTTTGAAGAGGGTCTCGATGATGCCAGCCCTCGACGACGGGCGCCCGATGCCGTTTTCTTTCATGGCGGCGCGCAGTGTCTCGTCCTCCACGAATTTGCCGGCCGTTTCCATCGCACGGAGCAGGGAGGCTTCGTTGTAGTAGGGTGGGGGTGTGGTCCATTTCTCCGTGAGTGTCGGCTTGTGGTCGCCCGACTCTCCTTTCACGAAGGTGGGCAGCGTGCGCTCCTCGTCGGTATTTTTCTCAGACGACTCAGCGTTCTCTTCGCCCTCTCCGCTCTCCTCTTTCCTCTCTCCTCTGACAATGCGCCAGCCTGGGTCGAGTATCTCCTTGCCTGTCACCTTGAACTCGATGGCATCTTCGCGCTTGCCAGAGTCGGCGGCTACTTCACCCAGCACCGTCGTTGTGGAGAACTTGCAGTCGGGCAGGAACACGCCGATAAACCTGCGGGCAATCAGGTCGAAGACCTTCCGCTCGGCATCACTCAGGTTCTGGGGCACCACTCCTGTCGGGATGATGGCGTGGTGGTCTGTCACCTTCGAGGTGTCGAACACGCGTTTCGATTTCTTCAGCGCCTTGCCGCCGATGGGCTTGATGAACTCCGCGTAGGGTGCCACGCCTGCGAACTTTGTCTGATACAGTCCGTTGAGCGTTTGCGGACACTTGGGATAGATGTCGTCGCTCAAGTATTGCGTATCTACACGGGGATAGGTCGTATATTTCTTCTCGTAGAGACTCTGGATCAGGTTGAGCGTCATCTCTGCCGAGTAGCCGTATTTGCGGTTGCAATCTACCTGCAGCGAGGTGAGGTCGTAGAGTTGGGGCGGTTGTTCCTTGCCCTCCTTCTTCTCCACCTTCGTCACCGTGAAGGGCTTGCCCTCGATGGTGGCGAAGGCCTGCTCGCCTTCCTCCTTTGTAGTGAACTTTCCCTTCGTGGCCGTAAAGGTGGTATCGCGATACACCGTTGCCAGCACCCAGTAGGGCTCGGGCTTGAAGTTCTCAATCTCTTTTTGGCGGTTCACGATGAGGGCGAGGGTAGGGGTCTGCACGCGTCCTATCGAGAGCACCTGGCGGTTCTGCCCGTACTTCAGCGTGTAGAGCCGGGTGGCGTTCATGCCCAAGAGCCAGTCGCCGATGGCGCGGCTGAGGCCAGCCAGATAGAGCGGCTGATAGTCGGTCTGGTCCTTCAGGTTGGCAAAGCCCTCGCGAATGGCCTCGTCGGTCATCGACGAGATCCAGAGACGCTTTACGGGACAGGTCGCCTGGGCCTTCTGCATCACCCAGCGCTGGATGAGTTCTCCCTCCTGTCCGGCGTCACCGCAGTTCACGATGCCGTCGGCTGCCTGCATCAGTTTTTCGATGATGCTGAATTGCTTCTCGATGCCGCGGTCAGGTATCAGTTTGATGCCGAAGCGCTGCGGCACCATCGGCAGTTGCGTCAGTGCCCAGGGTTTCCAGGCCGGGGTGTAGTCGCCAGGCTCTTTCAGGGTACACAGGTGGCCGAAGGTCCACGTCACTTGGTAGCCGTTACCCTCCATATACCCCTCGTGGGCGCTGTTCGCCCCCAGGATGCGTGCTATATCCCGAGCCACGCTCGGTTTCTCTGCGATGCAGACAATCATATTCCGAATTTTCGTGCAAAGGTACGAAAATTATTTGAGACTTGTTGCAGTTTGCCGTAAAAAACGAAATCCTACTTGTCCAGGTCAATCAGTTCGTACTTCTTGCTTCCGAAGCCGATCTTCTCGGCATAGTCGGTGATATAGGTGCCGTGCTGGCGGTTGATGCGCTGGATGAGTGGCTTATTGTCGTCGCCGGGCTTACCCTGATAGTTGAAGACCTTGTCGAGACAGGCCTGATCGACGGCCACAGGGTCGAGTGAGGCCATGATGCCCATATCCTGCAGTTCAGGCTTGGCGGGGTGGCCGTCGCAGTCGCAATCGACAGACATGTTGTTCATTACATTAATATATATAATGTGTCCGCCGAAGTAGTTGTGTACGGCCTGTGCGGCAGCAGCCATCGACTCCAGGAAGAGGTCCTGTGTAGGACCGGCGGCGAGATAGTCGGGCGTCCATGTCAGTTTGGGGTCTGTGGTCTTGCCAGCCGAGTGGATATAGCACTTGCCTGCCGTTGAGGCCACGCCGATGGAGGCATTCTTCATCACACCGCCAAAGCCGCCCATGGCATGACCCTTGAAGTGGGCCAGGTTGATCATGAAGTCATAGTTGGCGAGGTGTTCGCCCACGATGTCGTATTTCAGGTGCTTCTGGTCCTTGATGGGGATACGGATTTCACCAAACTCATCCATCAGATCGACGGCGAAGATGGAGTCGAAACCGTGATCGTGGATGGTCTCCCAGTGCTTCTTCGGGTCCTGTCGCGAGCCGCCGTAGGCTGTGCAGCACTCCACGATGGTGCCGTTCACTTCTTCCACGAGGTTGCGTATCAGCGTCGGCTTCAGGTAGTGGGTATTACCGCCCTCGCCTGTGGATATCTTCACGCAGACGCGTCCCTGAGCCTCTACGCCTAGTGCCTTGTAGATTCTCACCAGTGACTCGGGGGTAATCTCCTTGGTGAAATACACTTTACTTTGTGCCATTCCGGCCATTGACAGCATCGCGCAGATGCAGAAGGTAATTGCTCTTTTCATATTCTCTATCAAGTTATTCGGTTGCAAAGGTACGAAAACTCTGGCGAAGTGCCAAATTTCCGCCGTATAATATGATCCCTTGATGAACAGTATGGTCAGCAGGGCCGTTTCTTCGGCAAGTTGAACACCTCCTGCACTTCCTTCATCTGGGCCTCTGTCATACCGTCGGGCTCTGACCCCATTGCACGGGCACACATATAGATGTTGGCGGCCTTGCAGAGCACATCGGTCTGGTCGAAGGCATCCATGATGTCTGTGCCTACGGCCACTGTGCCGTGCTTCTCCCACAGCACCACGTCGTGGCTCTTGATCTGTTCAAGTGTGGCCTCTGCCAGATCGACGGAAGAGGGCAGGGCGTAAGGCACGATGCCGATGCCAAGCGGGGCGAAGGCCAGCGTCTCGGGAATCATCGACCACAGCACGCGTGTCATCTCGTCGCCCTTCAGGAACCTCTGTATATGACTCATCGCCACCAGTTCGATGGGATGGGTGTGGAGAGTGGCCTTGTAGCAGGAACCTGTCTCCAACAGGTAGTTCTGCAGCGCCAGGTGTGTGGGCAGTTCTGATGTAGGAACCACCGGTTCGTCGGCAATCACCACATACGATGCACAGTCATCGCAGATGCGGATGATGCTGCCATTTTGCATTGGTTCGCGGGCGAGGTCGCGCATGCGCTTGCCCGTTCCCTTGCAATAGAAATACTTGCCTTTCAACTGGGGCAGTGTCATCCCGATCTGCTTTACGGGAGCGATGGCAGGCATGGCCTTGCATGCATCATCCATATACTCAGTGACGTTGACGGTGATATTCCCACCATTACGCTCTGCCCATCCTTTCTGCCAGAGGTAACCTGTCACCTCGGCAATCTGATTAATGACCGCCTTCAACATTTCGCGGCCTTCCAAAATACTTTTAGACATAAAAACTCTAAACTCTAAACTATGAACTCTAAACTATGAACTATGAACTCTAAACTAAGAACTCCCCATACCGTTCCTTCGTGATCTGGTCCAACGACTTGCCACGGGTATTGGGCATACCCAGGAGCCCGACAATAAGCGAAGTGAGCAACAGGGCCACCATACAGTAGGCTGCCAAGGTGAATCCCTCACCGTTATCACCGTAGATAAAGGTGAAGACCAGTCCCCAAACGGCCGACAGGCCGCGAACAATGAAGAACATCAGCCCCTGGGCACCGGCGCGGAACTTCGCAGGGAACAACTCCGAGCCCCACAAAGCGTAGAACACCTGAACGGAACTGCCGTTGTTGATGCCCCATAGGATGGTGAACAGCCAGATGCCGGCAATGGTTGACACACCGCCACCAATGATCAGTATCCATGCCGTCAGAGCCGCTGCCAGACCGAAGACATAGAAGAAGCGGTGAGCCACCTTGTCAACGTAGAACGAGATGATGAAGGTTGTCACCACCACAAACACCCAACTCACACAACTCAGCATGTTGGCCGTCTCGTTGCTCAGGCCACCTGCCGTCTCATAGATATGTGGCATGAAGAAGCCCATCACCGATGCTACGAGATTCCATGTGAGATAGATGGCAGCCAGGAAAGCGACCGTCTTGACGGCTATCTTATTAGTGAACAGCAGTCTGATATTGTCCACGATGCCGCTCTGGTCTTTCGCTTTGTTGGCGGTGAACTCCGCACTCTCCTCCAACTGCCGCTGGAGATTCCACGCCACGAACGCCACCACGAAGAGCGTGGCGAACACGACGCGCGAACTGAACACCTCGACAGCAGCCTGGGAGGCATCTGCCCCTATGACACCATGAGCCAACGACTCTACAGGGCCATAGAGATAGCCGCCAGGAGCGAACAGCATGCCGAACAGCAGGATGACCATCGGCCCTACGCCCCATGACATCTGCGAGATGCAGATATTACGTCCACGATTGTTCACCTCCGAACTCTCGGAGATATAGGTCCAGGAGGCAGGCACTCCGATGCCTACCGATATGCCCGTCACCAGGAATCCTGTCAGGAGCATGGGGAAGTTAAAGGCCAGCATGATAATCAGCACGCCCGTCATATATACCAGCAGATTGTAGGTGAAGATGAACTTCCGTCCGAACTTATCCGCCAGGAATCCGCCGATGATGGCACCGATGGCAGCCCCAAGGGCGTTGGCACTGAGCGCATTCAGCCACCCCAGATGCATCTCGGAGAGGCCCAGATAGTTCTGCCACAGCGTGACGCCACTGGCACCCGCCACAATGGCGCCAGCATCAAGATAGTTATTCAGAGACACCGCCAAAGTGCTCTTCAGACTTCCATTTCCAGACATAACTCTAAACTATGAACTCTAAACTATGAACTACCTACATACAACCTCGCACTCAATGTTGAAAATCTTCGCCACCTTCAGGATGGTGTCGATGTGGTGACCCACGGCGGCAGCCATGTGATGGGTAGGACCTGCCTCGCTCCACTTGTTGACGAACTCGCGACAGGGCAGCGAGAACTTGGTGCGCATGTTTGTGTCGCCAAACGTGAAGATAGGTCCATCCTCGTTGACACCTTCAGCCACCACAAACTTAAACACGCCGTTCTTGTCCTGCGTGATGGCCAGATAGGTCACGGGGCCTGTAGGCGGATAGAACTGGGTCAGGTATCCGCCACCCGTCTTCCCATGGAACACGGGCACGATCTTCATCGTAGGCTTCCTGGCCTGTGAGATGTCGAAGTCGCCGGAGCCGCTGTGCCCGATGATGCAGATGTCCTTCGGGAAGTCGATGGAATACATCTCTGCCAGCGTGCCCGTGCCAGAGATGGTCTTCAGGATCGACATGGCCATCGCCACCTTCATGTCACCCTCCACGGCACAGGCGGTGTGCTGCTTGATGAGCATCGAGAAGGCGGGGATGAGCATCGAGTCGAGTTTGCCTGCCACGCCTTGGGCGAAACCAGCATAGTGGGAGGCTATCATACCGAGTCGCTCGTCCTTCACCCACTGTTCGAAGGCTACGACATATTTGGCCATGTCCCACACCTTCTCAATGGTGCCGCCTCCCTCGATGTCGAAGGTGTCGAGGATGTCCTGTGCCTTGGCGCGGATGGCCGCCTCGTCGGTGATATGGTCGGCAATGGCCCACATCTGCTCCCAGTCAAACTGCTTCGTATAGACGAACATACGGTGGTAGAGGTTGGTCTCGTCGATATAGAGGTCCATCATGCCAGGATAGGGACGGCCTATCTGGGCGATGTTCGTGTCGCGGAAACGGCGGCGCACCTGTGCGGCACGGCACCAGTCCTCGATCTCGGCCTGTACCTGTGGGTCGCCACCCTCGACTACACCTGTGATCACTGCCGAGCGCTTGCCGGCGCGGTTCAGGTCGGCCACCATCTCGCCGATGGCACCACAGGCATAGAGTTCACCGAGCCAGGTGGGTATGTCCGTCTTGGCATAGTCGGGAGCCAGTTTCTTCTGTACGTTGACGATCACTACTGGTACGTCGAGGTCGCGCACGGCTGGCAGCATGTTATAAGAGGTGCAGTAGGTCAGCATCTGCAGGATCACGAGATCGACATCTGCGGCGCGGAACTTGTCACCCGCAGCCATCGACTGCTCCTTGGTGGTCACCATGCCGCCGTCGATGATCTCGATGCTCTCGGGCAGCGTCTGCTTGAAGGCCGCATACTGGGCCTTGAACTCCGGAACGAGTTGTGGAAACTGTGGCAGGTATGCCTGTAAGGCTATGGAGAACACACCCACCTTTGCTTTGGTCTCTACTAATGGTTTTGCCATAATCGCTATATTTATTTAATGTTTAATCTTTAATGTATCCACGATGCTGAGGTATTTCTCATACGCTTGATCCCATACGTCCTTGTTCTGCGGCTCGTATCTGACGAGGTCGAGAGCGTTGGCGATGATACGCCGCATCTCCCAGATGTCTTTCACCAGTCCGGCACTCTTGGCCTGTAGCATGATATTGCCGATGGCCGTTCCCTCCTGTGGTCCAGCCAGCACAGTGACGCCTGTGGCATTGGCAGTAAACTGGTTCAGGTATTTGTTCAGTGAGCCACCGCCGATGATATGGAGGACCTCCAGACTGAATGGCGCTACTTCCTGAAGCCATTGGAACACCTGCTTGTAGCGCAGGGCCAGTGAGTCGAAGATAGAGCGGCAGATTTCTGCCGGTGTCTCCGGCACATACTGGTGCGTCTGCCGACAGTATTGCTGGATGGCCTCAGTCATGCTTGAGGGGTTGGCAAACAGGGCATCGTCGGGGTTGATGATCGACCGGAAGGCCTCCACCTGCATCGCCGAGGCCTGCAACTCGGAGTGGCTCATCGTCGCGGCGTATCTGTATGCCGTCGATACGGCCCATTCCTTACGGCAGCGCTCATAGAGCCACATGCCGCAGATGTTCTTCAGGAAGCGGGTTGTTCCTTCGATGCCTCCCTCGTTGGTGAAGTTACGCTCATAACTCTGATCGCTGATGATAGCGTCTCTGGTCTCGATGCCCATCAGGCTCCATGTGCCGCTGCTGAGGTAGGCGAACTGCTCATCCTTGGCTGGTACGGCAGCCACGGCCGAGGCCGTGTCGTGGCCAGCGACGGCAATCACGGGGACAGCACCGAGGCCTGTCATCTTCTGCACCTCGTCTGTCAGTGTGCCGATAACGGTCCCGGGATTCACCATCCTGCCAAACATCTGGCGCGTCAGTCCGACGCTTGCTAATAGTCGTTCGTCGAGTTGCCTCGTATGTGGGTCGAGCATCTGTGAGGTCGAGGCAATGGTGTATTCGCATACCTCCTTGCCCGTCAGCATCCACGAGAGAGCGTCAGGCACAAAGAGAATCTTCCTGGCAGCCTTCAGCGCCGAGTTGTCTTCCCTCCTCATGGCATGAAATTGGAAAAGGGAGTTAAAGTTCAGGAACTGGATACCCGTCACGGCATAGACCTCCTTGCGCGAGATGATACGATCCAGGTAGTCGTCCATCGCCTCGAAGGTGATGGGATCGCGGTAGGCGCGCGGGTTGCGCAGGATGGCCTCGTCGTCGCCGATGAACACGAAATCGACGCCCCAGGTGTCGATGCCTATCGAGGTAATCTCTATGTCGCGCTTTGCCACCTCCTTCAGACCACGGATAATTTCGAAGTAGAGGGCGTAGATGTCCCAGTAGAAGTGTCCGCCCTGTTCAATGAGGTGGTTGGGGAAGCGGGTCACCTCTTCCATGTCAAACAGCCCGTTGTCAATGCTGCCGATGATCGTGCGGCCACTGGTGGCTCCCAGATCTACAGCGAAGAAGTATTTCTTTTTTTCCATTTGCCAGGATGATTAGTAGAATTCTGCTGCAAAGGTAGGCAAAAATCCCGCTTCCGACCTTTGCATTTTGATTTTTGCCCTTTGTTTTTTGATAAACCCAGAAATAGCGAGCCGCAACGTTGGAGGTTGCGGCTCGTATGTATTAGTCCTGTATGGTGCTTTCCGAGAAGTAGTATTCCCGCAGGGGCTTGGTGACGGGGGCACCCGTGAGGGTGACGGTCTCCTGTAGTCTGATGTCGGCAGACGAACTGCCCACCTTCACGATATACTGGCCTGGGGCGATGTTCCATTGCCGCTGGCCGCTGTTGGTATAATAGCCAAACTGTTCCGTGTAGAGTTTCACGTTGACGGTCTTGCTCTCGCCTGGCTGCAGGGAGACGCGGGCAAAACCCTGCAACTGGATCGGACGTATGGGCTGTTCGGCTGAGGTGGGGGATAGGTATATCTGGGCCACCTCGTCGGCTGCTGCCTTGCCCGTGTTCTTAACCTCGAACGAGAGACTGATGCTCTGGGCATTCGTGGCCGTCTCCCCATCGACCTTCAGGTTGGCATATTCGAAGGTGGTATAGGTCAGACCGTAGCCGAAGGGCCACTGGATACGGGCATCCTTCTCTGCGGAATAGTTATAGCAGATGGGCTCGTTGATCTCCGTGTTGGGGTAACTGACAGACAGTTTGGCAGAGGGAGAGACCTTGCCGTAGAGGATGTCGGCCACGGCGCGTCCGCCTTCCTCACCGGGATACCAGGCCTGAATGACGGCGGCACAGCGCTCAGCGAGGCCGGAGACGACCTGTGCACGACCGCCAAACATCACCAGCACTACGGGCTTGCCCGTCTTGATGAGGTCCTCGACAAACTGTTCCTGCTTGCCTGGCAGACGGAGCCCCTTGCGGTCGCGGTTCTCGCCGCAGAGCATCACGTTCTCTCCCATGGCAGCAATGATCACGTCGGCCTGTCTGGCCAGGTTGAGTGCTTCCTGCCTGTCGGCCTTCTCGCCGGCATCTACCTTGCGATGCAGCAGTTCATACTCCCAGGCACGCTCGTCGCCACCCTCGCCGTAGAGGGTTTCCACCTCTTCCGTCCAGTCGCAACCACGTGAATACATCAGGTTCACACCCTCCGGCTTGCCGGCCGTCATTCCTTCGAGCAGTCTGACGATATGTGGCTGGTCATGATCGGCCACGTCCTCAACCCTTTTCCAGAAATACGACATGGCAGGGTAGGTATAGTCACCGCACATCGCCCAGATGGAGTTGGCGTTGGGACCTGTCAGGAGGATGTTCTTGGCATGATTCAACGGCAGTATCCCGTTGTTCTCCAGCAGTACGACGGACTGTACGGCGATGTCGTAGGCCGTCTGTCGCTCCTCGGGGCTGTCGAGCGTGATCTTCTCCGTGGTGTAGAGATAGGCATCCTTGTCAAACAGTCCCGCGCGGAACTTATGGCGGAGCACATCCTTCACGGCGCGTTCCAGGACCTCTGGCTTCACGAGTCCCTTGTCAATGGCTTCCTGCAGGTGCTGGTAGTTGGCACCAACGGGGAAATCGACGTCGTTGCCTCCGTTGATGGCAGCGGCGGCTTTCTGTACGGCATCTTCCAGATCGGGAATCTGGTCAATGGCCGTATAGTCGCTCACCACCATGCCGTCGAAGCCCAGGTAGTCGCGCAGGATATCCTGTAGGATCTCGGTATTGGCCACACACTTCGTACCGTGCACGGCATGATAGCCGGGCATGACGGTCCTGCTGCCAGCGAGTCGTATCATCGTCTCGTGGGGAAGTAGGATTTCCTCCATCAGTTCCTTCTCGTCGGCGTCGCCGCCACCGCCGTAGCCGAGGTAGTGCTTCGAACAGGCACCTACGCCTTTCTTCAGGTCACCCTGCTGGAGACCGCTGACGAAGGCCGTTCCCATCACGGCGGAGAGATAGCCGTCTTCACCATACGACTCCTCCAGGCGGTTGAAGGAAGGCGTGCGGCAGACATCGACCATCGGAGAGAGGGCCAGCACGCCACCCATCTTGCGCATCAGGGTACTTGTCTGGAGGGTCTTCAGTTCGGCCAGTTCCGGGTTGAACGATCCCGCCTGTCCGATCTGTTGGGGGTAGATGGTGGCTCCCAGGGTATTGACACCACTGAGTACTTCTTCATGCAGGAGGGCAGGGATGCCGTTTGGCGTATGATGGATGAGCCAGTCCTGGATGGCGGCGGCCCTGTCGCGCAGCACGTTGGGATCGCGCGGCTGTTGCATGGCAAACTGTGAGAAGTGGCCGATGCCGTATGGGATCAGTTCGCTGCACTTGGCCGTGTCGAGTTGCCCCTCGGCATTGAACAGGTCGTCCATGTACATGCTCTTCAACTGTGCGATGCGCTCTTCCTGAGACATCTTGCTGTATAGTTCATCCACTTGCTGTTCTATGTCTGGGGCAGCATGACAGCCTGTCAAAAGTGCGGTTTGTCCCATGATGGTCAGTCCGCACAGGTATTTCATTCCTTTCTTCATTGTTTGGTTATTGATGTTGATGCTATGTCTGTGACTTGATGTCGCTGGGCTTGCAGCCCATCTTGGCCTTGAACTTGGCAGAGAAATAGTCAGGGCTGTCGAAGTTCAGGCGATAGGCAATCTCCTTGATGCTCAGGTCGGTGGTGGAGAGCAGTTCCTTGGCGCGGAGCAGACGGAGTTCCTGCTGATAGGTGGAGGGGGAGAGCCCGGTATATTCCTTGAATAGTTTCCTGAACAGGCTGTAACTGACACCCTGCTCTTCGGCTATCTGCTGGATGGTGATGCTGCTCTCGAGAGATTCACGGATGCGCAGACGGGCCCTGTTGATCATATCCACCTGTGACTGGTTCCTGCTCAACTGGATATTTCGTTCCAGGGAATACATCGTTCCGATCAGGTGGTTCACGATACCGGCCATCAACTGTTGGGCGTATGCCGCCTCTTCCATGGCAGCCTCGTATGCCCGCTTGTAGAGTGTCTCGATGACGGCAGAGTAGCCGATATGGTAGATGGGCTTCTGAATAGACAGGAAACCAGCCTTTACGCGGTCGTCCATGTTCTTGCCCTTGAAACCGATCCAGTAACTCTTCCACCCCTTGGCGGGATCAGGGTAATAGGTGTGCCATTCGCCTGGGAAGACGAGGAACATGTCGCCCGCCTTGATGCGCGTCCGCGGACAGTGGGTGCTCTCAAACCAGCCCTCACCCTCAGGGTTGTAGAGCAACTGGTATTCGTTGAGCGTCCGTCCTTTCTCGATGGTGAAGTAGTAGCCGTCGGCATGTCCTCTCGTGGGGTAGGGGTCGCCTGCACCTATCACCTCATAGCCCACCGTACTCACGGTGAGTCCCCACAGGGCATCGCGCTCGTTGGCAAGCATGTATTTACTTTGCTGCATAGGCTTGGGCCGTCATTAACGATACTTTCATGATCTATGCTAATAAGTAAGGAGGAGAGCCAAACATGTTTGGCTCTCCTCCTTGTGTACAATTAACTATACCAAATTGATGGTGTTTGATCTGGTGAGTAGTTCTCAACACGTTTCTTCTCGAATTTCGATTCTTCTTTGCGTTCGTTTTTAGTTGGCATAAGCATATCCTCCTTTATTAGTTTTAGTACGCTACAAATATAGTGTTTTTTTTGTAAAGTTGTTCACACGAATGCCTTTTTAATATTAATTTAACACTCTTAGTCCCCACGGCTACTTTTTGGCTCTATGCCAGGTGGTGATCGTCGGGGGTGATGGCGGGGGCTTTACCCCAATAGTCGTCGCTGGCTGCCAGCAGTCTGGGGGTGGTGTTCAGCGGAAACACCTTGCACGTGGGTTTGATATATGGCTTTTTCATAATGGCTTAACTACTTACTTAACTACTACTTTTTTACCCTCATGGATATAGATGCCCTTTGCGGTGGGCTTGCCCGAGAGGCGCCGGCCGTCGAGTGAGAACCAGCCTTCGACTCCGGACTTTTCACTTTTCACTTCCTTGATGCCCGTAGCCGAGCCTGCGTCGCCGGCTGTCAGCCAGACGATGTCGATAGCGTCGGGCAGTGGCTCCTGAGCCTCGCCGCGCGTGGCTGAAGCGGTGCCCGTCAGAATGTCACCACTATACTCCAGATAGCAACTGAAGGGGCGGAGCACCGTGCGGCGGCGGGCCTTCACGAACTGTCCGGCTGTCTGTCCGTCGTTGTCCTTCATCATAAAGCCGTAGATTGTGCCACCAGTCACCTCGTTGCTCGTGGCCTCCCATATCTTCTCCGCGTAGGTGCCGTGGAAGGTGAAGCCTGCGCCAGAGGGAGCCGTCTTCGGGTCGCTGCCGATGCTGATATCGACGCCGGGGAAGGTGATGTTCAGCAGGTCGTTCGAGGCCTCGAAGATATACGGTGTGTTGGCCTGCAGCGAGGCCTTGTTGGTGATCTCCGTCATCACCGCCTTGTCCTCGTTGATGCCCGTAAACTCCCACACCTTGCCGTAGTTGAGCAGTTCCTTCGGGGCGTAGGGCAGGCAGACGGTCTGCTTCTTGCCCTTCGCAAACGAGCGCTTCAGCGCCACGTTCTTACCCGTGCCGTTGCTCAGAATGCTCACATCCTTGCCCTCGTCGATGATGTAATCCAGCGGCTCGATGTCGGAGGCGGAAACGTAACCGTTCCAACCTGCCTTGTATGTTCCCACGCTGCCACTGGGCACGTAGATCTTGCGACCTACGGCATTATTATCAAAAGCACGATATTCATATTTCGTCAATGATGGAGCAAAGATGGTGACCGATGTTAGGCCAGTACAATCCCTGAAGGCACCGTCACCGATGGTCTCCACGCTGGAGGGGATGGTGACCGATGTCAGGCCAGTACAATCCCTGAAGGCTTCGTTACCGATGGTCGTCACGCCTTCAGGGATGGTTACCGATGCCAGACCAGTACAAGCATTGAAGGCACTGTTACCGATGGTCGTCACGCCTTCAGGGATGGTTACCGATGTCAGGCCAGTACAACCTTTGAAGGCAAAGTTTCCGATGGTCGTCACGCCTTCATGGAAGGTTACCGATGTCAGGCCAGTACAACCATTGAAGGCACTTTCCCCGATGGTCTCCACGCTGCCAGAGATAGTGACCGATGTCAGGCCAGTACAACCTTTGAAGGCACTTTCCCCGATGGTCTCCACGCTGCCAGAGATAGTGACCGATGTTAGGCCAGTACAAGCATCGAAGGCACTGTTACCGATGGTCGTCACGCCTTCAGGGATGGTTACCGATGTCAGGCCTGTACAATCCCTGAAGGCAAAGTTTCCGATGGTCGTCACGCCTTCAGGGATGGTTACCGATGTCAGGCCAGTACAATCTTTGAAGGCACTTTCCCCGATGGTCGTCACGCCTTCATGGATGGTGACCGATGTCAGGCCAGTACAAGCATTGAAGGCACTGGAACCGATGGTTGTCACGCTGCCAGAGATAGTGACCGATGTCAGGCCAGTACAACCAAAGAAGGCACTGGAACCGATGGTCGTCACGCCTTCAGGGATGGTGACCGATGTCAGGCCAGTACAACCATTGAAGGCATAGTTTCCGATGGTCTCCACGCCTTCATGGATGGTGACCGATGTCAGGCCAGTACAACCATTGAAGGCAAAGTTTCCGATGGTCGTCACGCCAGGCTCGATGACGACTTTAATTATTAAATATTCTTTAAATGATGAAGGAAATCCATCACCCATAACTCCATTGCCAGTTCTCTTGGTGACGGTCAGCGTGCCGGAAAAATCTAATGTTACATTTGTTTCACCGCTTTCCACTGTTATTGGAGAAAAGGTATTATAGGTAATGTTAGTGAATTGGGCACTTGT
>OCTW011500519.1_pt1 | contig 18011 bp, 11 predicted proteins | sample 1539671 | NCBI WGS metagenome assembly OCTW01 (sample SAMN02144230, study PRJEB22623) | gut metagenome | biome: sheep rumen | host: Ovis aries | place: New Zealand
CGACCTGACGCATGTACGTGCTTTTACCCGCCATATTCGGCCCCGTTATGATCATCGTGCGACACTCGTCGTCCAGCAAAGTCGAATTCGGGATAAACTCTCTTTTCCCAACGATTTTTTCAACGACGGGATGCCTTCCGCCTTCAATGGAGATTACCTTAACGCCTTTTCCTATTTTCGGACGAACGAAATCGTTTTCAACCGCAACCTTTGCAAGCGAAAGCATTGCGTCCAATGCTCCGATCGCGGAGGACCACTTTAAAATAAGAGGAACGATCTCCATTAAAGTTTTGCTGAATTCTTCGAAAATGCGCAGTTCGAACTCCAAAGCCTTTTCTTCCGAATGCAGGATCTGCTCTTCCTTTTCTTTAAGTTCTTCCGTAATGTATCTTTCTCCGTTTACGAGGGTTTGCTTTCGGTGATAGCGGAAAGGAACGAGAGGAACGTTTGCTTTGGAAACTTCAATGTAATAGCCGAAAACCTTATTAAACCCAACGTGAAGATTTTTAATTCCCGTTAATTCTTTTTCCGTTGCTTCGTAAGCTCTAAGCCAGGTTTCCGCATTATCTTTTGCATCTCTGTATTCGTCCAAGGTTTTATCGTATCCCTTACGGATGAATTTTCCGTTTTTGTACTCTTTTCCCACATGATCGGGATCAAACGCTTGAAGAATTTTTTCCGCAACTTGGATCTTGGAAGGAATCACCGCATCGATTCGTGTAAGGATCTTTGCGGGAGCGGATTTTAAGAGCGCTTTTATACGGGGAAAAACGTCTAACGATTGCGCGAGACGGAGCATATCGGACGGCGAAGCGTTTCCGTAAGCGCAACGGCCTGCGAGACGCTCGATATCGTGCATTTTGGATAAAAGTGCTTCCGCTTTCTCCCTTTCTTCGGCGTTTTGAACGAAATATTCGATCCCGTCTTGTCTTTCCGTTATAACTTTTTCGTTTAGAGAGGGATAATCCAACCACTTTCGAAGAGTGCGAAGCCCCATTCCGGTCTTGGTTTTATCTATGACCCAAAAGAGCGATCCTTGGCGCTTTCTGTCTCTGTTCGATTCGGCGAGTTCGAGATTTCGGCGCGCAGCGCTGTCTAAAATCATATAATCGCCGTCATTAAAATAAGTCAGTTTCGTAAATTGCGGCAATTTTCTCTTTTGCGTTTCGAGAAGATACTCATTGAGCGCTCCTGCGGCCGATACGGCGATCGGGCGGTCTTTTACTTCAAACGCGTCCAAAGTTGCGACCCCGAGCATTTTTTCCAAACTCTCTTTCGCCGTTTGATACTTAAACGCCCAATCGTAATACGCCTGCATTTTCGGATATTTTTCCGAAATAAGAGCCGGCACTTTCTCGTTCAGTTCGCACGTTTCCGCGCTTGCGATCATCTCTGCCGGATTGACCGTTGATAAAAAATCTTCGATCGTCTGCACGGGATCCGACGTTTCTTTTTCAACCAAATTGAATTCGCCCGTTGAAATATCCGCCCAGCTGAACCCGATCTTGGAGCCATGTAGGTAAACGGAGGCCAAATAATTACTCCTACCATCCGCGATCATCCCTTCGTCGATCACCGTTCCCGCCGTTATTACGCGTACAACTTCTCTGTCCACGATCTTATTGCCGGGAGCCGGTTCGGTGGAAAGCTGCTCGCAAATCGCAACTTTATATCCTTTGTTTACGAGTCTTGCAATATATCCGTCAACCGCGTGATACGGAACGCCGCACATCGGTGCCCTGTGTTCCAGTCCGCAATCCCTTCCCGTTAAAGTCAGATCCAACTCGCGGGAAGCGAGTTCGGCGTCTTCAAAGAACATTTCGTAAAAATCGCCGAGACGATACATCAGTATGCAATCTTGATACTGCGCCTTCGTCTCTTTGTATTTTTGCATCATCGGCGATAATTCTTTTACCTTTTGCGTTTCTTTTTTCATTTTTCTTCCTTCGTTTGAATCAAATTACCGAAAAGCGAAGCACTTTTGGATTCCGTAATAAGAACTCGTTGAAATGATCCGATCAAACTTTGATCCCCTTTTACGGTAACGAGTCGTCCGGAATCGGTTCTGCCGCAAACGGTTCCTTCGTATTTCGGATTAACGTCTTCCACTAAAATCTCGAATTCTTTTCCGAGATACTCTTTCGATAGTTCCTTTGTTATGGAATTTTGGAGTTTTACAAGTCTCGTAATGCGGGATTTCTTAACGTCGGGCGAGATTTGCTCCATTTTCGCGGCGGGCGTTCCGTTTCGCGGGGAATAAACGAAGGTAAAAGCGTTTGAAAAGCGAACTTGTTTTACGATCTCGCACGTTTCTTCGAAATCTTTTTCCGTTTCTCCCGGGAACCCGATCATAATATCCGACGTGATTCCGACGTCAGGCATCTTTTCTTTTATGTAGCGAACGATCTCCAAATACTGTTCCGCCGTATATTTTCGATTCATTTTTTTCAGAACGTCGTTGCTGCCGGACTGAATGGGAAGATGAATATTATGACATATATTCGACGAGCGCGCGATCACGTCCACCACATCTTTGCTGAAATCCTTCGGATGACTCGTCATAAAGCGAACGCGGAATTTTCCTTCGATCAAGGATATCTCTTTCAAAAGTAAAGCGAAGCTCGTTCCGTCTTTCAAGTCAGATCCGTAAGAATCCACGTTTTGCCCGAGAAGCGTTATTTCTTTATACCCTTCCGAAAGAACTTGTTTTACGTCTGCGAGAATTTCTTCCATTTTGCGACTGCGCTCGCGACCGCGAACGTAAGGAACGATGCAATAGGTGCAGAAATTATTGCACCCGTACATTATATTGATCCAAGCGTTCGTTCCGCTCGTACGATGGATCGGGATCTCGTCATTGATGGCGGGAGACGGATCGTCGTTGATGGAAATAACGCGTTTTTTTGCGCGTTTTTCTTGCAAAATAACGGGAAGCTCGTCTATGTTATGCGTTCCGAGGATGATATCCACAAAAGGAAACTTTGCGGAAAGAGCCGCCGCTCCGCCCTTTTGCTGCGTCATACAGCCGACCACGGCGATGACAAGATCCGGTTTTTGTTTTTTTAACGATTTAAGAGCACCGATATTACCGTAAGCTCTTTTTTCCGCCGTATCGCGAATACAACAGGTATTAAAAAGAACGACGTCGGCTTCTTCCGCGCATTTTGCTTCCGAGTAACCGATATTCACAAGCATTCCCGCGAGCTTTTCCGATTCGTGAACGTTCATTTGACATCCATACGTTACAATAAAATACTTTTGCATATAATTCTCTCGATTCTTTCGTTTTTAATAATTATAAATTATTACCGTTCATTTTTCAAGAAAAAACCGCCTTATAAATAGAAGCGAGCAAAAAAAACATACTAATCGCGTGAAAAAAACAAGGAAAATTTGGATTATACTATGCTTTTCTTTATCAATCGCGATTCTTATCGGAGGAGTTTCGTTCGTTTCTTATTTATTATCCGACGCAAAGCTCGACGATTCCAAACTGCCCTTTGCCGCCGGAAATATAAAGATCTACGATTCTTTCGGAAACTTGATAGAAGATGAAAACTATGTAAAAAGTTCGGATATATCGGAAAATATTAAGAATGCGTTCATCGCGATCGAGGACAAACGATTTTATCAACACAAGGGCGTTGATCCCTATCGGATCGGAGGGGCAATTTTTTCGAATATAAAAAGCGGAGGATATGTGCAAGGCGCGTCCACGATCACATGTCAACTCGTTAAAAATACGCATTTAAGCAATGAGAAAACATTCAAAAGAAAACTGCAAGAAGCAAAAATCGCCGTCGAAGTCGAAAAAAAATACGATAAGAATCAAATTATGGAAATGTATCTAAACGTTTTGTATTTCGGAAAAGGAATCTATGGAATCAAAAACGCTTGCCTTTCCATTTTCGGAAAACATCCGAAAGATATTTCGGTGGCGGAAGCGGCAATGCTCGCGGCTACCGTTGCGAATCCTGCTAAATATTCACCTTTGTCGCACGCAAACAACAATCGCAAACGCGCCGATCTCGTTTTGTCCTTGATGAAAAAACAGGGATTCATCCGGAATGAAGAGATAAAAGTTTCCGATATTGTTATAAATAATGAAAATTTTCATAATAATAGTGTCAAAAATTGCCGCAATTCAATACTTTTTGAAGCTTCGCAAAAAATCGGAAAGCCGATCTCTTATTTAATTAAAAACAAATGCGTGATCCATTCTTATATCGAACCTTCCCTACAAGCCGCCGCAGAAAACGCAATCGATCAAAAAGAATTTGACGCAATTTGCAAAAGCGGGAAAACGGCAGATAAGCATATTTTGATTGCAAACAATCGAACGCATGGCATTTCCGCGTACGCTTCGAATGACGCAAAAACCGCCTTTTCCGCTTCGGGACAGCCGGGCTCCACGATCAAACCATTCGTTTACGCCGCAGCGATCGAGCAAGGAAAACTTTTGCCCGGCTCACAATTTTCGGACAAGAGAGAAACCTTCGGAGAGTATTCACCGAAAAATTACGGAGACGCATACGTCGGTTGGATCTCGGCATCGAAAGCATTGGCATCTTCTTCCAATACGATCGCCGTTAAAATTCTAAACGAAACGGGCGTCGATTACGTATATAACTATATCAAAAACTGCGGTTTTTCACTCACGGAAAAAGACAAAAACCTCGCCCTGGCGCTCGGTGGAACGACCTTCGGTTCGAATATGATACAAATCGGAGAAGGATATCAAACGTTTTCGAACGGCGGAATACGCAACGAATTGACTTTTATAAAAAAAATAACGGATAGATCCGGTAAAACCATTTATAAAAACAAGAACGATTCCATAAAAGCCATTTCCTTTCAAGCATCTTATTTCATTCGAAAAATGCTGAAAGAAACGGTTGAAAGCGGAACGGCGAGTCAGCTCTCCTATCTCGGAATAGACGTTTGTGCAAAAACCGGGACCGTCGCAAAAGGAGACGGAAACAGCGATGCTTGGATCGCCGGATATACCCCCGATCATACTTTTGTTTGCCACTACGGATCCACCGGTAAGGATTGCATGAATAACAGCGCAACGGGCGGCAATCACGCAGCCAAAACAATACGTTTCGCGCTGCGAGAGATTTATTCCGACAAAAAGCCCGGGCGTTTCGTCGATCCGATCGGGATCCACAAAATCAAAGTCAACTCATATTTGAAAAATGAACGTCACGTTTTGATCCCCTATTCGGAGTTTCCCTTCGGTGATTTCGAAGAAATAGAAACTTGGAATGGGTTTTCTTTTGAAAGACTTGAAAAAGAAAGTGTTTATTTATCGGATTTATCAATTTCCGAAAGCGGAGAAATAACTTTTTCGCGAATAGACGGCGTTTACTACAAAGTAAAAATAAACGGAAAGAAATGCAAAGACAAAGGCCTCTCTTTTCAAGCTGAAATCAAACGATCCGGAGTAGCTAAACTCGAAATCGAATGTTCGGCGAACGGTCGCGTTTTATTTACAAAAAGAAAATGGATCACCTTCTCTCGGTGATCCGTTATAAAAAAATCGGATTCGTTTTTATAAGGAAATCGTTTCCACGTTCTTCAAAGCTTCTTCAATCAGTCCTTGAACATCGATTTTCGCTTCCGCCTTCTCGATCCATTCAAGTTTTGGCTTAATAACGGGAAATTTCGGCAAAAAGACCGTACAACAATCCTCATACGGCTCGATACTTTTATCAAAAGTTCCGATTTCGCGCGCAGTATGGATGATTTCTTCTTTGTCCATACCGATAAGCGGCCTGAAAACAGGTAAAAGCTCGACCGTATGATTGGTTACGAGAATACTTTCCTGCGTTTGCGACGCAACTTGCGCAAGACTTTCCCCCGTAGTAATACTACCGCATCCTTTTTCTTTCGCCAACCGCTCCGCGATTCGCATCATAATGCGGCGCATGATCGTGATCATATATTCCTCGGGACAATTCTCATGAATTTGGCGCTGTATCTCGGTAAAAGAGACGACGGAAAGCTCAAAACCGCCTTGGTACTCGGATAGAATACTCGCCAGATCGATAACTTTTTGCTTTGCCATCGGGCTCGTATAAGGGAAACTATGAAAATGCACGCCGTACATTTTAAGCCCTCTCTTCGCCATGCGATACGCCGCAACCGGGCTATCGATTCCGCCGGACAAAAGAACCATACCTTTTCCCGAAGACCCAACGGGCATACCGCCGGAACAAGGTATTTTATCCGAAAAGATAAATGCGTGCCCTTCTTCACGAACATCTACAAATATTTCTTTATTCGGATTAAACAGATCCACTTTCAAATTCGGACGCAGTTCAAGCGCCACACCGCCGAGCTCGATCGCAATCTCTTGCGAGTTCAAAGGAAATTTTTTATCCGCGCGGTTGACCGTAAAGCGAAACGTACCGCCATCGGGAAGAAACGGCTCGATCGCGCGCTTCAATTCGTCCATGGAAGCGGGTACTTTTACAGCTTCACTGAAAGAAATCAAGCCAAACACTTTTTTGATCTTGCTTTCCGCCTCAAACAAGCGATCTTCGGGAATATTTTGCAAAATATAGCGTCCGCGCGTTCGTAAAAGCTCACTCGGGATCCCTTTTACCGCAAAACGAATGTTGTCTAAAAGCTGTTTTTCAAAGGAAAATTTATTCTTTCCTTTCAGATAAATCTCTCCGAATCTCAACAATAATACTTTTTCCATCGTTATCTTCCTACGTATTTTCTTAATATATAGTAACTTTCTTTGATTTTTTTCGCAAGAAATTTGACCTCGTCTTCCGTATTTTCTCTTCCGAAACTTACGCGAATGACACCGTCCGAATATTCTTTTAAGCCAAGCGCTTGCGGGATACGATCGTGCGCCCTTCTTGCCGAGCAAGCGGAGCCGGTTCCGACCAAGAGATCGAATTCCTCCAGCGCATGTTGCAATACCTCTCCGCGAACGGTTTTAAAAGCAAACGTCAGTATATGAGGAGAAGCGTCTTGTCCCGAGATCCAGCGAATTTCCTCGATCTCCGATAGTTCGGCTTGCAAAATCGATCGGAAATTTAGGTATTTTTGCGCGTTTATTTCTCTTTCTTGAACAGCGCGTGAAACGCAATTCGAAAAAGCGATTATCCCGCTGACGTTCTCCGTTGCCGAACGCATTCCGAACTCTTGCCCGCCTCCGAAGATAAGCGGCGCGATCGAAATACCGGTTTTGACATAAAGCGCGGCGATCCCTTTCGGCGTTCCGATCTTATGACCGCTGATCGTATATAAATCAACGTCCAAATCGACCAAACGAACCGGAACCTTCCCAACCGCCTGAACGCCGTCGGAATGAAAGAGAATATTCGGATTTACCGATTTTGCTTTTTTTACCAAAGTTTTTATATCGTTTACGGCGCCCGTCTCGTTGTTGACGTGCATAACGGAAACCAAAGAGGTATTCGAATCCAATAAAGACAAAAACTCCGATTCGATCACGCGCCCCTCTCCGTCAACCGGCGCAATTCGAACGTCATAACCGGTATTTTTGAGCTGCATCGCAGCATTATGTACGGCAGGATGCTCGGCACCGGAAATAACGATATTGCCATTTTTCCGTTTTTTGGAGCAAAAAATCGCCTGATTATCCCCCTCGGTTCCGGAAGATAGAAAAATCAATTTCCCGTTAAATCCTTGCAATTGCGACAAAACGTTTTTTCGAGCGTCCGAAATAAGATTATGGATCTCAACTGCCTTCTTATAATTTGCGGACGGATTATAAAAAAAACGTTCATTGTACTCTTGAACAGTCTTGCTCGTTTCTTCATCTACGCGAGTCGTTGCCGCGTTATCAAAGTAATATATCATCTTTTTCCTCCGTTAGAATCGCGATCGCATATTCGTCCAAAGTTACGATATAGCGATCGTTTTCACATTGTAAAATGTATTGTTTTGCCGAAAAAGAATTCTCATTTAATTCCGATTTTATAATAATTTTATTCTTAATAAAGGTCAGATTGATAATATCTTTTTTGAAAAATTCGGAATTATCCGCATTTTTTATAAAATCAATCTTCTCATAGGGAATTTCCAAGGATTTTCCATTTCCTTTTTCGATCTTCAATAAGGAATCATTGAATGAATAAGTATAAACGGTTCGAATCTTCCCTGCCATAAACTGCAAAAAGAACGCAATTAAATAAACGGCCGCCGAAATAAAAAGCCGAAAATACAGTTCAAACAGTATAAATAAAACGGCAAGCGCCGTTGCGCAAACGGATAATAAAATCGCGACGTAAAGAAGAGACCGTCTCAACGCGATCATAGATGCGTCTATATTGATTACTTTATAAACGTACGACCTCATTTTTTTACCTTTTGCGCTCCGCTTTGTTTTACCGTTGTCGTAAAATTCCCGATTTTAACCACGTAATCACCGTTTCGCTTTACGTCTGTAACAAGCGCGATCTTACCGATTTTTTTAATATAAACCTCATCACCGACCGAAGCTACTCCGCCCACCAGATCGGGAATCACATCTTCGTCTTCTTCATCATCCCGATCGGCGATCTCTTCGATGCGTTTTCTGAGTTTTGCCGCTTCAAAATAGCTCCTCTGCTCGGGTTCGTCCAATAATTTTTTCAATTCGGCAAGGATCTCGTTTACTTCTTCCAGTGCGTCCGCAACTTTGCGTTTTACCTCCGCTTTTGCCTGCGAAGCAAGTTTTTCCCGCTGCACGAACAACCTGTTTCTTTCCTCTTTGAGCGCGGCTTTTTCTTCCGCAAGCTCTTGCGTTATCTTTTTTTCGAGGTCCTTTTCTTTTTCGGCAGCACGTCTTGCTTGTTCCGCCGATTGCAAAACGGAATCGAAATTGACTCTTTCACTTCCGAGAGACGCCCTTGCCTTCTCAATGATCTCGCGATCGAGACCAAGCCTTTCCGCAATTTCCAAAGCGTTCGAAGTTCCGGGGACTCCGATAATCAAATGGAAGGTCGGTTCATACGTTTCGGGATTAAAGTCCATAGACGCATTTTCCACTCCTTCCGTCGCATACGAATACTCTTTCAATTTTCCATAATGCGTCGTAATGATCGCCTTTGCGCCGCTTTCTCGGATCTTCTCCGTAATGCAAACGGCAAGCGCCGCGCCTTCGTCCGGATCCGTACCTGCGCCAAGTTCGTCCAATAAAATCAAAGAATCGCGATCATACGAATCCATGATTTCAACTAAATTTTTAACGTGGGAAGAAAAAGTGCTCAAACTCTGTTCGATACTTTGTTCGTCTCCGACGTCACAAAAAACGTTTCTGAAAACGCTGATCTCGCTCTCTTCTTCCGCCGGGAGCCATAGCCCGCATTCCGTCATTAAAACGAACAACCCGACCAGTTTCAATGAAACGGTCTTTCCGCCGGTATTCGGACCGGTGATCAAAAGAACGTTAAATTCTTTCCCAACTCGCACGGAAACGGGAACGACTTTCTCTTTCGGGATCAAGGGATGCCTGCCCTTTTTGATCGAAACAAACCCTCTATCGTTCAAAATCGGCGCGCTTGAATGCGTGTTGATCGCGTAAAGCGCGCGAGCGAAAATAACGTCGAGTGAAGTTATGATTTCATAATCGGAAACAAGTTCGTCCGCAATAACGGAGATCCTCGCCGTAAACTCATGCAAAATGCGGTCGATCTCGTTCTTTTCATCCGCCAGAAGCATCTTTAACTCGTTATTCATCTCAACGATCGCCATTGGCTCAACGTAAAGCGTGGCGCCGGATGCAGAACGGTCGTGAACGAGACCGGGAATTTGCCCTTTGAACTCACGCTTAACGGGGATAACGTAACGATCGCCGCGCATCGTAACGACGTTATCTTGGATCGCTTTTTGATAGTCGGGAGTAGAAACGTAGCTATTTAGTTTTGCGCGCAATCTTTCACCGTTTCGCTTGATTTCGCGGCGTATCGAAGCAAGTTTATCGCTCGCGCAGTCGTTCATTTCCGTTTCCGAAAAAATACTTCGATCGATATCTTCGGACAAATGATTTTGCAAAAAGATCTTATTGGCGGCACTCGTTATAACGGGTGCTTTTTTCGGATCGAGTTTCAGAATCGAAGCGCGAACGTTTTTCGCAAAACGGAGTAGGCGCGAGATTTTCAAAAGCTCGCCCATCGTCAGCATCGAAAGTTTCTTGGCTCGAACGATACAATCGGTAACGTCATCCACCTCGAAAGACGGAAAACAGTTACAGGAATTCATCGCATAGTACGCTTCCGCCGTTTCGTTTTGAAGAGCTTGAACGGCGGAAATTTCGGAAGAAGGAAAAGACGAAAGGATCTCGGCTTTACCTTTTTCACTTCCGGCACAAGCGGCAACTTGCGCTAAAATCTTATCAAGTTCAAGCGATTTTATGCTTTTTTCCACATTTCCTCCGATAAACGGCGTATCTCATCCTCATTTAATCCAACGAAGCTATAAAACGACGCCGCATTTTCGATCGGTCGCAAAATCGTTAATCGATCTTGAAACATCGAAAACTGACAATTATTTCTTTCCGTTCTTCGTATCAAGTATTTCTTTTCACCGTTCGAGTAATACAATCGATCCACATTCTTTTTACAAGTATCGCAACTCGTATCCAAGCAAACGCTTACAGGGCAATGCGCAAAGTGCATAAGCGGAATTTTACCCCCGCAAAACCTTAAATTTCCATATCCGCCCTCTTCAATCGCTGCCCCAACATAATCCGCGTCCGAAAAAACCGAAGCGGTATCTTCGTTGAACACGTTCTGCCCAAATCCAACGATATAACTTCTATTTAGCGAACGCGCGATCGTAACCGAATATAAATTATCCGCGTATACGTTCATCGTCGGAAATTCTTTTAATACATTTTCAAAAAAAACGAGGTCTGAATTTCTCGCGATCTTCGGCAACCGCAAATAGCATTTTTTACCCTGCGCAGCAATTAGCATATTGCGGATCGCATTACTATCATAAGAAACGGGATCGAAAACGTAAGCAGATGCGTTTTTTGCATATTCGATCTGCCTTTCGCTTTCCACTTCCGCAAGAATCCCCTTTTTCTTCAAAACGGGAGCGGAAGAAGCAATCTCGTTTCGAAAATAAAAAGAAGGACTCCTCGCTTTTATGATCGCTTCTCTCAACGACGCGACCAATTTGCGCCTTAATTCGTTCACCTCGCTAAGCTGTAAAAAAACAGGGCTTTTTGTTTCATCCTTTAACGACGAGAGATAAAAATGCGTCGAACCGAATTTGGTTAGTTTGGAAAGCAACGCCTCGTTTGACGTCGCGTTGCTTTTATCAAGCATGCGCTCGCTTTTGACCGTAACCGAAAGCCCGCCGGATTCGCCTATGAGGGAAAGCGGTTTCCCGACTTCACCGCGAACGGTTACTCGTAAAGGAAGTTTTCTTTCGCCTTTTTCAATCTCTTCGATTTTTTCGGAATCCGTCGTTAAGCAGACTTCATCACCCTTTTGAACGGCGGAACTGACGGGGATCCCGCAGAATTCGCCATCGTAAACGACGGAAGTAACCTCGCTTCCTCCGACTTCCTCACCGTTTCTGACGATCTTCGCTCCGTCACCTTTTCGAAACGAATGGGAAGAACGTAAAAAAGCGATCTTAAAACCGTGTTTTTCAACGATTTTTTCGATTATGCCGACCGCAACGCCGGCATGACTCGGCAATCGGGTGCTGATAACGGAATCGGATTTTTTTAAGGTATATCCGGGAAAGAAACCGCGATTGAAACTCTTTTTCAGCTCCAAAAGCGCATTTTCCGCATCTCCTTCATTTCCGTCCAAAACCGCGCGATAATATTTCGTGGAATAGTAAACGTACGCGGGTCTCTTTAAGCGCCCTTCGATCTTTAACGAGGAAACGCCGAGTCCCTCTTGTTTCGTTGCGTCTTTCCCGAGAGATAAATCAAAGGGAGATAGCAAGTAACCTTTTTTGAGTACGCGACCCTTTTCATCCGTCGCCGTATAAAACAGTCTGCAAGCTTGATTGCAAACGCCGCGATTCCCGCTTGATCCGTATTCCACCGCACCAAGCAAACACGCGCCGGAAAAAGAAACGCAAACCGCGCCCTGGACAAATCGTTCCACTTCTTTCGATATCGCTTTGATTTGCGGAATATCCGCATCAACCGTTTCTCTCGATAATATAACGCGATCGGCTCCCAAAGAGGATGCGAAAACGGCATCGTATTTATTTTGAACGCCGGCTTGCGTACTGAGATGCAAAGGAACGTTCGTTATCCTTTTCAATCGCCGAAACAAACCGAGATCGGAAACGATCAATGCATCCGCCCCGCTTTTTACCGATATTTCGGCAAGGCGCAACGCTCGATCCATTTCCTTTCCTTTGATCGCCGTATTTAAAGTAACGTGAACCTTAACGCCGAACAAATGCGCGTAAGCAATCCATTCCTGTATATTTTCCGCGTTAAAATCCGAACTTTTTAAGCGGGCATTATGCTCGCCGAGTCCCAAATAAACGGCGTCCGCACCTGCAAGAACGGCCGCTTTTAATGCCGCAATCGAACCTGCGGGCGCAAGAAGTTCCATTTTAATCTCTGAGTTTCGCCTCAAAAGAAGAAGCCATAGCTTGAACGATTTTTTCTACGTCGAGATTGACTTCTTCACTTCCGAGGGTTCCTTCGTCTTTACGGAACAGTAAATTAAACGCAACGCTCTTCTTGCCCGGCGCAACGCCGATTCCCGAATAAACGTCGAATACGGAAACGTTCTTTAAGAAATCTCCGCCGTTTGCGCAAATGGTTTTAAGCATCTCGCCCGCCGTTATTTCTTCGGAAACGACGAACGCCAAATCGCGTTCGATCGCGGGATATTTGCTAACGGGAACGTAAGGCAGAAAATCAAGCGCGCTTTCTATAAATTTCGAGAGATCGATTTCAGAAACGTAAAGCGGCATATCGAATTTTCTCGCTTTCGTAATCCGCGGATGCATCTGTCCGATAAATCCGATTTTTTCTCCGTTTAATATGACAAACGCCTGACGATACGGATGCAAGAAGGGTTCGTCCGATGGCTCAAACGAAAGAGAAACGTTGAATCGGGAGGTAAGCTGTTCCAAAACGTTTTTCAAAGAATAAAAGTCTTCTTTCTCTCCAAATACGGAAAGAACGAGAGTCTCCTTTTCGATCGCCGTATCCACGACCGGGATCGCTTTGGGGAAATACGTTTTCCCGATCTCGTAAAACCTTGCCGCTCTAACGCCGCGGGAGAAGTTCGAAACATTGATTTGGAGATTGCTCGGAGTCAGCATCGTTCTCATAACGGATACGTCTTCGCTGAGCGGATTCAAAATATCCACCGTAACGCGCCTTATATCATTCTCCGGAAGCATAAACTCGTCTTTGAATTTCGGAGAAACAAAAGAATACGAGAAAGTTTCGTGCATTCCGTTCATTCCCGAAAGAAAAGCTTTAACAGACTGAACGTCTGCGTCCGCCTTCGTTCTTCCGCCCTGCATCAGTTTTTTACCGTCAAGAGGTTTAGAAAGGATATTATCGTATCCGTATAGGCGAATTACCTCTTCGGCAATATCGTTTGCGCCCACGATATCTTCTCGATAAGCGGGAACGGACACCTCAAAAATCCCTTTTTCGAAACGTACGCCGAATTGAAGCGATTGCAGGATTTTTTCGATCGTCTTTTCCGGAATGTCGATTCCCAAGATCTCGTCTATCTTCTCTTTTTTTACTTCGAGGATCTTATTTTCAGGTTGCTTTTTTAATGAATCCAGAATGCCGCTTTCGAAAACGCCGGCACCCAGTCTCGTTACGAGTTGTATCGTACGGATCAAAGCAAGATCTTGGCTGACGAAATCGATGCCCTTCTCGAAACGCGCGGAAGAATCGGAACGAAGGCCGAGCGTTCTCGAAGTTTTTCGAATGTTATCCCTCTTGAATCTTGCAAATTCGAAGACGACTTTTTTTGTTTTATCGTTGATTCCGCTGTTCGCGCCGCCCATAACGCCGGCAACCGCCATCGGCTCGGATTCGTTTGCGATAACGAGATTTTGATCCGTTAGTTTATTTTCCGCTCCGTCGAGAGTAACGATACTTTCGCCGTCGTTAGCGCGTCTTACAACGATCTTACCCCCTTTTACGAGAGAATAATCGAAAGCATGCATCGGCTGTCCGATATCGAAAAGAACGTAGTTGGTAATATCCACGACGTTATTGATCGGGCGAAGACCCACGAGGCGCAAACGACGCTTGATCGTTTCGTCGGAAGGCGCAATTCTGACTCCGTCCATCATTTTCGCAAGATATCTCGGACAAAGTTCGTCATCGAGAACGGAAACGGAAAGATCGTCCTCGATTTTACCCTTCTCTTGAATCTCGGGCAAACGGAACGTATCCTTCAAAGGAACGTTCAAAACAGCCGCAATTTCGCGCGCAATACCGATAATACTGTTACAATCGGGACGATTTGCCGTTACGGCAACGTCCAAAACGACGTCATTCGTACCGATAAAATCGTTTATATCCGTCCCGGGCTTCGTTTCTTCAGGGAAAATAAACACGCCGTCGATTCCCGCTTGCGGATAATCTCCGGCCGTCAGTTTAAGCTCGCTTCCGCCGCAGAACATACCGTCGCTTTCAACGCCGCGAAGCGCTCCCTTCTTGATCTCCGTACCGTCGGGAAGAACGGCACCGTCCAATGCGAGCGCGACCACGTCTCCGACGGAAACGTTTTTAGCTGCGGTAACGATCTGCAAAGTTCTGTCTCCGGCGTCAACCGAACAAACCGAAAGCTTATCCGCATTCGGGTGCTTTTCCATCGAAAGAATCTTGACCGCTTTGATATTTACGTAAGCGTCGGACGGACGGATAATCTCTTCGATCTCAAAGCCGGCGCTGACAAGTTTCGCGCAAAGTTCATCAACGGAAACGTTTATATCCACATAATCCTGTAACCAACTCAAAGGTGCTTTCATACTGTCTCCTATTTATACTGCTTGAGGAAATTGACGTCGTTTTCGTAAAGCAAGCGAATATCGGGAATTCCGTATTTCAACATGGCAATACGGTCGATACCGAATCCGAAAGCGAAACCGCTGTATTTTTCGGAATCCACGCCGCAATTTTCCAAAACGACGGGATTGACGATGCCTGCGCCGAGAATCTCGATCCAGCCCGTTCCCTTACACAAGCGGCAACCCTTTCCGCCGCACATCGTACAACTGATATCCACTTCCACGCTCGGTTCGGTAAACGGGAAATAAGACGGACGGAAACGAACCTTCGTGTCGGGAGTAAAGGTAGACTTTGCAAAGATTTCAAGCATATTTTTAAGATGCGCAAGCGAAATACCCTCTTCCACGCAAAGCCCTTCGATTTGATTGAAGATCGGGCTATGCGTCGCGTCGTCATCCGCGCGATAAACCTTTCCCGGAACAACGATTCGGATAGGCGGTTTCTCAGAAAGCATCGTTCTGGATTGCATCGGAGAAGTATGCGTACGAAGCAAGATATTATCGCTGATGTAGAAAGTGTCTTGCATATCTCTAGCCGGGTGATCGGCGGGTATGCCGAGCGTTTGGAAATTATAATAATCGGTTTCGATCTCGGGACCTTCTTTTACGGAAAAACCGAGGCCGATAAAAGTGTTCAAAATGTCGTTTTTCACTTTGGTGATCGGATGCGTTGAACCAACGGCGGAACCTTTGGAGAGAGTAACGTCGATCCTTTCGCTTTTCAGCTTACGCTCTTCCTCTTTCGCTTTGAAGTTCGCATCGATTTCGGCGAGAACGGATTCGATCTTTACTTTTCCGTCGTTAATCAATTTACCCAAAGAAGAACGCTCCGAAGGAGGAACGTCTTTCAATCCGCGCAAAAGTCCGGTATATTCCCCGTTTTTTCCGAGATAACGAACGCGAATATCGTTTATCTCCGCGCTGGATCGCGCGTTTTTCGCGCCTTCGATACAGCGCGACACAAGTTCTTTGATTTTGTCTATCATAATAAGCTCCCGTAAAAAACTTTTATACAAAAAGAGTAACACTTCCGAAAAAAAGTGTCAACGAAAGCGCCGTAAATATAATAAATAAAATATATATTAAGGAATTAAATCCAAATATTCAAGTCCGTTTTCCCCATTTACAAATACCTCGGGTATTTCTCCTACGATCACGTTCTCCGCAACGAGAATGTTGTTCGTCAGCCGAAGCTCGTGTTCCGAAATCGGCAAAACGGTATTAAACCAAACGTCGATCTTCGCATAGATCGCGTGTCTCGTTTGGTTGATCCCAACGTTTTCGAAAATGGTCAAAAAGTCGCATTTTACCGATGAAAAGAAAGTAATATCAACCGATACTTTCGGTCCGCGGTTCGACATCAAAACAGATCCCGTAAAAGCGCCCATAGGTACTTTGATTTTTTGGATCCCGAGCGCATTCAAAGCATTTTCACAGCGAAGCGCCAAACTGCGCGTAAATCCGTTTACGGTCGGCGCGTCAGCCGTCAAATAATCGATCTTATCCCCCGTTTTTTCTATGCGAATAAAATCGGAATATTCGTATAGGGCAACGACATCCGCCGCGCTGGAGTTGATACATTCCACGCCGAGACTGGAAATAAGAGCGTCACAGTAGGTATAAACGACCGGTTTAACGTTTCTCTGAAAAGAAAGAAAAAGGATCGCTGAGAAAACGATCAACAAACACAAAACGATCGCGATTTTGATTTTTCGTTTCGCGTTTTTTTTCATATCAATATATATGATAAAAAGGGAAATTTATTTACTCGCGCTCTCTTTTTTCCCGATCTCGTCGGCGTTTGCAGCCTCGATCGGATGCGCAATATAATCGCGTAAAAGACCTTCATAGATCAAAGCGGCGCCGGGAACTTTGAAGAAATCTTGCGGAGTTACGACCGAACCGAAAAAATTTTCGGGAAGAATATGCGCGCAAACGAGTAAGTAGCGGACGAACTGACTGCAATAAAATTTCCGATACGTCGTTTGATAATTCACGTTTTTTCTCGCCTTGAATAAACCGCGAACGTTGTATTTGAATTTTTTTCTTTCGCTTTGAAAATTATTTATAATATCGGATATGATGGAAAAACTTTCTTCCGAAACGTCCAGTTCCAAAATGGCGCAACTCGTGTTCTTAAACCGCTTAAAAGTCCCTCGATCCGGGTGCTCCTGAACAAATCCACCGTAAAAGAAAACATACGGATTGATCCTTCCGAAAGAATACATTTCCGAAAGATCTTTACTGAGCGAAACGGAAACGTGATTATACGTATTCCCCGTTACTTTTTTAATCATTTTAGAGACGATCGTCCCCGTATTGCTCATAATCAATAGAATTTTCGGCATAGATTTATTTATATTACTACTTTATCGAAAAAATGTAAAGCCGTATCGATCAAATGTTCTTTATAAGCCTCGGAAGCTCGGAAAGGCTTCCGATCGTATAATCGGGCGTTACGTCATGCGTAAAATGGCGCCCTTCCTTGCCAATCCAAACCGTTTTTAAGCCGAATGCGGCTCCGCCTTTTATATCCGAGGTCAAACTGTCTCCAACGAGGATCGTTTCATCTGCTTTGAAGTCAGGAATTTCCTTAGCGCACTTTTCGAAAAACTCGCGTTCCGGTTTTACCGCGCCGAGTTCCTGCGAAATAAATACTTTTTTGAAATAACGATCCAATCCGGAAGCGCTTATTCTTCCCTTTTGCGTAAAAGAATAACCGTTCGTTACGGCATAAAGATCGTAAGAATCGTATAGTTCGTCCATCGCGTTTTTCGCTCCGGGCAAATAAACGGAGGTTTTAGAAAGAGCTTGCATATAATCATCGGCAAATCGATTCGCGTCCAAGTTTATACTATAAGTTTCGAAAAAACGAGAAAAACGCTCCGTTCTTAATCGATTACGCGTGATCTCCCCTCTTTCCAGCATTTTCCACATCGAATCGTTTATCTCGCTGTATGCGAAAATCATCGAATCATCGCAAGAAAAACCAAACTCGGAAAGCGCTTTCG
>OCTW011349815.1_pt1 | contig 18008 bp, 23 predicted proteins | sample 1539671 | NCBI WGS metagenome assembly OCTW01 (sample SAMN02144230, study PRJEB22623) | gut metagenome | biome: sheep rumen | host: Ovis aries | place: New Zealand
GAAAAGATAGTTAATGAATATAAAAAATTTAATTTTATAGTTAATAAAAAACTAAATCATGAAATATTAAACTTTGATGGATATCAAGAGATAAAGGATTCAACATATAATGAATATAATTATAATTTAGCATCATCTCAAAGTGGTTTTACTAGTACTATTATAATTATTATGATTATTTTAACAATTATAATTGCAATTTTAATGGTACTTGTTAAACTTAGAGGTTGACAAATAATTTAAAATTATTATAATATTTATTCAAGTGAGGAGATATAAACAACTTTTGTGAGCTATCTCGGGTATTTAATACTTACACAATAGTAATTGGAGTCACGGGAAAAATATGATAGTCCGTGACTTTTTTTGTTCACAGATTTGAAGAAAGGAGAGTAACTATGGAAAAAAGAATATTTGAAAGTACAAGTTTACTTAATAGGTTTATTAATGAAGATAGAGAAAGATATATGGTATATAAAACTTATAAAGAAAGAGGAGTTTTTATTCCACAAGGAGAAGATATCTATCTATTAGAATTATTAGATAATATGGGTTTTGATGTAAATAAACCAGGGACTTATTTATTTAGAGAATTAGTAAGTGAAATATACGGGGATGTTATTTCAAGTGAAGATTTAGGAGACTATAAATTTACATTAGTTTTAAAGGATTTAAATAATGAAAGACCTTTTATATATACTGTAATATCAAATAGATTAGATATTAAACCAGAAGGTTTTTATGAGTATATCTATGATGCTACTAGTAATATTAATAAGGATTGTTCGGATAAATTATTAAGAACAACTGTATTAGGAGCTAATTATAATAATCAAAAACCAGGTATGATGGCATACAATATTGCTAAATACTACGAAAAATTTAGAAGAGGAGAATATAAGAAACCATTAAGTTATGGTTTAGTAAAATAAAAGTGAGAGTATATAAGTAGGAATACGAGCTATACAAGGGGTAAAACCTTACACGCGTTAGACGCGGAGTCACATTTATGTGTGATTTCGCGCCTTTTTTAATGATATAATTATAGAATAGGAAGTGATATATATGGAAAAATTTTATTTAGAAATCCCTTCAATTGATAGAAAAGAAGAAGCATTAGATTATTTACAAGAGTTTATTGATTATAAATCAGATATAAATGGATCTGGTGGATTAAATAGATTAACAAAGGGTATGTCATATGAAGAATGGTTAGATGATGTAATTAATAGTTCAAATGAAGAATATGCTAAAGCAAGAAATTTAGTACCAGCATCTAATTATTTTACTGTTAGAGAAAATGATAATAAGATAGTAGGTATGGTAAATTTAAGACATTATTTAAACGATATGCTAAGACAGGTAGGAGGTCATATAGGATATTCAATTAGACCTACTGAAAGAGGTAAGGGTTATGCTAAAGTACAATTATATTTAGCATTACTTGAATGTAAGAAATTAGGTATAGAAGAAGCAATGGTAGATTGTGTTAAATCAAATATTAAATCAGAAAAAACAATAATTGCTTTAGGTGGAGTATTTGATAAAGAATTCTATGATCAACCACATAAAAGAGTTCTTAGGAACTACTATATTAATGTGGATGAATCAATAGAAAAATATAAAGATATTTATGGTAAAAATATAAAGAAAAAAAGAAAGTGATATATATGAAGATTATTGAAGTAAAGAATTTATCTAAAGAATATAAATATATATTCTTTAATAAATCATTAAAGAAGTATGAAAGTAATAATTTATTTGGTTTTGGGAGCTAGTTCCAAAATTTGACTATTTTGCCATTTTATGGTACAATCTATGTGTCTTTTGAAAGAGGGACAAAGAGGTGAATTTACGTGAAAATAGGTCAAATAGCTAATAAAAAAGTCATTTCTACATTTGTTGCATCTATGATGTTTTTATTAGTTCTATATGTATCTTTATCACAAATTAATATAAAGAAATTATCTAGTTTAAATGCATCTACTTATGATGCTGTTAAAGTAGAAGAAACAGTTTTAGATACTAACGAAGGTTTATCTAAGGAAAACGGTTTAACTAAGATTGAATATGTTACTGTTGGAGCTTATGACCATATAGTATTAAAATATTCTGAAGCTTATAACTTATTTAGTAATGCTTTAACTAGATCAAGAGGTGCCCAATACTTTGATGGACACAAAGAAACATATTATTCTGAAAATGTATTACCTGGTGTTGGATTAAACATACCTGGTAGACACGTTGCAGATGATGGTACAATTAGGGACGGTGAGGGTTACATTTCAGTAGCTGCTGACCCATCTTATTTATCAAGAGGTTCTGTAGTTATGACTTCTATGGGACCAGCAAAAGTTTACGATACTGGTTGTGCTTACGGTACAATTGATATTTATGTTAACTGGTAATAAAAAGAACTAGAGTAATCTAGTTCTTTTTTTAGAAAAAATTTTATAATGTAAAAAAGAGTCAAAAGCAAAGATAATACTTGACACCTGTGGGGGGGAGTGTTATTATTATTTTAAAGGAGATAATAACATATGGGAAGAAACGAAGAGTTTTTTAAAGAAATCGAGGAAAGAGAAGAATTAATATATTTTGCAATGCATAAATTTAGTCCAATACCAGAATCTTTAGAAAGAGAAGCTGGTAGAATAGACGTGATGAAAAATATGATTAAGGAAGCTGCAAAAGGTGGAGAATTAGAGGATGTTGGGAATGGTGTTTTTATTTCGAAATATAATGCAGGCCTATTTATTGGGTGCTTAAAAAGAATTAAAGAAGATCAAGAAGAGAACAAAAAATATATAACTGAAGAAGTAAAAGAAGAGTTTAATAAAGAAAAAGAATTAAAAGCAGAAAAAGCAAAAGAACTAAAAGAAAAAATTGATCAACTTGAGAAAAGAGATAAAGAAGCTCTTGAAGCAGAAAAAGAACAGATGCAAAGACAAGCTTATAGACAAGCACAGGAAAGATATGAGAAATTAAGTTTGTTTGGAAAACTAAAAGCAAAAGTTACTGGTAAAGGATTAAGTAGTCTTGATGGAATGAGTACTGAAGAATTAGATTCAATGTATGTCAAAGGGAAGACAATGTAAATGAATGAGACTGCCTTAAATAATGAATTGAATAATTTACTAAAATCTTTTTCAGAATTACCTGATGAAGAACAAATTGAAGAAATAGAAAATAAAATTAAAACTATTATTGCTATATTAAATACTGTTAATCAAGATAAGAACTTATTACTAACTAGTACTAATAATATAGAGGACAATGATGCAAATTTAACAAAAATATTTAGTCTATTATGTTGTTTAGAAGAAGAAATAGGAAAACTATTAATAAATCAAAAGAACTAGAGTAATCTAGTTCTTTTTTATTTTCTGGCAATTATGCCATAATATCTTCTTAAGAGTCTTATTTTACCATTGTATGTGTTCTCTTTTATGTATTTTCCTAGGATTTCTTCATCTAAATCTTTTCCATAGTATTGTTTATTATCACCAAGTTCTTCACTGAAATCATCTATTATAGGGGCTTTTTTTAAGAATGCTTTAAATAGCATTTCGTTTTTGAAATATTCTCTTACATGAATAGGTACAAGTTCTACATCTTTAAATCCCGCATTTAATATGTTTTTATAATCAATTACGCTTATAGGATCAATATCATTTTGTGCTTGACCTCTACCAAATGCAAGTTTTAAATTTAGACAGTCATATTTGTCTACACCATGTACTAATAGGTAGCCACCTTTTTTTAAACATTTCATTATTTGTTTTGGATCAGTAGGAGTGTTTCTTGCTACTACTATGTCAAAGTAATTATCAGGAACATCCATGTTTAAATTGTCCATCAAACGAAATGTTATGTTTTTTCTTCCACTCATCATTAAATTTTTATTAGCAGTTTCAATCATTCCTTCAGAAAAATCTGTACCAAGTATTTCAGCACATTCTGGGAAAAATTTTAATAATTTTTCTCCACCACCAGTACCTAAATCTAATATTTTTGAATTCTTAGTAGCAATTTTATTTAATATTTCAAATAAGTCCCAATTAGTTAGTTTTTCACTTTCTATTTCAAATTTTGAAAAATCCCAATCCTTTATTTCTTCATAAAACTCTTTTTCTTCATCTTTTGTCATTTTATTTTTCCTTTCTTTAAATGTGGTATTAAAAAAGAACCTCCTTTCATGAACAGCAAAAATCTACCACTAATTTTTTCTGTGATATTTTTTGTCATTCATGATGAGATTCTTAGGTTCTTATCATTGTTAACCCCGCTTCAAGAGCGTCATGGTAATAAAACGCGAATAACTAATTGATTTATTACAGCTTTAATATAGCATTATTTTAATTTGTTGTCAAATATAGTATAATTATTTAAGAGGTTTATATGGATGGAATTATATTAGTAAATAAAGAAAAAGATATGACTAGTAGAGATGTAGTTAATAAAATATCTCATATATTTAATACTAAAAAAGTAGGGCATACAGGTACACTTGATCCTATGGCTACTGGAGTACTTGCTATTGGTATAGGTAAAGCATTAAAAGTACTTGAATATATTACTGCTTTAGAAAAAGAATATGAAGCAGAAATAACTCTTGGTATTAATACAGATACTCTTGATATTACTGGTAAAGTATTAGAAACTAAAGATGTTAATATTACTAATGAAGAAATAGATAAAGTATTAGAATCTTTTATTGGAGATTATGATATGGAAGTTCCTAAATATAGTGCAGTAAGAGTAAATGGAAAAAGATTATATGAATACGCTAGAAATAATGAAGAAGTAGAATTACCAATTCACAAAGTAAAGATATATTCAATTAAAAGAACTAGTGATATTAAAGATAATAAATTTAATTTAGTGTGTAAAGTTAGTAAAGGCACTTATATTAGAAGTTTAGTTAGAGATATAAGTAGTAGATTAAATACTATTGGAGTTATGTCTAAATTAAATAGAACTTCTCAAGGAAAATTTAATATAAAAGATAGTTATACTTTAGAAGATATAGAAAAAGGTAATTATAAATTAATAAGTATATTAGATAGTGTAGATTTACCTAAAGTAGAAATAGAGGAATCTTTACTTAAAAAGATATCTAATGGTGTTAAACTAGAAGATAAATATAATTATGATATATTTTGTTTTACTTATAATAATAAATTACTTGCTATATATAAGAAAGATAATGGCATGGTAAAACCTGTAAAGGTATTTAATAATTAGTAGATAAAAAAAATAATTAATGATATATTTATAATAGAGGTGGAATTTATGTATATAGATTTAATTTTATTTATAGTTTTAGTAATAGCAGTAGTATTCTTTTTTAGAAGATTTTCATCATTTGTTTATTTAGTATGTTCAGTTGATATTTTATTTAGATTATTACATTTTTTAGCAGATCATTTAGGAGTAGCAGATATATCTTCATTAATTAATAAATATGTGCCTGGTAGTGTAGTAGATATGGTAGGAAGATATATAGGTACTACAGGAATAATTTATATAATATTATCATGGATAATGTTTGTTCTTTATTGTATATTACTATTCTATATTATAAGAATATTAGTTAAAAGAAAATAGCTCTTAAAAAGAGCTATTTTTATTTGACAAAATTAATAAAAATAATATAATATTATTACTTTAAAAAAAGGAGAGAAATAATATGACTGAAAAATTAAGAGAATATAGAAAATTTCTTAGCAAAAGATCTACAAATGAATCAGTAAAATCTACTAGAAAAGAAACATATAGATCTATTACTGAGAAAAAAGATACTAAAGTTGTTTCTAAAAAGAAAATATATAGAAATAATAATTAAAAAGAGTAGGAGGATTTATGGCTGATTGGTGTAAGCATTTTGAAATGGGTGGTTTCTTTTCATCAAATACTTGTAACGTGTCTGGAAGAAGTGAAACTATTCCATCTTCATATGAATATTATTGTAAAAATGATGGATATCATTGCCCTTGGTATGAACAAGCATATGGCACTAGTTCTGGATGTTTTATAACTACTGTCACATGTAATATTCTAGGTAAAGAAGATCATGATCCAGTTATGGATTCGCTAAGATCCTTTAGAAATGAAGTATTACAAAATTCTGAAAAATATGATAGTGTTTTAAAACTTTATGATAGAGTTGGACCTATCATATCATTTAAATTATTCCATGACAAAGATAGAAATGAAAAAGCAGCTAGATTATATTCTAAATTATCTGAATTTGCTGATATAGCAAATAAAGGAAATCGTAGTGAAGCTGCTAAAAAGTATATCATGATGACTCTAAGATTGGTAGCAGAATATAGTATGGAAAAAGAGTATAGAGATATAAGAGATGATGATTTTGGATATAAAGCAGGAGAATTTAATAGAAAACAAGCTGGTCATGGTAAAAAAATAGGAAAAACTATTGAAAAATAATAGGTTTTGATATATAATCATAAACGTACCTTGACTTGGGAGATGGAATTTCCGACCACTTACTAAGTTAATGGCAAATTTATAAGGAGGAAAATATGTTAAAAAGAGAAGCAAAAGATAAGATTATCAAAGAATATGCTATTAAAAAAGGCGATACTGGTTCAGTAGAAGTTCAAGTAGCATTATTAACTGAAGAAATCAATATCTTAACAGATCATTTAAAAACTAATATTCATGATTTCCATTCAAAAAGAGGATTATTAATGAAAGTTGGTAAAAGAAAAAGTTTACTTGAATATTTAAAATCAACTGATATTAATAGATATCGTGAATTAATTAAAAAATTAGGATTAAGAAAATAACACTATGTAGTGTTATTTTTTCTTATTTGTGATACAATATATACGTGTTAAGGAGTAATTATGAAGAAGACGTTTGAGTTAGATTTTAGAGGAAGAAAGTTAATTGTAGAAAATGGAGAACTTGCTAAACAAGCACATGGAGCTGTATTAGTTAGATATGGGGATACTGTAGTACTTTCTACAGTAGTAGTATCTAAGACTGCTAATATATTAAGTGATTTCTTCCCATTAATGGTTTTATATCAAGAAAAATTATATTCTGTAGGTAAAATACCTGGAGGATTTATTAAAAGAGAAGGTAGACCAACTGATGCTGCAACACTTGCTGCTAGAATGATTGATAGACCTATGAGACCTATGTTCCCAGAGGATTTCAGAAATGAAGTACAAGTAGTTAATACAGTATTATCTGTTGATCCAGATTGTTCACCTGAACTAGCTGCTATGTTTGGATCAAGTTTATGTACAAGTATTTCAAAAATACCTTTTGATGGACCAATTGCTGGTGTTAAAGTAGGTAGAATTAATGGAGAATTTATTATTAATCCAACTCCTGCTGAACTTGAAGAATCTGATATAGATTTAACTGTTGCAGGTACTAAAAAAGCTATTAACATGGTTGAAGCTGGTTCTAAAGAAGTATCTGAAGAAGATATGCTTGAAGCATTAATGTTTGGACATGAAGCAGTTAAAGAATTATGTGAATTTGAAGAAAAGATTATTTCTGAAATAGGAGAAGAAAAGATGGAATATGAACATCTTGAAATCTCTGATGAACTTAGAAAAGAAGTAACTGATCTTGCTTCAGATAAATTAGATAAAGCATTAAGAATTAAAGATAAATTAGAAAAATATGCTGCTATTGATGCTGTTAAAGAAGAAGTAGTAAATAAATATACAGAAGAAAATAGTGAATTAAAAGATGACGAATTAAATGAATTAATTACTAAAGTTAAATTAGTTCTTGAATCTATTGAATATGATATATTTAGAGCTATTACAGTTAACGAAAAAACAAGAGCAGATGGAAGAAAGATGGATGAAATTCGTCCTTTATCTGCTAGAATAGATTTACTTCCAAGAACTCATGGTTCTGGATTATTCACAAGAGGTGAAACTCAAGCTTTAGCTGTTACTACTCTTGGTGCATTAAATGAATATCAAGCACTTGATGGACTTAGTTTAGAAGCTGAAAAACACTTTATGCTTCATTATAACTTCCCACAATTCTCTGTTGGTGAAACAGGAAGATATGGTAGCCCAGGAAGAAGAGAAATAGGTCATGGTGCACTTGGTGAAAGATGCCTTAAACAAGTAATGCCATCTGAAGAAGAATTCCCATATACAGTTAGAGTAGTATCTGAAATACTTGAATCAAATGGTTCTAGTTCACAAGCTACTATCTGTGCAGGATGTTTATCTTTAATGGCTGCAGGTGTTCCTATTAAAGCTCCAGTTGCAGGTATTGCAATGGGTCTTATTACTTCAAAAGATGAAAAAGATTATACAATTTTAACAGATATTCAAGGTATGGAAGATCACCTTGGTGATATGGACTTTAAAGTAGGTGGAACAAGAAAAGGTATTTGTTCACTTCAAATGGATATCAAGATTAAAGGTATAACTAAAGATATATTAAAAGAAGCTTTAGCGCAAGCTAAGAAAGCTAGATTTGAAATTCTAGATTTAATGGAAAGTGTTATTCCAGAACCTAGAAAAGAAGTTTCTAAATATGCTCCAAAAACTGAAATATTTAAGATTAATCCAGATAAGATTAAAGATGTTATTGGTAAGGGTGGAGAAATGATTACTAAGATTATTCTTGAATCTAGTAACGTTACTTCAGTAAATGATATCAATGCTGTTAAAGTAGATATAGATGATGATGGTACTGTAGTTATTTATCATACTGATAAAGATGTAATTGAAAAAACAAAACAAAGAATATTAGATGCTTCAAGAGAAGTTGAAATAGGTAAGATATATACAGGTAAAGTTGTTAAAGTTGAAGACTATGGATGCTTTGTTAATCTATGGGATGGATTAGACGGATTTGTTCATGTATCACAACTTGCACATGAAAGAGTAGAAAAACCATCTGATATGGTATCTGTTGGTGATGAAATCATAGTAATGGCAACTGGATATGATAAGAGAGGTAAACTTAACTTATCAAGAAAAGATGCTATTCCAGCACCAGCTAAAAAAGAAGTAAAAGAAAAAGAAGAAAAATAATTTTCTTCTTTTTTTTACTTTTTTTGGGGGAATTCGTAATTTTTTCGCGAATATTATATTAGGAGGTAAATTATGGATTCACATTTAAAAAATATCATACAACTAATAGATAACAATATAGTCTATGAAAGAAAGGCTAACATATTAAGAGAAAGAAACAGATTACAAACATACTTTAATATTGGAAAGGAAATAACATTTGCAGTTGGTAAAAAATCTGCTTATGGTAAAAAATTGGTAAGGGAATACTCCGTTGTTTTAACAAAGGAATATGGAAAAGGATATGATTTTACTAATCTTAATAGAATGCGGCAATTATTTCTTACATTTGAAAAAGTTGGCACAGTGTGCCAACAATTGAGTTGGAGTCATTATAGATATATTCTTCCTATAAAAGAGTCAGGAAGAGAAATTACTATATTAATCTTGTCATTAAAAACACACTAAGCGTAAGAGAATTAAGAGAAGCAATAAAGAAAGATTATCATAATAAAACAATAGGCGTAGTGATTGCATCTAAAAATGATAAAGAAGTAACTAAGTATATTAAAAATAATAATGTATTAGTTACTAGCTATAGGATCAAATAAAAAAGGAATTAATTAATTCCTTTTTTATTGTATATCCATAATAACTGGAAGAATAATTGGTTTTCTACCAGTTTTTTCAATTATATAACTATTTACTTCATTAATAACATTTGTTTTTAAATCTGAATAGCTAAGTTTTTTATTTTGTAATTCTTTAATAATTATTTCAGTAGCTTTATTTTCTATTTGTTTAATTAAAGCTTCATTTTCATTAACTAGGATAAAACCTCTAGTAGCAATAGTTACTTTACCAAGTAATAATTTTTTCTTTAAATCTAAATTACATACTAGAACAAGTATTCCATCTCTAGCCATTATCTTTCTATCTTTAATAACAACAGAACCTATATCACCAATTCTATTACCATCAACATATACATCATAACAAGCAAAAGATTTATCTCTTTTAACTTTACCATTTAATATAGAAAGCATTTCACCATTTTGCATTATAAATGTATTTTCTCTTGGAACATCGCATGATACTGCAAGATCTGTATGTTCTCTAAGCATTCTATATTCACCATGTATAGGCATTACATATTTAGGTTTTAATAATCTAATCATTAATTTTAATTCTTCTTGATTACCATGTCCTGATGAGTGAATATCATTTAATAGGGTATTTGTATAAGTTTTAACACCTTTTAATGCAAGTTGATTTAATGTATTAGCAACTGCTTCACCATTACCAGGAATAGGTGATGAACTAAATATAACTGTATCACTAGGTAATAATTTAATTTGTCTATGAGTACCATTTGCAATTCTAGATAAAGCTGCAAGTGGTTCTCCTTGAGAACCTGTACAAAGTAAGCATACTTCTTCAGGTTTTAATTTATTAGCTTCTTCTGCAGTTATTATAGTAGAAGTATCTTCTATATAACCAGACTGAATAGCTATTTCTACTTGAGTTTCCATACTTCTACCAAATAGAACAACTTTTCTATGATTTCGTTTTGCAGTTTCAATTATATGTTTTAATCTATATACGTTAGAAGCAAATGTCGCAACAATTATTCTTCCTCTTTGTTTACTAAATAAATCACTTAAAGTAGCATCTACTTTAGACTCACTAAGTGAAACTCCTTCACGTTCAGCATTAGTACTTTCATTCATAAGTAGAGTAACACCTTTTTCTCCAATTCTAGCCATTTTTTGTAAATTTGCCATAGGTCCAATTGGACTTAAGTCAAATTTATAGTCACCCGATTCAACAATAACACCATTTGGTGTTTTAACTACAATTGCATAACTATCTGGGATAGAGTGAGTAGTTGCAATAAATTCTACCTCAATATTTTTAAATTTTATATTACTTGATTCATCATAAATAACTATATTATCATATCCTATATTTCTTTCAGATATTTTCTTTTTAATTAAATTAGCTGCTTGATTTGGTGCATATATAACTGGAATATTTACAGTTTGAAGTAAGAAAGGAATTGATCCTATGTGGTCTTCATGTCCGTGAGTAATGAATAAACCTTTTATCTTACTTTCATTTTCTTTTAAGAATGTATAATCTGGAATTACGTAATCTATTCCAAGTAAATCTGATTCAGGGAATAAAACACCGCTATCAATTATTATTAATTCATTTCCATGCATTATACAATACATATTTTTTCCAACTTCACCAAGTCCACCAAGCGCAAATACTTTTGTATCTATTTTATTATTAAATTTCATTTTGTCTCCTTTCTAAGTTTAAAAAGTATTTCGGGTTAACGATATAAATTATACTATTTTTTAATAATTTTTGCAACTTTTAGAAAGAATAATATGTAAATATCATATTTACATTATATTTAAAATATTATATAATATAAAAGTATTAAAAGGGAGATGTATTATGGCTAAAACTCAAACTGAAGAAAAAACTAAAAAGGTAACAAAGAAAGCTACTACAAAGACTGCTGCTAAAAAAACACCTGCTAAAAAGACAACTAAAAAAGCACCTAAAAAAGTAGTTAAAAAAGAAGAAGTAAAAGAAGTAGTAACTAAAGAAGAAAAAATTAATGAAGAAACTGCTAGATTAACTAATGAAGCTAAATTTAGTGTATGGGTTGATGTATTAATTTTAATATTTATTGTTTTAATGTTTGCAGTAATTTTATACGGTTATTTAATTGCAAGATAAAAGAGAGTAATCTCTTTTTTTTTATCTATTTTTAAGGTATAATTATTATTGGTGATATATATGGGTTTTTTTAGTAAATTAAAAGAAAAATTTAGTAAAAAAGAAGTCTTTAAAGATGAAAAGCAAAAAGATAGATACGATAAAGGTTTAGAAAAAACTAGAAAAGAATTTAGTGATAAATTAAATAAATTAAATAAAAAATATCAAAAAGTAAATCAAGAGTATTTTGAAGAATTAGAAGAAATGCTTATTATGTCTGATATTGGTGTTAATACTGTTATTAATTTTATGGATAGACTTGTAGATAGAGTTAAAAAAGAAAAAATAGAAAATCCAGAAGAATTAAGAGAAGTAATAGTAGATGAATTATTTATTATATATGTTAATAATGAAGTATTAACTAATAAGATTAATTATTCTGAAGAAGGACCAACAGTACTTTTATTTGTTGGGGTAAATGGTGTAGGTAAAACTACTACTATTGCTAAGATAGCAAAAAAAGAAAAAGATAATAAAAAGAAAGTATTATTAGTAGCAGGAGATACATTTAGAGCAGGTGCTATTGAACAAATTAAAGAATGGGGAGATAGACTTAAAGTTGATGTAGTATCAGGAGAAGAAAATTCTGATCCAGCATCAGTAGTATATAAAGGTATTGAAAAAGCTAAAAATGAAAAATATGATGTAGTACTTGTAGATACTGCTGGTAGATTACAAAATAAATTAAATCTAATGAAAGAATTAGAAAAAATTAATAAAGTAATTATTAATTTAATAGGTCATGAAGTAAATGAAACTTTACTTGTAATTGATGCTACTACTGGACAAAATGGTATTTCTCAAGCTAAAGCATTTAAAGAAATAACTAATGTTTCAGGAATAGTACTAACTAAACTTGATGGTACTGCTAAAGGTGGTATAGTTCTTGCTATTAAAGAAGAAGTTAATATACCTGTTAAATTTATAGGACTTGGTGAAAAAGCAGAAGATTTAGAATATTTTGATATAGAAAAATATATATATGGATTATTTAAGGAAATGATGTAATATGGATAAACAAGATAAACTAATATTATTATTTGATTATTATGGTGATTTATTATCAGAATCACAAAAGAATTATTTTGAGAGTTATTATTTTGATAATTTATCTTTATCAGAAATTGGGGAAAACTATAATGTAAGTAGAAATGCTGTTTCTAAAGATTTAAAACTAGCTTCTGAAAAATTAAATAATTATGAAGATAAACTAAAAATAATCAGTAGAGATGATAAATTAAGAAAATTAGCTTGCAAGATAGAAGATAAAGATTTAAAAGAAAAAATAATGAATATACTAGATGAGTAGGTGATTATATGTTTGAAAATTTAAGTGAGAAATTAGATTCTGCGATTAGTAAAATTAAGGGATATGGAACACTAACTGAAGAAAATATAGGTGATGTTTTAAGAGAAGTAAGACTAGCTTTACTAGAAGCAGATGTTAACTATAAAGTAGTAAAAGAATTTACAAATAGTGTTAAAGAAAAAGCACTAGGAGAAGAAGTTAAGAAGAGTTTAAAACCTGATGAAGTATTCTTAAAAATATTAAAAGATGAATTATTAGAACTTCTTGGTACTGATGAAATATCTATAGTAACAAAGAATAATCCAAATATGCTTATGCTTGTTGGTTTACAAGGCTCTGGTAAAACTACTACTATTGGTAAACTTGCTAATTATATTAGAAAAAAATACAATAAAAAACCTCTTTTAGTAGCAGCAGATATATATAGACCAGCTGCTATAGAGCAATTAAAAACTATAGGTAAAACATTAAATATACCAGTATTTGAAGAAGGTAAAAAAGATCCTGTAGAAATAGTTAAAGATGCAGTTAAATATGCTAAAGAAGAAGGATTAAACTATGTACTTGTGGATACTGCAGGTCGTCTTCAAATAGATAAAAAATTAATGGATGAATTAAAGAATATTAATGAAGCTGTTAAGATGGATGAAGTATTACTTGTACTTGATGCAATGATAGGTCAAGATGCTATTAATGTAATAAATGGGTTTAATGAACAATTACCATTAACTGGAGTAATACTAACTAAACTTGATGGAGATACTAGAGGTGGTGTAGCATTATCTGCTAGACACTTAACTAATGTTCCAATTAAGTTTATTGGTACATCAGAAAAATTAGATGGCTTAGAATTATTTGATGCTGAAAGAATGACTTCTAGAATCTTAGGCATGGGTGATATGATGGGTCTTATTGAAAAGGCTGAAGGTATCATGAATGAAGAAGAATCACTTGATTCATTTAAGAAAATGAAAAAAGGTAAATATGATTTAGAAGATTTCTTAAAGCAATTTAATCAAATGAAGAAATTAGGACCTATAGAAAATATTATTAAAATGCTACCTGGTGCTAAAAAGATGGGTTTAACTGATATTCATATTGATCCAAAAGAAATGGCAAGACTTGAAGCAATAGTACTTTCTATGACACCTGAAGAAAGAAGAAATCCAGATATAATAAAAGCATCTAGAAAAGAAAGAATAGCAAAAGGCTGTGGACAAAATGTTCAAGCAGTTAATAAATTACTTACTCAATTTGAACAATCTAAAAAGATGATGAAAATGATGAGTAATGGTAATATGAAATTACCGTTCTAGGAGGCTATATGGAAAAAGAAGAAAAAAGGAAAGTAATATCTGAAGAAAAAAATATAAAGACTATATTAGGTGTTGAAGTAGAAAAGATTTCTTTAGAAGAAAGAATTAAAAACTATGATGGACCTAATCTTTGTAAAGAATTTGATTGGGGAGAAGACGTAGGAAGAGAAATACTTGATAGTATTGACAATTAAGTATAAAAAAGATATAATTAATACCGAAATCCTTTGATTGGAAGAGTAAAAAGATATAAGTTTATAGAGAGTCTATGTGTGGTGTAAATAGATAACAAAGTCTTTTGAACATGGTCCTTGAGGTGATTAACTGATATGTAAGTTAATACAGGAGTGCCTGTTATAGCATATACCTAAATGGTTATTAAGATTAATATAGTAATATATTAATGAAAAAGAGTGGTAACGCGTAACATACGTCTCTTAGTTTTTCTAAGAGATGTTTTTTTATTTAAAAAGGAGGAATTAAAATGAATGTAATAGTAGGAATAAGTTGGCCATTTGCAAATGGTGATCTTCATATTGGACATGCTGCATCTAGCTTACCAGGAGATGTAATAGCAAGATATCATAGATTAAAAGGGAATAATGTATTATTAGTATCTGGTACAGATTGTCATGGTACTCCAATTGAAGTTAAAGCTTTAAAAGAAAATAAATCTCCAAAAGAATTAGTAGATGCATGTCACGAGGCTTTTACTAAAGATTGGAAAGATTTAGGAGTTAGTTTTGATTTATTTAATAGAACAGATGATGATTTCCACAAGAAATTTGTTCAAGAACAATTTAAGAAATATGATGCTAATGGATTATTATATGAAAAAGAAGAAGAACAATTATACTGTGAAAATTGTAAAATGTTTTTAGCAGATCGTTATATCCTTGGTACTTGTCCTAAGTGCGGCGCAGATATAAAAGGTGATGAATGTGAAAAATGTGGTAGTCTATTAACTATTGATGAAGTATTAAATACAACTTGTGCTATATGTGGTAATCCTTGTTCTAAAAAGACTAATAAAAATTTATATTTTAAATTATCTGAGTTTGAAGATGAAATAAGAAAAATAAAAGATGAACATAAAGATACTTGGAGAGATAATGCATATAAATTTACTGAAAGATATTTAAATGAAGGTATTCCTGATAGATGTGTATCTCGTGTTCAACAATATGGTATAGATATACCTGTAAAAGGTTATGAAGACAAAAAATTATATGGTTGGTTTGAAAATGTATGGGGATATGTAACTGCTTCTAAAAAGGTAGCAGATGAAAGAGGACTTGATTGGAATGATTACTGGAAAGAAGGAAGAGATAATAAAATATATCTTGTTCATGCTAAAGATAATATTCCATTCCATACTGTAATATTCCCAATATTACTTCTTGGTACAAAAGATAATTATAAAATGCCAGATAAAATAATATCTGATGAATATTTAACTATCGAAGGAGAAAAATTATCTAAGAGTAAAGGTAATTATATTCCAGTAAGACATTTACTAGATAGATATTCAGTAGATACTATTAGATATTTTTTACTTTCTAATGATGCAGAAAATAAAGATTTTAATTTTACTTGGGAAGGATTTATTAATTCTCATAATGGAGAATTACTTGGTAAATGGGGTAACTTTGTAAATAGAACATTCCAATTTATTAATAAATCTTTTGAGGGTAAACTTACTAATACTGAAATAGATGAATCAATAGAAAATAAATTAAAAGATTTATATGATTCAGTAGGTAAAGATATTGATGATGGTGAAATTAAATCTGGAATAGAAAAGATATTTGATTTTATATCTTTTGCTAATAAATATTTTGATGAGAATGAACCATGGAATTTAGCAAAAACAGATAAAGACAAGGCAGAAAAAATATTATATAATTGCTGCAATATAATTTATAATATTAATAATTTATTAAAACCTTATTTAATTGAATCTACTTTAAAGACAGAAAAATATTTAAATAAATCTATTTCTAAATGGGAATATACTAAATTAGATGAAGTTAATTTATCTAGTGAAATAGAAGCTTTATTTATTAGATATGATAAATCGCTAATTGAAGAAGAAAAGGCTATTTTAGGTAAATAAATCATTCATAAAAATAAATCCTTCATATCTTATATTAGATAAGGAGGATTTTTTATGTTTAATAATTTATTCGGTTCTAAATGCTGTAATCAAAATCCTAGTACTTGTGAAGTAGTATATGAAAAACCAATCAATAATTGTATTCAAAAAGATTTTTATCATGAAATAAAACATATTGTTCCTATACATACTAATGTAATTAATAATCATATTTATAAGAATACTTATGTACCTGAATATACTTGTTCAGAAGAAAATACATGCACAAATATTAATGATAACTGTCCATATAATTTTTAAAAAGTATTAGATTTTCTAATACTTTTTTATTTTTCTTTATTGATTATAAAAAATGTGCTATAATTAATTTGTTAATAGGAGAATTATCTATGAGTGAGAATTATTCTAAAGAAATGGTTATAAATGATTTAATGAATCGTGCTGCTAATTTAAGTAAAGTTATGTTCCGCGCAGAGTATTTTTCTGAAGAAGAAAAAAATGAATTAGAAAAAAAGGCTAATGATAATATAACTGATAATTTTGATAAAATTGATGATGATATAGCATTAGCAATGGTTATGACAAATGGTGGATTAGTATACAAAAACGGTTCATTCAGATATTTTTTGGGTATCACTCAAGCTTTATTAGCAAAGACAGTAGAAACAGCATATGGTATTAAATCAGATTTCATGCAACGTGATGAAAATAAAGATAAAACTATATATGAAATGTTTACAAATGAATTCTTTGATAAGATGTTCGGAGAAAAAGGTTATAGACAATTATTCTCTGGTGATGGGGAAGGTTTTATAAGAGATTTCATGGTATATGGAGCAGATCAAAATGAAATCATGGAATTTGATAGAATTATATCTAATTCAGTTTTAACTGGAGAATATAATATCTCAGATTGGTATAAGGCCAATGAATTATGTAAAAAGGTATCTAAGGGGAGAAAACTATATGAAAGTGTTCCTTCAGAAGTAATGGAAAAACCTATTAAAAGAACTATATAAGTATTGAAAAATATAAATAATAGTTATATAATACAAAAAGCAAGGAGAGATAATATGATTTATTCAATAGATAAAATGTTAAATATTATTCCATCTAAATATCAATTAGTTTATGTAGCTGCTAAAAGAGCAGAAGCTATGGAAAAAACTAAATTTTATCAAATGGAAGAAAATGAATATAAAAGTACTAAAAATTTAGATAGAGCTTTAGAGGAAATACAAAAAAACTTAATACATATTAAAGAAGACTAGTATTAAGTTTTTTTTATTGGAGGATACATGAAGGTATTAAAATACAAGAAAGTAAGAAATAAATATAGAGTATATTTTGATAATGATATGAAGATAGATTTATATGATGATATTATTTTGAAATATAATTTATTATTAAAAAAAGAAATAGATCAAGATACTTTTGATCAA
>OCTW011566255.1_pt1 | contig 18006 bp, 16 predicted proteins | sample 1539671 | NCBI WGS metagenome assembly OCTW01 (sample SAMN02144230, study PRJEB22623) | gut metagenome | biome: sheep rumen | host: Ovis aries | place: New Zealand
TCCCCTACAGAAAGATTGCAAAGCTTTGTCAACTATCTTGCGGACAACTATAACGCGAACGAAGAAGGAGATGTGTCTATTGCAGAGGCAATCTTTATTGCCAGAAAACAAATTGGTGAAGTTGCTATTGACAGACGTGAAAAGAAAGGGCTTAACGTAATGGATGGCAACTTGCTTTCAAACGCAGATGTGTATGGCACAAAAGGCAACTGGACTCTTGGATTCTTTTTGAGATACCCAAGAGACGCCGTCCAATACTTGGCTGTGCAAGCAAAGCAACAGGCACTCAGAAACGGCGACCAAGCAGCAGCCAACAAGTTTGGCGCTCTTGCAGAGGGAATACACGGCAAGCGCCATGAATACGACGTTGTCAACGTGTTCCAAGGCAAGCGCATAAACGATATGGTCAATATCGAAAGAAGATACATTGATGGCAAAGCCGGGGTAGATGCCGCTTTCAACAGCAATAAAGCAGGTTTCTTTGACCGTTTGTTCCGCAGAACTTCTCGTCAATACAAAGATTTTGAAAGGGAGTTCAAGGCATACCAAGAAGGTTCAAGAGAAGAAAACAGCTACAATTCCAACGGTCCAAGCAGAGCGTCCGTTGAAAGAACGGCAAAAACATATCTCAGGCACAAAATTCCGGGTTGGAACGGAGAAGGTCTTCCAACAATGGAACAAATAAACGCTTTGAGTGGCAAGTCAAAAAACAGAGCTATGTTCTGTTTCAACGTTTTGAGTGCTACAAAAGATTCCGGTGAAAAGGAGCAAAAGCTCAACGGATTGGTTGCCGCAGTTGAAGTGCAAATGGAAAAGGACGGCACAAGTCTTGCAACAAACAGAATCTATGAAGCCAACTCAATCGACGCAAACGAGATCAAAGACTTGTTGAACAACGTTGCTCCGGTCGAGAAAATCATCAGCATAGACGGCAAAACTGACAAGCGAGAACTCACGGAAGGACAAAAATTCTTCCAAAAATCGCTTGCAAAAGATTTGGAAGACAAGGTTGATGGCGTGAACGTCCAAAGACTCTCAAAAGACGCATATGACCTTGAGCTTGAGGATGATGATTTGAATATGTCTATGGACAACTAAGAGTTTATTTTTGAGTTGATACAAAAATTTGATGGTATATAGGAGAAATATATGTTAAGAGCACAAGACGTTCTGAATAGGCTTGGTGCAACGAGAAATGCAGAGAAACATCCGGTTGAGAAGTTGTACAATCTTGTTGACTATATTGCCGAAAACATAGAAGGCAATGAAAATGACGAAGCGAACCTCAATGAAGTCATTTTTGCGGCAAAAAAGAATATTGCAGAGACAATTCTTCATTCTCAAACTGAGAACAAGAAGAAGCATACAAATGAAGAAATTTGTTCAACTTATAAAGACATGAGCAAAGGCGAAACGAACACATTGATGTCTGTCTTTTTGCTTTCGCCTGCAACCTGCGTCAAAAATATGTTGGAAGAAAAACTTGAAGAAAAAGACGAACTCGACCCGTCCGTTCAGTTGACCGACGAGGAAAAGGCATATCAAGCGCAACTCAAAGAGGAAAAGAGGAGAAAGTGTGAAAGAGCAATCAACCTTCTCAAAGGCAAAGAAATCGGATTTTCTGCGTATGAATCAACCCGCGGCGACATCATGAACGACAAGCTCAATCTCGAAGGCTATTTGAAAGACTCTTTCCCGGGCAGCCCAAACCCTATTAGCGACGCATTCGAAGCGTGCAAGCCGGGATTCTTTGAAAGAATTTTCAGAAGAACGTCCAACGAATACAAAAATTTCAAGGCAGCGCTTTCATCAAGACAGAATGGCGGTGCGTCTCGAGATGATGTAGACAATGCGGCAAAGGCATATCTCAGGCACAAAATCCCGGGTTGGGACGGAATAGGTCTTCCAACCGATGAACAAATGGCCGCACTCACGGGAACATCGGCAAACAGAGCGGTTCTTTGCTACAAAACTCTCCAAGCGTCACAAAAGTCCAGAGGATACGAAGCAAAACTCAACATCGTTCAAGGCGTTGCAAAGCAAAATATAGAAAACTACGGCCTTCAAGACGTATATGAAAAAATGCGTGAAGACAACATGCATATTAACCAAGTACTTGACAATCAACCTGACAAGCAAGCGGCATTCCAAAAAGCCCTTGCAAACGACGTAAACGACAACAACATAATTCAAGCGGACAATCAAGACTTCTCAAACGATGATAATAACATTATCAAGAAGGATAACGACATCGCTCTCGAATAAAAACCGCGTTTATATGGCGACCTGCTGAGTCAGGTCGCCTTTTTTTTGTCGGTTACGTACGGCAAAAGTACGCGCTCTCCGAAAAGTCGCCCTTCCTTGCGTCTCATCCATATGCGCTTCTTTTTTTTAATAATAAACTTATATAATATTCTACTTCTTGAATAATTCTGCGATCCAGCTTCTATATCGTACTTCTTCCGTCCCCGTTTCTTTCGAGGCCACGAAGCAAAGGGGTGGGAAGGCAACGCACCACCAATTATTTCCTTCTCCGCTTCCGAGTTCCACGATGAGGGCGTCGTATATCCCTTTTTCGAGAGTCAATTCTCCGTAACTACGCTTCGGGAATTCTTCGCGCCTCAAAGAAACGGTCGCGCGGTAGGAAAACCCGCAACCGCGAAGGGTGTCGTCCGCGACTTTTTTGATTTCGCTTTTTTTCTCTCCGAGGAGATCCCACATTTCTTCTTTGTTTTTGACCGAGAGGGCGAGCGGCGTAAGATATTGAACGATGCTGTCGCGTACGGCGAGTTTGATCGTTTGGTCGCTTTCCGAATTCGAATTGGCGCGAACGTGTATGCGTATATAGTCTTCGTTTTTCCGAGAGGGCGCGCAAGAAGTCAAAAGAAGGGTGCCGAGAACGGCGAAAATGATCAAACAAATAAAAATCAATATGTAGCGTTTCATGCCCCGATTATGCGCCGACTTTTTTGATCTTATACGTTATATTCGCGCCTTTTTTTTCCATACTAACGCCAAAGAGTAAAAGAGGTGGCTATGAAAAAAATCGCAATAACGTGTTTATGTTTGTTGCTTCTCGCTGTTTTTTTAAGCGCGATCTTTCCGAGCGGAGAGGCGGCGGAAGCGGAAGTTCTCAAGCAAGGTTCCAAAGGGGACGCGGTCAAAAGCGTTCAAACGAAGCTCAAACGATGGGGGTATTATACAGGCTCGATCGACGGGATCTACGGCTCCAAAACCGCGTCTGCCGTCAAGTATTTTCAAAAGGTAAACGGGCTGAGCCAAGACGGGATCGTGGGCGCGAAAACGGCGGCTGCCATGGGAATTTCGCTCTCTTCCTCCGCTCCTTCCTCTTCTTCTGCGGGCGGATCCTATTCTTCCGGTGATACCTATCTTCTCGCAAAGTGTATTTATGCCGAAGCGCGGGGCGAGCCTTATACGGGGCAAGTCGCGGTCGGAGCCGTTATTCTCAATCGCGTTCGCTCTTCGAAGTTTCCGAACAGCATTTCGGGCGTGATCTATCAACCGTACGCCTTTACTTGCGTGGCGGATGGGCAGATCAACCTAACGCCGGACGCTAACGCGAAAAAAGCCGCGCAAGACGCTCTAAACGGTTGGGACCCGACGAACGGATGCTTGTATTATTACAATCCGGCGACCGCTACGAGCAGCTGGATATGGTCGCGCCCCGTAATGCTCAGCATCGGTAAACACAATTTTGCGCTGTAAAAGGAGAAACGATGAATTACGATTCTTATTCCGAAAAAGAGATCAAAAAAGAAAAAAGAAAGAATATCGTCGCGATCGTTTTGATCGCGGCTATGACGGCGCTCGCCGTTGTCTTCGCTTCGCTTTACGCCGCGGCAAAAGCGCAAGCGGGGGCGGAGGGCAGGCGCTATCGAACCACGATGGAAAACCAATATCGAAAAAGCTATTACGGGCTTGTATATAACGTGGATGGGCTGGACGGTGCGGTCGCTAAGCTTTCCGTCGCGAGAAGTAACCCGTTGAGGCAAGAATATTTATCGGATATGACCGCATATTCGACCGCTGCGGGCGAGAATCTTTCGAACCTCGTGGAAGAGGGAAGCGACAATTCCAAAATCATGAAGTTTATTAACCAAACGGGGGATTTCGCAAAGTATTTGGACGATAAACTATCCAAAGGCGGCGAGATGGAAAAGAGCGACCGCGATATCGTATCCGAGATCGGAAGCGCCGTTCGGGAGATCCAATCTTCTCTGCAAAAAATCGCGCCCGAAGTGGAGAAAGACGGCTTTTCTTTTCTCGCTTCTTTGAAGGAAGAAGACGGCGCGTTTTCCGAAATGATCCGCTCTTTTGAAAACGAAGATATAGACTATCCGTCTATGATCTACGACGGCCCGTTCAGCGATTCGATGACGGAGCGGACGGCGAAGGCTTTGACGGGAAAAGAAGTTTCGGAAAGGGAAGCGAGGGAAAAATTGAAGTTCATTCTGGAAAACACGGAAATTGCGGATATTTCCGTAAAAGCAGGGAGTAAAAACGTTTTTGAAACGTTTGATTTCGAGCTTATAACTTCGCGAGGAAAATGTTTCGTTACGCTTTCGAAAAAAGGTGCGTTCCCCATTTCCGTAAATTATACGGAAGCGCAAGACGGAACCGTTCATATTCCCGCAAGTGAAGCGGAGAAAAGAGCGGAAGCGTATCTCGAAAAGATCGGGATCAAGGATATGAAGGCGGTTTGGGTCAGCTTGTACGATAACGTGTACTACGTAAATCTCGCTTACTTTAAAGAAGGCGTCGTTTATTACCCGGATCTTATCAAAGTGAAAGTCGGCGGAGAAGAGGGAGAGGTGATCGGAATGGAAAGCCTCAACTACGTCTTCAATCATAGCGCGCGCGTTATAGAGGACGCAAACGTTTCCGCTACGAACGCCGTTTTGTCCGTCAGCGAAGAGATTGCAGTCGGCAATATCCGCCTTGCCGTCGTTCCGACCAAAGGGGACGGGGAAACGCTCGCCTACGAGATCTACGGAACGAAGGGCGAAGACAAATATTTCGTGTACGTCAGCGCAAAGACGGGCGCGGAACTTAAAATCATGCGCGTTTTGGACGGGGAACGAGGGTTGCTTCTCGTTTAAGCGCGGAGGGAAATAAAAGCGCGGGAGCTTTGCAAAAATAAAAGAGCTTCCGCGTTTTTTTTCGTCAGAAGAAACGATCGAACGATCCGCTCGAAAAAAACCGTTTTGAGAGGTAAGATCGAAAAGGCGCGTTTTGCGGCTTTAACGATTGCGTTTTGCGAATTTCATCTCGCGTTTTCCAAAAGCGGATAATTCGCGAATTTGCCTTTTTTTATTGATTGACAATAGCGCGCGCGTAGGTTTATAATACACTTACTATTTTTTTTACAGTATCCATATTAAGGAGGTACGTTATGAGTTTCAAACAAACTGTAGACGGTAACACCGCAGCGAGCCACGTCGCTTATGCGTTTTCCGAAGTCGCCGCGATTTACCCGATCACTCCCTCTTCCCCCATGGCGGAAGTGGCGGATGAATGGTCAGCCCAAGGTCGCGTCAATATGTTCGGTCAAAAGCTCCGCTTAGCCGAGATGCAATCCGAAGGAGGCGCTGCGGGCGCCGTTCACGGATCCCTCGTTGCCGGCGCTTTGACGACGACTTATACTGCGAGCCAAGGCTTGCTCCTTATGATCCCGAATATGTATAAGATCGCGGGCGAGCTCCTTCCCACCGTGTTCCACGTCAGCGCGCGCGCTCTTGCGGCTCACGCATTGAATATTTTCGGGGACCACGCGGACGTTATGGCTTGCCGCCAAACCGGCTTTGCGATGCTTGCTTCGAACTCCGTTCAGGAAGTTATGGACCTCGCGCTCGTAGCGCACCTTTCCACGCTTAAATCCAAGGTTCCTTTCCTTCATTTCTTCGACGGTTTCCGTACTTCTCACGAAGTATCGAAGATCGATATGATCGAATATGACGAGATGAAGAGCCTCGTGGATATGAAGGATATCGAAGATTTTCGCGCTCGCGCTTTGAACCCCGAACACCCGATCCAGCGCGGTACGGCGCAAAACGCCGATATTTACTTCCAAAACCGCGAAACCGCGAACAAATATTACGAAGCGACCCCGGCGATCGTTCAGGAAATGATGGATAAAGTTTCCGCGCTTACCGGCAGAAGCTACCATTTGTTCGATTACGTCGGCGCGCCCGACGCGGAGAACGTTATCGTTCTTATGGGTTCCGGTGCGGACGCGGTCGAAGAGACCATCAATAAGATGAACAAAGAAGGTCACAAGGTCGGTCTTTTGAAAGTCAGACTTTACAGACCTTTCGCGGTGGAGGCGTTCCTTTCCGCTCTTCCGAAGAGCGTTAAGAAACTTGCCGTTCTTGACAGAACTAAGGAAGCCGGCTCTCTCGGCGAACCTTTGTATCTCGACGTTTGCTCCGCGCTTCTCGAAAACGGAAGATCGGATATCAAGGTCGTGGGCGGAAGATACGGACTTGGTTCCAAAGAGTTCAACCCCTCGATGGTGTACGCGGTTTATAAGAACCTCGAACAAGAAACCCCGAAGAATCACTTCACCGTCGGTATCTACGACGATTTGACCCATACTTCTCTCGACTTCTCCGAAAAGTACGACGCGGCTCCCGCGGGAACCATCTCCTGCAAATTCTGGGGTCTCGGCTCGGACGGTACGGTCGGCGCGAACAAGAACAGCATTAAGATCATCGGCGACCATACCGATAAATACGTACAAGGTTATTTCTTCTACGATTCCAAGAAGTCGGGCGGTATTACCGTTTCTCACTTGCGTTTCGGCGATACGAAGATCCAATCCGCTTATCTGATCGACGCGGCGGATTTCGTTCAATGCTCGAACCCCTCTTACATTACCCGCTACAATATGACGGGCGACATCAAAGAGGGAGGCAGCTTCCTTTTGAATACCTCGGCTCTGACGGTCGAAGAACTCGAACACGTCCTTCCCGCTTCCGTAAAGCGCGACATCGCGAAGAAAAAAGTGAATCTGTACGTGATCGACGCGATCAAGATCGCCGCAGGTCTCGGACTCAAAGGCAGAACGAACACGATTTTGCAGTCCGCGTTCTTTAAGATCGCGAACATCATTCCTTACGATCAAGCCGTTGACTTTATGAAGAAGATGGCGTATAAGTCCTTTGCGAAGAAGGGCGACGCCGTCGTTAACATGAACTACGCGGCGATCGACAGCGCGGAAGCGAACCTCGTTAAGATCGACTATCCCGCTTCTTGGGCGGAAGCCACGACCGGCGCGGATATGGCGAAAGTCGAAGGCAGCGATTACTTTATGAATACCGTTGCGCCCATCATCGCGCAAGAAGGCGATAAGCTTCCTTCCTCCGCTTTCAATGCGGACGGCTCCGTTCCCACCGGAACGACCAAGTACGAGAAGCGCGGCGTCGCCGTTCTCGTTCCGAAGTGGAACGCGGCGAAATGTATTCAATGTAACCAGTGCTCGTTCGTTTGCCCGCACGCTTGTATCCGCCCCGCCGTTATGGCTGACGGAACGGACGCGCCCGCGTCTTTTGAGACCAAGGCGATGACCGGAAACAAGGGCTATCAATTCCGTATGCAAGTTTCTCCCCTCGATTGTATGGGTTGCGGCGTTTGCGCGAACGTTTGCCCGGTAAACGAAGGTGCGGATAAGAAAGCGGTCGCGGCGGGTCAAAAAGCGGCGGCTCCCGAAGAGAGAGCGCTCAATATGGTTCCCCTTTCTTCCCTCGTGGACGACGAAACCGTAAACTACAAATTCAGCGAGACCCTTCCCGACGTGGACGTGTCCGCTTGCCCGGGCTGCAAAGCGACTACCGTTAAGGGAAGCCAATTCAAGCAACCTTACTTCGAATTCTCCGGCGCTTGCGCGGGTTGCGGTGAAACGCCTTACGTTAAGGTCATTACCCAAATGTTCGGCGACAGAATGATCGTTGCGAACGCAACGGGCTGCTCTTCGATCTACGGCGGCAGCGCTCCTACTTGCCCCTACACGGTAAACAAAGAAGGCCACGGTCCCGCTTGGGCGAACAGCCTCTTTGAGGATAACGCCGAGTTCGGTTACGGTATGAACCTCGCTTATGCGCAAAGAAGATCCAAGCTTGCGGAAAAGATCGAACAGCTTAAAGAAGCCGCAGGCAAAGAAGAAGTCAAAGCGGCGGCGCAGGAATGGCTGGATAACAGAAAGAGCGCGGAAGGCTCGAAAGCGGCTTCCGAAAAGCTCCTTGCTTTGATCTCCGGTTGCACGGAAGAATGCCCCTGCTATCCGATCGTAAAAGATATCCTCGCGGATAAAGACTGCCTCGTTAAGAAATCCATTTGGATCTTCGGCGGCGACGGCTGGGCTTACGATATCGGTTACGGCGGTCTCGATCACGTCCTTGCTTGTGGGGAAGACGTAAACGTTCTCGTTCTCGATACCGAAGTTTACTCCAATACCGGCGGTCAATCCAGTAAGTCCACACCGACCGGCTCCGTTGCGAAATTCGCCGCGGCAGGTAAGAGGACGAAGAAGAAGGATCTCGGTATGATGGCGATGAGCTACGGTTATGTGTACGTTGCGCAGTGCGCGATGGGTTCGAACAAACAGCAGTTCCTGAACGCGATCACCGAAGCGGAAGCTTACGACGGACCGTCCCTCGTTATCTGCTACGCGCCCTGTATCAACCACGGTATCAATATGGCGAATTCGCAAACCGAAGAAAAGAAAGCGGTCGATTGCGGATATTGGCAGCTCTATCGCTTCAATCCCGCGGCGGCGGACGAGGGCAAGAATCCCTTCACCCTTGATTCCAAAGATCCCACGGCGGATTACCAAGCCTTCCTTGCGGGCGAAACCAGATACGCGTCCTTGAAGAAGACGCAGCCGCAAATCGCGGAAGCGCTCTTCGCGAAGACCGAAGCGGATTCCAAAGCAAGACTTGCTTCTTACAAGAAGCTTGCCGGCAAAGAATAAGAATGATTCTTATGAAAACGAAGGGAGCTCTTGAAACGGGGCTCCCTTTATAAAATAGGGAGAAAAAATGTCCGTACGTTTTGAAAACGTGACATACGAATATCCGGGGGAGGAAAAGTCGGTCGTTGCTGTAAAGAACGTCAGCTTGGAAATAGCGGACGGATCTTTCGTTTGCGTTTGCGGCGAAAACGGGAGCGGGAAAAGTACGCTCGCGAAGCTGATGAACGGACTTCTGACACCCTCTTCGGGAATTGTCACGGTGGATGGGGAAACGACGAGTACGGAAAGCGAGTCCGCTCTGTTTGCGATTCGAAGCAAGGTCGGAATGGTTTTTCAAAATCCGGATAATCAAATGATCGCGTCCATTATCGAAGACGAAATCGCCTTTGGCCCCGAAAATCTCGGGGTTCCGAGAGAAGAGATCGGAGAGCGCATTGCGTACGCGCTGTCCGCGGTCGGAATGGAAGAACACCGCCATCATACTCCCTATAAACTTTCGGGCGGTCAAAAGCAGAGGATCGCGATCGCCGCGGTTCTTGCGATGCGCCCGAAGATCCTCGTTTTAGACGAATCGACCGCGATGCTCGACCCCAAGGGAAGAGCGGAAGTTTTAGCCGTTGCGGAAGAACTGAACGCGCAGGGTATTACGGTCGTGTTGATCACGCATTTTATGGAAGAAGCCGTCAGGGCGGATAGGGTCGTCGTGATGAGCGAAGGCGCCGTCGTTATGGACGGAACGCCCGAGGAGATCTTCCGCGACAGAGAAAAAATCAATCGCTATCATTTGGAACTTCCCGTTCCCGATTATCTCGCGGCGGAACTCAGAAAGGAAGGTTTTCCCATTCCCGAAAAGATCTTCGGAGAAGAGGAACTTGCGGAGGCGATATGTCGATCGTTGTAAAGGATCTTTCATACGTCTATTCGCAGGGAACGCCTTATGCGCAAACTGCCTTGGAAAACGTCGGGATCGAGATAAGAGAGGGCGAGTATCTTGCCGTTGTCGGAAAGACGGGTAGCGGGAAATCCACCTTTATTCAGCACCTGAACGCTTTGATCAAACTGCAAAGCGGCGAGATCCGCGTGTTCGATATCGATCTGACCGCAAAAAAGCCCGATCTCAGGAGGCTTCGCGGAACGGTCGGAATGGTGATGCAGTATCCGGAATACCAGCTCTTTGACGAAACGGTGGAAAAAGACGTGGCGTTCGGACCGAAAAATCTCGCGCTGCCGGAGGAAGAGATCCGAGCGCGCGTAAAAGAAGCGATCGAACTCGTAGGGCTTAAATACGACGAAGTCAAAGATCGCTCGCCCTTCGAACTGTCGGGCGGGCAGAAAAGGCGAGTTGCGATCGCGGGAGTGATCGCGATGAAGCCGCGCGTCCTCGTTTTGGACGAACCCACCGCAGGGCTCGATCCCTTGGGTAAGCGGGAAATTTTGGCGTTGATCCGCCGATTGAAGGAAACGACTTCGCCGACCGTCGTCATCGTTTCTCACGATATGGAAGCCGTTGCGGAACATTGCGACCGAATGGCGGTTTTTTCGGGTGGCAAAATCTTGAAAGTAGCCCCTCCGCGCGAAGTGTTTTACGACGAAGCGCTGATGCGAGAGGCGGAAATGGACGCTCCGTCCGTCGTTAAAGTCGCTAAAGCGCTTATAAGCAGGGGGGTTTCGTTTCATAATCTACCCGTTAAAAAGGAAGAACTCGTAAAAGAGCTCGTGGAAAGGAGAGGCAGATGAACAATATCGTGTTCGGACAGTATTATCCCTCTTCTTCCATCGTTCACAGATTGGACGCGCGCGTAAAACTTTTACTTGCGATCGCTTATATCATTACGATTTTTTTCGTGGAAGATTACGTGGTGTACGCAGGGATGTTTTTATTCGTTCTCGCGGTTGCCTTGATCGCGCGGATCCCTTTGAAGATCCTCTTTCGAACGGTTCGAACGATCGTGGTTTTGATCCTGATCACCGCGGTCATCAACCTGTTTTTTACCAAGGGCGAAACTTTATGGTGGAGCTGGAAATTTATTAAGATCTATCGAGAAGGCGTGGAGCGCGCGATCAAACTTGCGCTTCGCCTGATCCTTTTGATGCTCTTTCCGTCGCTTTTAACTTTGACTACGACGCCGATGGAGCTGACGGACGCGATCGAAAGTTTGCTTTCTCCTTTGAAGCTTATTAAAGTTCCCGTTCACGCGATCGCTCTCATTATGAGCATCGCGCTTCGAATGATCCCGATCCTCGTGGAAGAAACAAACAAAATTATGCTTGCGCAAAAGGCGCGCGGCGCTTCTTTCGATACGGGCGGCGCGCTGAAAAAGGCAAAAGCGATGATCCCCGTGCTCGTTCCGTTGTTCGTAGGTGCGTTCAGGAGAGCGGATGAACTCGCTCTCGCAATGGACGCGCGCTGTTACAGCTCGGTTCAAAAACGAACGAAGTATAAAGTTATGAAATTACATCTCAGGGACGCTGTCGCCGCGGTAGTTTGCCTTGCCGTTTTTTCCGTCGCGTTTCTGAATAAGTATCTTTTCCCCTTTGACGAGATGATCCTCTCGCTTTTCGCTTGATATGAGAGTTTTATTGCGCGTGGAGTATAACGGCGGCGCTTATTGCGGCTGGCAAAGGCAAAAGAACGGACTCTCCGTTCAGGAAGTTCTCGCGAACGCCGTGTTTGAGGTAACGGGTGAACGCTCCGTTATGCACGGGAGCGGTAGGACGGACGCCGGGGTCCACGCGATCGCCCAAGCCGTCCATTTCGACACCCATACCAAGATCCCTTTGGATAAGCTGCCCATCGCCTTGAACGCCCATTTGCCGAAGAGCGTGCGCGTAAAATCCGCAAGGGAAGTGCAAGGGAATTTTAACGCGCGTTTCGACGCACTTTCCAAAACCTACCTCTATCGTCTGTACGCTTCTCCCGTCAGCAGTCCCTTGAAAGAGGGCTTTGCGGCGTTTGTTCCGAAAAAACCGAACGTTCAAGAAATGCGCCGCGCGGCGGAATACATCGTGGGGGAACATGATTTCAAGTGTTTCCAAGCCGCGGGAGGACACGTTAAGACCACCGTTCGAACGATCGAATCTCTTATCATCGAAGAAAAAGGGGACGAGATTATTTTTGAAGTTACGGGAAACGGCTTCTTGTATAATATGGTGCGTATTATGGTCGGTACGCTCTATTACGTGGGGATCGGGAAACTTCGCCCGGAAGAGGTAAAAGAGATCATTCTTTCAAAAGACAGGACGAGAGCCGGAAAAACGATGCCGCCCGAAGGACTGTATTTGAAGCAAGTCCGCTATGCCGAAGATTGACCGGGTCCGTTCTCGGTTTTTTACCGCCCCTTTCGGGGCGTTTTTTTGTATGCCGCTTCTTGACAATACGTCCGCAAATGAGTATCATTAAAAAAAGAAACGCGCGATCGGCGCGGAATCGGGAGGAAACGAATGAAACGGTTTTTCAAAGAATTTAAGGAATTTATCGCGCGCGGCAACGTTATGGATCTTGCGGTCGGCGTGATCATCGGCGGCGCGTTCTCCGCGATCGTTACCGCACTTACGAATAATATTCTCCGTCCGCTTATCAATTGGATCATCTATCTTTGCGGCGGCGGCGAAGGCATTGCCGCTTATACCTTCCTCGTGGGCAGCGCGGCGGATATGGATTCGGCGATCTATATCGATTGGGGCGCTTTTATCTCGGCGATCATAAACTTTATTTTGATCGCGCTCGTACTCTTCCTTATCATTAAAGCGTTCAATAAAGCGAAAAGCGGACTCGGCAAGGTCAAAAAGGGTTTCTCCTTCCTCGACAAAGCGGAAGTCAAGAACCTTCGCAAAGAGGGAAAGAGCTGGAAAGAGATCCGTGAGATAGACGAAGCGAAAGCAGCCGAAAAGAAAGCTGCGGAAGAAAAGGCGGCTGCGGAAGAGGCGGCGGCGGAAGCGAATAAAGTTTCCACGACGGACGCTCTGCTCCAAGAGATCCGCGACCTTTTGAAGGAAAAGAAATAATCCTTTTGCTTCAATATGCGGGCGGAGTCTTTCCGCCCGTTTTTTTTCGGAAAAGATTTAGCTAAAAGCGCAAAATACCCCTTCAAAAACTTGACAGTTCGTTTATATTAAATTAAAATAATAAAGCTTATGCGTGAGAATATGCAAAATTAGCCCCTTTGCCTGTCTTTCGCAGCAAAATTTATCGGAGGAAAACCCATGAAGACTTTTATGGCAAAGCCTGATCAGGTGGAAAGAAAGTGGTACGTCGTGGACGCGACCGATATGGTTCTCGGCCGTCTCGCGAGTAACGTTGCCGCCGTTCTTCGCGGCAAAAACAAGCCTATCTTTACCCCGAACGTGGATACAGGCGATTACGTTATCATTATAAATGCAGACAAGGTCAGACTGACCGGCAAAAAGCTCGAACAAAAGTATTATCGCTATCATACCGGTTACATCGGCGGCTTGAAAGAGATTCAATACAAAGAGTTGATGGCGAAAAAGCCCGCTCTTGCGGTGGAGATCGCGATCAAAGGAATGCTCCCCAAGAACTCGATCGGCAGACAGATGTTCAGAAAGCTCAAAGTTTATACCGGAAGCGAACATCCCCATGCGGCGCAGCAGCCCGTAGAGCTTAAATTCTAAGTGAGGTAAGAGTTATGGCAACGAAAAAAGCGTTAAAGAAAAAATTGCAATATTGGGGTACCGGTCGCAGAAAGAAGGCGATCGCGAGAGTTCGCCTCATTCCCCAAGGAAGCGGCAATATCGTTATCAATAAGCGCACGATCGACGAATACTTCGGCGGCCTCGAAGTGATGAAGCTCGTCGTTCGTCAACCCCTCGAACTTACTTCCACTTTGGAAAAGTATGACGTTGCGGTAAACGTGATCGGCGGCGGCCCCAGCGGCCAAGCAGGCGCGATCCGTCACGGCATCAGCCGCGCGCTCGTTATCGCGGAACCCGAACTCAAATCCCAAATCAAGGCGGCGGGCTTCTTGACCCGTGACCCGAGAATGAAGGAGAGAAAGAAGTACGGTCTCAAAAAGGCGCGTAAAGCTCCGCAATTCAGCAAGCGTTAATCGAATGCAAATCAAAAAATTCCCGAAGGTTTCTTCGGGAATTTTTTTTCGCTTTTTCAATCTTCTCCGAGGATGTTCGTAATCTTGCCGTTTTCGAATTCGAAATCAAATGTCAGCGCGACGCGGCGCCCGCCTTCTTCTCTTTCAACGGCAAGCGCGGTTTCGGAAGCGGAAAAGAGGGGATCGCGGATCCATTCGATTTCGCCGAAGTAGCGAAACAGGTCTTCTTCGTCCGCAATATCGGGCGCGAGATAGGAGAGGGCGTCTTCCTTGTCTTTCGCCCGAATCGCTTCGAGAAGCAACCGACCCGCGTTTTCTCTCGTAAAGCGCGGAACCTCTTTTCTTTCGAACGTTCGCTCGCTGAGTAAAAAGGAGTTTCCCTGCCATACGTAATGCGAGGTTGCAAGGCGACCGCGAAGATCTCCGAGCGATTCTTTGATGATAACGTCGTTTCCTCTCGTCTCGATCTCGCCTTCTCCTTCGAGAAGCAGTTTCGCGCCGCCACGCGGGAGAGAGAAGAGGGCGAGATAATCGCCCGACGCGGTTTTCCCTCTGAGATCGACGATCGCCGCGCTTTGCCCCGTAATAATTTGGATCTTCGGCTCCTTTACGGCGCATTTCAAAGGGAAGCGCGTTTGAATCGATCCCTCGATCGAAACGGTAGAGCCGCTTTCGCTTTCCGATACGCTAATGAAAACGGGTTGGCCGTAAGCGCGAAATTCTTCTCGAATCGTCGGTTGATCTTTCTTGATTCGCTCGGGGAAAAGTTCGAGTCCTTTTTTCCAATAAACGGCGCAAAGTCCGTCTCCTTGAATTCGGATCTCGCCTTGCGCCTCGCTTATCTCCGCCATTCCCGCTCTATCGGGGGCGATATAAGAAAGCAGCCTTTTGCGATCTTTTATAAAAAAGCTTTTTCGGACGGGGAATCCGTCTATGAAAAATTGCGCTCCGTGTACTCTGACTTCCATTTTATTTCCTCGCTTTTTATAGAGTATATTCATTTTTCTTTCAAAAAAGAATGGAAGGATGTATAATATTGATATGTTGACTTTCAAAAAATTCGAAAAGGAAGATATAAAGAAGGTGCGCCCTTATATGGGCGGAAGCTCACCCATTTGTACGAAAGCGGTCGGAGTGGAATATATGTGGTCGGACTATTTCCGAACTGAGATCGCATTTTACGAGGGCGGCGTCGTTATTAAAGACAGCTTTTTCGGCGAGGAACTTTTCGCGCTTCCTCGCGGAGAGAAAAGGGACGAAGGCGTTCGGCTCATCGAAGAGCGCGTAAAAGAAAAAGGGGAAGAGTTGGTTTTTAATTCGGTGGACGACGAAGAGCTTGCTTATCTTTTTTCCCGCTATCCCGTCGTGGAGATCAAAAGCCATAGGGATTATTCCGATTATCTTTATAACGCGGCGGATCTCTCGGAATTTAAGGGAAAGCGCTATCACGGACAAAAGAATCATGTAAATAAATTTATGAAGGAATATCCTGACTTTTCCTTCGAACCCTTCGGAGAAGAGGATCTTCCCGAAATTTACGCATTCTTAAAGGAACACGAAGCCTTATCCGAAAGAACCGAAGAGGAGAAAACGGAATATCGCTGCTGCGAAAAGCTTTTGTCCGCATTTCGCGAACTGTCGCTTTTAACGGCGATGATCAAAATAAAAGGAAAGATCATAGCGATCAGCGTGGGCGAAGTTATGGGAGATACGTTGATCATTCATATCGAAAAAGCATTGCCGTCGTATAGCGGCGCGTATCCCACGATGTGTACTCTCTTTGCGCGCAAGTATTCCCAAGGACTTCTTTATATCAATCGCGAGGACGATTCGGGCGATCCCGGTCTTCGAACGAGCAAAACGCAGTATCATCCGATCGCGCTCGTGGAAAAGAGAAGGGCGGTTTGCCGCTTTTCTCGCCGCATGACTCTCCCGACTCTCTTTACGGAGCGGCTCGTGATCGATTCGTTTTCTTCCTCGGATATGCCCTTTTACGCTTCTCTCGCAACGGATGACGAGCGCAATCGTTTTTGGGGATACGACTATAAAGCCGATCTCGGAGAACAAGAGGCGTCGCCTGCCTATTTCGAACGGGTTTTAACTGCGGATGAAGGCCGCGGCGTTTGCTATTCCTATAAGATCGCAAGGGCGGACGGATCTCCCGTCGGAGAAGCCGTTCTTTATAATTTTCGAGCGGACGGATCGGCGGAGCTCGGTCTTCGCATCGCGTCAAACTTCGCGGGAAAAGGATACGGGCGCGAAGCGTTCCGCGCGGTTGCGGACGAGGCGATCAAGCGGCTCCCCGCTTTACACGCGCGCTGTTTTAAGGAAAACGTTCCAAGTGAGAAAATGATCCTGAACGCAGGTTTTTCCCTCGTTCGGGAAGACGAAGAAATGTACTACTTTATTCGAAAGGCATAACGATAAAAAGCATCTCGAATAGAAAAAGGAGACGAACGGATTCGTCTCCTTTTTCTATTCGATCGCCATATGGCTTTTCTGTCAGCAGGGCATCGGCGGAACGTCGATTTCGAGGTCGGATAAAGGGAAGGTGCAGCAGGGATGGATGTATCCGAAATCCTTGTCCGCCATTCTTCTGCCGTCCACGGACGAAGGAATATACACGTCGCCGGAAAGGAGCTGCGAACGGCACCAACCGCATCTGCCGCTTCGGCAATCGGAAGGCGGATTGAGCCCAGCGTCTTCCATCGCGCGGAGAAGCGAGGTGTCCGCGTTACAGGGGATAACGGAAGTTTTTCCCGCAATATGAACGGTCAGGTTGAATTTCGCGCTTATGTCGCCCGTATAGTCTTTGTTCTTCTCGGGGTGGAAGAATTCGCCGAAGAGTTCGTGACGAACGAATTTTTGACGAATGCCGAGCTTCTCGATTTCTTTATCCGCAAAATCGTACATCGCCTGCGGACCGCACATAAAGATCGAAAAATCGCCGTCCGGCGCGTACTTTTTGATGAGATCCGCCGTAATAAATCCGCTTTCCGTTCCTTCCTTTACTTCGTTCGAAAGAACGTTTACGAGTTTGATCTTATCGTTCGTTTTCGCCCACTCCGCGATCTCGTCCGAGAAAACGGCGTCGGAGAGGGTGCGACTGCCGTAAAGCAGAGTCAGGGAGCACTTTTCGTCTCCTTCCGAGATCGCTTTCGCAAGGGAGCGGAAGGGAGTGATCCCGCTGCCGCCCGCGATCCCGATCACGGTATTCGCGTCGCGCAGTCTTTCGTAAGTAAAGTCGCCAAGAGGCGCAGACGCCGTTACTTTATCCCCGACTTTCCAATGGTCGAGAACATATTGCGAAACGATGCCGCCGCCCACTCTTTTGATCGTCAGCATATAGAACCCGGCAAGAGTGTCCGCGGGGGAAGAGGCGATGGAGTAGGGACGCTTAAAGATCTTTCCTTGAATATCGCAGCAGATCGAAAGATATTGTCCGGCGGAGAAGAAGGCGAGTTTTTTCGTTCCGAGTTCCTCGTCCGGAGCAAAGTAAAAGCTCTTCATATCGGGGGAGAACTCTTTGATCTCTTTGATTATGAGGTGTTGAACGTGCGGATGCAATTCCGCGGCGAGTTTGTTCGGAGCGTAAGAATAAAGATCGCGAGCGGGAGCAGCGGAAGAACGGTTGATCGCGCCGATCCTGTTCGTAATAATTCCGGCGAGGGAAATGCGGCTCAGCGATTTGATTTTGGATTTACTCATCTTACTTGCCCTCCTTGAGATCTTGAATGACTTGGCGCGCGGCTTTGTCTCCCGTTATATAACCGGAGGGGAATCCGTCGCCCATTATGTGGTGACCGCCGCAGAAGTAAAGGTTCGGAATATTGAATTCCATCTTTTCGAGGGCGATCCTGCCCACGATATTGTCCCATCCTTCCGTTTGATAGCCGTAGATCGCGCCTTCGGGGGTCGCAAGATAGCGGGCGAAAGTGGCGGGGGGGGGGA
>OCTW011604915.1_pt1 | contig 18004 bp, 13 predicted proteins | sample 1539671 | NCBI WGS metagenome assembly OCTW01 (sample SAMN02144230, study PRJEB22623) | gut metagenome | biome: sheep rumen | host: Ovis aries | place: New Zealand
TATTCGGCAAGGGCGCGCCACTCATCTACATCAATGGCCGCGAAATGCGCAACAAGAGTGAGCTCGACCAGCTCAAGAGCGACGACATCGTGAGTGTAGAACTCATCACCAATCCCGGAGCAAAATACAAGGCCGATGTGGAGAGTGTAATCCTCATCAAGACCAAGCGTCCGCAAGGCGAAGGTCTCTCGTTTGATGCCGAGGCCAACTACTATCAGGGCACAAACGTTGATATAGCAACGGGCATCAACTGGAACTACCGCAAGGGAGGCCTTGATGTGTTTGGCGCCGTGTGGTACAACGACGACCGCTGGGAACAAAAAGACAAAATAATTTTTGACATTCAAGCCGACACCACTTGGCTCCTCGACCAGCATCTCAAGGACAAGAGCCACAGCCAGTCGCTCTACAGCTCGGTGGGCGTGAACTATGTGTTAGGCGACAACCACTCGATGGGCGTGCGCTACGATACCAAGTGGTACTTCAAGAACCACGACACGGGCACAATGATAGCCGACGTGATGGCCAATGATGAGTTCTACGACCACGTTGAGAACACTGCCGATTATCACTCAACCTACAACATGCCACACACCCTGAATGCCTACTACAACGGCCGCGCGGGAAAACTGGGCATTGATGTGAATCTCGACTACATGTTCAACAAGAGCCGCAAGCACCAACTCAACGACGAGGTGAGCCAGGAACGTGACAGCCGCATCGTCACAGCGCAGAGTATGGCACGCAGCCAGCTTCTGGCAGGCAAGCTCGTGCTCTCATGGCCTGTGCTGGGTGGCAATCTGCAGGCAGGCACCGAGCTGAGCAACACCCGCCGCAACGACGAGTACCTTAATCCTGAGCAGGTGGTGCCGTCGTCGGTAACAGAGCAGCGCGAGAACAACTATGCTTTCTTTGTGGAGTACAGCCGCCCGTTGCCCTTTGGCTCGATGCGCCTGGGCTTGCGCAACGAGAATGTGACAAGCGACTACTACAGCATGGGTGAGCGAATTGCCGAGCAGAGCCGTACCTATCATCACCTGTTCCCCACAGTGGGCTTGCAGGCACGTGCCGGCGCAGTGCAGCTCATGCTCAACTATAGCATGAAGATTCAGCGCCCCTACTACTGGCAGCTCACCAGCAACGTGTCCTATGGCAACCGCTTCACCTGGGAGAGCGGCAATCCCACCCTCAAGCCATCAATCAACAATCAGGTAGGACTCATGGTGATGTGGCGATGGATGAGCTTCATGGCCGAATACAAGCACGTGAGCGACCACATCATCAACGTGGCGCATGAGGTGCCCGGCAGCGAGGCCACAACCCTTCTCACCCGTGAGAACCTCGACCACAGCCACAAGATGCGCTTGATGCTTAACCTTAACCCAAAGTTTGGTATCTACGAGCCACAGCTCTCACTGGGCATGATTAAGGACTGGACAAGGATTCCCACACCTGTTGGCTACATCAGCCCCAAGCGCCCCATTTTCCTGATTCAGTTCAATAATAACATCAAAATTTTGCCCACGCTCACTGCTAATGCCAGCCTAGACATTACCACTGAGGGCGACATGGAGAACGTGTCGCTAACCCGAGCCGTGTTCAACCTCTACTTGAGCTTGACAAAGACCTTCCTCAACGACCGCCTGAGTGTGAAGATTGCCGGTCGCAATCTGCTCGACGCGCAGGAGAGCGTGGTGCTGCGTTATGGCTTGCGCAACATGTGCCAGGCGCAGCACCGCGACTCACGTGAGCTCCAAGTTACAGTGCGCTACAAGTTCAACGCCGCCAGCAGTAAGTGGCGTGGCAGCGGCGCGGGAAATGAAGAACGCTCCCGCCTAGAAAAATAACCTTGCTTTATCCTGTTTTTTTCCAAAACGCACTTCACTTCAAATGGGAGGTGCGTTTTTTCATGCCTCTGTTTTATTGCATCGACTCTTCGTCCTCAACCATGACAATGGAGTGGGTGGTGGCATTATAGGTAAAGTAGCAACTCAAGGCGGTGCTGTAGACCGAGAATGTGTTCATCTGGTACAGGTCATGACCATAGAGGAGGAAAGTGGCAACATCGGTGGGAGTGATGTAGGGATTGTCCTTGAGGTGGGAATGAGTACACTTGCGAATGTTACCTTCCTTTTGACTGAAATCGATGGGAATGAACGAGCTGTGATACTTGCGGCGAGCCAGCAAGCGACCTTGGGAGTCGAAGTCAAACGAATAGTCGTTGCCGAATGGGATGAGCTTGCTGCGATTGGTGCCCTGAAGTAGGTAGACGCGCACCAGGTTGTCGCCCATTTCCACCACGTCGGGGTTAAGGCTGCCGGCCTCCTTGATGCTCACAATGCCGTCGAGCTCACCAAGTTTCTCCAGCAGCATCACCTGCCGCTCGGCTCGCTCGAGCTCTTTCTTGCTCAGGCCACGCACCATGTTAAAGGGTTCTATTTCGCCCGTGTTGAGATTCAACCGGCATTCAAACACACACTTCAACTGGTCCACATCAATCATGATGCCGCTCATGAGCGTGTCGCTCAGCATTCCCACTACCGAGAGCGACGCCGTCTTGCTCGAGCATAGTTGCTTGTAGGCATCACTCATTGTCCAGGCAAGCTTATCGTGGAGATAAAGAGTGTAGCCCTCGTCGAGGATGCTGTCGTTGATGGCGTTAATCTCATGCAAGGCCGGACGTTGCGCACTCAACGAGACAAAAGTGGCAATCGCCGCGGCAATTGCCAATAATGTTTTATAAAATGTGTTCATGATAACTACTCGCTAGAACTCGGTGAAAGCCAGCGGCAGCAACGACTTGATGCTGTCGAGACGATACACCTTATCGCGACCCGCAAGCAACACCTCGATGGGCTTTCCTGCCTGAGTTTCAAACTCCAAAAGCGCCTGACGGCACACTCCGCATGGTGCTGTGGGATGCTCCACGAAGTTGTCGTGCTGGAAGGCTGTGATGGCAATCTTGACGATGGGCACGCCGGGATAGTTGGCTCCGGCATTGTAGCATGCGCTGCGCTCGCCACATGTGCCGGCAAAGGCTGCGTTCTCCTGATTGGCACCCTTAATCATCACCCCATTCTCGAGCAGCAATGCGGCTCCCACATGGAAATGGCTGTAGGGGGCGTAACTGCTGTGGGTTGCCTCTCGAGCCATGTCGACGAGTTTTTTATCGTCATCGTTTAGCTCGGTATAAGAGTAAATTTGTATCTTTGTAACAAAATTCTTTTCGGTCATGATAATGAATATTATAAATAGCAATCGCAAATTTATTGATTATTTTTTAATTATCAAGAAAAAAAGTGCGTTTTGCATCATTTTTTGGGTGTTTTTTTGCCAAATAGCACTCCCAACCACACGCGAAGACGTGTATCGCTATATCGACAAATATAAGAACGCCGCTCTCATCGAGCAGCACAAAAACGGCATTCCGGCATGTATCACACTGGCGCAAGGACTACTGGAGAGCGCGGCAGGTACCAGCAAGCTGGCACGGGAGGGAAACAACCACTTTGGCATCAAGTGCCACCGCTCGTGGCGAGGCGACAGCGTGTTCTCGGGACGCACTTGTTACCGACGCTACCGCTCGGTGCACGATTCCTACGTCGACCACTCGCGCTTTCTCAAGGCCAAGCGCTATGAGTCGCTCTACCAGCTGCGCATCAGCGACTATCGAGGCTGGGCTCATGGCCTCAAGCGTTGCGGCTATGCAACCGACCCGCTCTATGCCGAGAAACTCATCAGCATGATTGAAACCTATGGGCTCGACAAATATGTCGACGAGAAACCGGTAAAAACCAACGAAGAGGAACCGCAAATACGCAAAAAGCGCGACCGCCCACTCTTTCGACATCCCACTAAGCGACGCCACGACCTCAACTACATCATGGCTGTGCTGGGCGACACCTACAAGGACATTGCCGACGAGTATAACATCAAGCTCACCAAGCTGCTCGACTACAATGACTTGCCTCACGATGTGAAGGCTCCCGAAGTGGGCGACATCGTGTATGTGAACAAGAAGCACAGCGAGGCGCGAGGCGTGCATCAGCAGTATCGCGTCAAGAGCGACGGCGAAACGCTGTGGATGGTGTCGCAGATGTTTGGTATCCGCCTCAAGGAACTTGCCAAGATGAACGACCTCCCCACCGACGCCAAGTTGCACAAGGGCGATCTCATCATCCTGCGATATGAGTAGCGGGGACACAAGGAATGTGAATCGAGATTGTTTTCAATCTTTTATCCAGGGAAGGACCACACGGTCGGCGGGAAGCCAGTCGACTGAGTGAAGCGAGTCCGGGCTGAGCCATCGCGCCGACTCGTGCTCGAGGAGCGTGACGTGACCGTTTTTCACATGACAACGATAGCAGTGCATTGTGAGGTGGAAATCGGGGTAGTCCCACTCCACTGTCCCCAACGCGTTGTCAATCTCAATGTCGACCGCAAGTTCCTCTCTAATTTCACGCACTATAGCCTGCTCGCCAGTCTCGCCGGGCTCTATTTTCCCGCCGGGAAACTCCCATCCATCTTTCATGGGCCCATAGCCACGTTGCGTGGCAAGAACACGGCCGCTGTCATCAACAATCACAGCGGCCGCAACTTCAACAGTTTTTTTCATTGCAAAGTCTTTATAACAGTCTTTTTATCAACTAATTAAAGACAATAATATTTTTTTAGACCTAAATTATTTTTTAGCGCCAACCAGCCATTTTTCACTCGGCCAATCGCTTGAGCTCATAGAGCGCATCTTGTGCCTGGCCGTTGTTGTTGTCGAAGAGGCTGCCATTCCACCACGTTCCGGTGACATGATTGGTCCAGGGTATGCCATGCTCGTTGGCCTCGGGCCACCACCAAAAGAGGCCCTTTACCTGGCTGTGCTGCTTGAGCGCGGCAATCATGTCGATGGTGAAATTGCGCTGTCCATCGTTGCTGTAGGGATACAGGTTGGCAAGATTATAGTTGGTGCCGGGCAGTGCCCAGGCATAGCCGTAGCCACACTCCATAATCATAATGGGCTTGCTTGATGCCTGCTCCATCTTGGTGAGCACGGTGTGCAGGTTGCTGAAATCGCCATGGTAGGCGCTGTAATAACTCAATCCCATGATGTCATACTCGATGCCATAGGTATTACAGTTGGCGAAGAAGCCGCCGGGCTGGTTAACATTGTGCATCTCAACGTGAAGGATTATCTTGGTTGAAGGGCTCACCTCGCGCACAGCTTGAGCTGCCCGACGCTGATAGGCGGCAAAGTTTTCCCAAGAGCCACCTGCCGGTGCTCCGCCTGTGGGATAGACTTGCCCCGTGGGCCACAACATGCCGCCGGTAATCTCATTGCCCAGCTGGATTGCTGCTGGAGTCGCCCCCGCAGCTTTCATCTCAAGCAACACTTGGCGAGTGTAGTTGTAGACGCTGTCCTGCAAGTCGGCAACACTGGCGCCCGCCCATGCGGCCGGCACAGTCTGCTTGCCGGGGTCGGCCCAACTGTCGCTGTAGTGCAGGTCGAGAATAAACGCATAGCCGGCATCCTTGATGCGCTTGCCCAGCGCCTTCACGTAGTTGAGGTCTTGAATCACACCTTCTTCCTTTGCGGCGTCGGTTGCATTCTCGGGGTTGACAAAGAGGCGCACTCGCATGGCGTTCCACCCCTGCTGCTTGAAGAACGGCAAGATAGCGGAAATCGAGTTACCGTCTTTGTCATAATACTTGGCACCACGCTCCTCATATCGAGTAATCATCGATATGTCGCCACCCACTAGCACCTCGGGCATTGACTCGCCGTTGAGTATCACGTTATAGACGGCAGTGACATCGGCCGAATTGATAGCGCCATCGCCATTGACGTCGCAGGTTGCCGCATAGGTTTGATCATTATTAAGGATGTAGCGGTAAAGGGCAGTGACATCGGCCGAGTTGACTGCCCCATCGCCATTCACGTCGCACACGCTTGCCTGCGCCACAACAGGAGCAACGGCAAGCATAGCCAAAGCAAGAATATTTTTAATATTGCTTTTCATTATTCGGTTTATGATAAACAAGTAAAAGTGTTGAACAGTAGACCAGCCGACTTGCACTGATTTTCCAGGCGCCGGCGTGGCATGTTTCATAATTATCTAACTACCACTTTGCGCTTGCCCACGATATAGAGGCCGCCGGGCAACCCTTGAGTTGCGCCTTGTGAGGCTACCTGATAGCGAACAAGGCGGCCATCGATGGTGTAAACGTTCACGGGGCCGGGTGTGCCATTGTCGACCTGAACACCGGGAATAGCGGCATACTGGTCGCTCACGTCATTAACCTTGTATTTGCCATCGGTTTCCTTCTCGCTGGAGATTTCGTAGTACTTATCGGTATTGGCATACATCACATCGAGCGTTTGTGGCGAGCCGCTAGTGCCGGTGTTGAACACGAAGTTCATGTAGCAGTCATCGTTAGCCAGCTCATATTGCTTAACGTACCATGTCTTGCCGTTAATCACGCGTGTCTCGGTGATAGCCTCGCCGGGCCAGTTGCCGTTGTGCTGCTCATTGTCCTGGTCCCATGTGTAGAAACGCACGGGATCCCAGTTAACCTGGTCGACATTGACATAGACATTAATAATCTTAGAGCTACCCTGGCCAGCGAAGTCGTAGGTGCGAGTGACGATACCCTTGACCGCGCTACCGTCAAGGATGCCCACCTTGAGAGTGCAAGGTTGAGTGATATTGACAGTGCCGCCACTGGCAACCTTGGTGCTGCTTGCGGTGGGTGTGCTGCCATCGAGAGTGTAAACCAGTTGAGCGCCACTGTTAGCGGTCACGGCAGTGAGCGTGGCTTTGAACTCGCCCATATACTTGCCGCTGGCCTTATCGACCCAAGCTGTCTCGCAGTTTTTAGACATGTAGAGGCGATAACCGTAACCCTTGGTCACCTGCACGGCGTCGCTCAGCAGAGCCGAGCCGTAGAGCTGGTTCACCAGGTTATCATTGTTAACACGCTTGGCGTCGCCCACAACGCAGTACATATACTTGCCAGCGGCACCGCTTGAGCGGAACCCTGCCATAGCATAGCTGGTGTTGTTGGTAGCCTTTTGTGCCATGCTCATGTTGGTCACACCCACAGTCTTGCGCACATCTATCATGTTCTTGATTTCCTGCTTGTAGGCCTTCCAGTGAGGCAGGAACACGCAGGGAGTGCCGGGCATGGTGAGCAAGTAGGCGTTGGCGGCCAGCGTGTCTTTGCGAAGCGGGTCGTTTTGATTACTTGCATCACGATACTGTGTGTCGTGATTCTCGACAAAGGTGACAGCCCATCGCTTATAGGCACTCGATGCCATTAGCCCACCCACATTGAGGTCTTTCCAGCTAATGGAGTTGGGCGAGCCGCCATCGCGGTTGCCGCGAATCACATCGCGCACAGTGTAGCGGAACGGGAAATCGAACGACGCACTCATGTTCACTCCATCTTGCTTGCAGCCATCAATCCACGTTTGGATTTCGTTTTGACTACTCCAGTTTTCACCCACCGAGAACTGCACACCGCACGAGGCATTATACTCAGCCACACGGCTTGCCTTGAAGCCACGCGTCATGTCGTAGCGGAAACCAGTGTAACCCAAGTCGTTAACCAGGTAGTCAACATAGGCCTTGATAACGTCGCGCACGTTCTGGCTCTGGTGGTCGAGGTCGCGCATTCCGCTCCAGTCTTCTCCCTCATCGTTGTTGGAACTGAGCGACATTCCTGCAGGCAAGTGAGTGGCAGTCTCGCCGCCATCATCGTCTTTGCAGATGTCGGTCGAAAACATCTCATAGGTCACCCCATTATAGGTTTCGGCAGGGAAATCCACCCAATTACTCTTGTTCTTGCGGTGGTTTACCACAACGTCGGCAATTACGCCAGTGCCATGGCTCTTGAAAGAGTTAATCATAGTGCGCAACTCGGCTTCGCTGCCAAAAGCGCTGTGTTGGTCGAAGTAATACAATGGGTCGTAACCCATGGAGCTGGTGCTGCCCGTCCATCCACTTTGGGGCACCCACACCAAATTGAAATACTGCGACAATTCAGGTGCTTGCTTGTTTAGGTTGACCCACCTGGTGTCGCCAAACGAGTTCCACGAGAAAGCCTGCAGCATCACGCCGTCGTAGTTGGCCGGCCATCCTTGAGCATTGCACATAAATGGCATCACAACAATCGTCGCCAGCAGTAGTAAATTCTTTTTCATTGTGTTATAAGTTTTTAAATTTTATAGTTCTTCACTCTTATCTTGACTACAAAGATATACCATATTTTACAAACTAACAAAACAATGAATAGTAAAAAAATCCCGGTTCGATACAACACCGTGTCTTTGCTCATGATGGCAATAAATGCAGCGGCTTGTGCGTTAAGAATACATCAACACTCTAAAAAATCAAGTAATCAATGAAAATCGTTCTCGCTGTGGTTGGAAAGATGGCTGGCGGCTATCTGAGTAAAGGGATAGAAGAATACGTTTCACGACTTAAACACTACATCCCCTTTGAAATTCAATACATTGCCGATGCCAAGAACACCAAAAACATCTCCCAAGAGCAGCAGAAAGCCGCCGAGGGACGCAACATCCTTGCAACGCTTGACACAAGCGACGTAGTGGTGCTGCTCGACGAGCATGGCCGCGAGATGTCGTCGATGGAATTTGCGCGCTACATCGAGCGAAAAATGACCACTGTGCAACGCCGGCTAGTGTTCATTGTGGGTGGCCCTTATGGCTTCTCGCAAGATGTGTATGCCCGCGCCAACGAAAAAATATCGCTATCGCAAATGACTTTCTCCCACGAGATGATACGCCTCATCTTTACCGAGCAACTCTACCGCGCCATGACAATCCTGCGCGGCGAGCCCTATCATCATGAGTAGGGAAGGTGGATGAGATGTGAGAGATGAGAAATGAGGAGATATAATGATTCAACTACTTTTACCATTCTACTCTCCCACTATTGTTCCAGTTTTCTATTCTACTATTCTCCTCCCACAAAGAACTTGATGCCGCCAGGGTGGCAGGTCACAATCATGTCGGTGATAACATCCATAGGTTCACCGTCGATGTGGAAGACGTTGGGCTCGGATGAGTGTATCTTCACTTGCTTGGCACGATAGATGTCAACATGGCGGTTTTTGTCAACAGTCTTGGTGAAAAGGCTGCCCCCCACGATGGGGCTCTCGAGAGGACTAAATGGGCGAATCACAGTGATGTCGAGCAACCCGTCTTGAAGACTGGCATGAGGAGCGATGAAGGCATTGTTGCCATATTGCGAGGCATTGGCGCAAGTAATAACAAACACATCCTCGTCAATCTTTTGATCACCAATCTCGATTGTGCAATGAATGGGCTTGTAGTGGGCATAGACTTCAAAAGCAGTCTTAACATAATTGATAGGGCCACGCTTATTGCGCTGGGCATATCGGTCGGCAATCTCGGCATCAAAACCCATGCCACATGTGCACACGAAGGTTTCGTTACCCACTGTGCAGTAGTCGCACACTTCCACATGGTCGCGATTTATTGCCTCAATTGCCTTGCGCATGTTCATGGGAATTTCAAGATGACGGGCAAGTCCATTTCCCGAGCCACAAGGAACAATAGCCAGAGCCACATCGCTGTCCTTGACAGCAGTAGCAGCGCCGTTGACTGTGCCGTCGCCTCCCACAGCAATCACGCCGTAGTAACCCTTTTTCACAGCCTGAGCCGCCAGGTCGCTCACACGCTGCTCGCGTGAGACAAAAGCTATTTCCACATCAAATTTAGTGTGGTCGATAACTTCTTCTATCAATTGTGGCACGTGTTCCTTCTTGGAATTACCTGAGAAGGGATTGATAATCGCCATGAGTTTCTTGCGTTTTTCCATGCCGCAAAATTACATTTAATTATTTTTTTTGCCAAACAATGGTAGCAATAAGAACCATATAATGAGAAAATAACACGATAAAAAATAAACCACGGCAACTCGATGAGAGCCCTCCGTGGTTTTGCTTCTTGTCAAGTAGTGCGAGAGATTATTTCTTCTTGCGGTTGCCGTAACGGCTCAAGAACTTATCAACACGACCGGCGGTGTCGACGAGCTTCTGCTTACCGGTAAAGAAAGGGTGAGAAGAACTGGTGATCTCAAGCTTTACCAGTGGATAAGTCTTACCATCAACCTCAATTGTCTCCTTGGTGTTAACAGTTGAGCGAGTGATAAAAATCTCTTCGTTTGACATGTCCTTAAAAACAACCTCGCGATAGTTGTCAGGATGGATACCTTGTTTCATTTTTTTAAATATATATTTAAATTGTTATACAATACCGGTGATGGTAAGGCACCGAAAAATTGTAATGGCGCGCAAAGGTACGAACTTTTTTTGAAAAACAAAAATATTTTTCTCATTTGAGCACTTTTTGCGCAAAATACCTTTAAAATAAATGTGTAGTTTAGAAAAAACTCCCTATTTTTGCACATTGAAATGCAAGTTATTTACAAAATAAGGCATTTTGGTGTTGTGGGACTAGTGTTGATATTGGTCACCACACTTGTTTCATGTTCACAGGCGAGCATGCGCAACGACGTGATTGTAGAGAACGAGAACTACACGGTCACTGCCGATAGTGTTGTCGAGGGCCAGTGGAGCGCACGCGCGCTGAGCGACACTCACATCACCAGTAATTACAGCCTGCCGGCCAGCGACTCGGTGCCAAGCGTCGTGCAACTGCGGCTAGTCATCAATTGCCGCGATAACGAACTCTTGCCGGCTCGATACCACTACGTTGACCTTGAAAACTTGACCGACTCCACCGTGATTAAAGTTTTCAGTCCCGATACAGTTAAGCCAGCCGCCATTCACAATATTGCACGCCCGCGCTCGCTACGGCTCAAGGTTGACCTCAGCGAGCTGGAGAACGCTTTACGCAACAAGGGGCTTGTGATAACACCCACTAATGACACCATCTACCAGCAAGATTTTCAGGGAGTGTGGCTCACTGCCGACATTGCTCCACTCAACATCGATGCAGCCCAATGCTGGAACCACCAGGAACTAAGAGTTGACGGGAGTCCAGGCAACGGGGGGATGTATCAAGTGAATATTCCACTCGATTTAGCACCAACACCTCAGATCACCGAGTGGAAAATTGACGCTCCAAGCTCAGGCGCTCCACGCTACACCTCGGACCAGACCATCATGAACGCTCTCTACAACATGTCGGTGGCCGAGCTTGAAAAACCTGTGCCCCAGCCCTTCCATTTCATGGTGGCTCAAGAATGCTATGCCATCGCCTTGGCACTCGCCTACACCCATCCTCAGCCATCGATGTCGATGCTTCGCGAGATGGTTAATGACAGTATTGTCAACGCCAGCGGCTCGCAACAGCCCTATACAACTCTTGCCAACAACATGATTTGGGCTACCGCGGCATGGAACGTTTACTGCGCCACCGGCGACAAACAGTGGCTCACCTATGCTTTCAACGTGACCTCACGTAGCATGAAAGCCATCGAGAAACTACTGCTTGACTCGTCGACAGGGCTATATCATGCCATGAGCCCCTACTACCCCACCTCAATGCGCCAGTACTACCCGGTGTGGATGACAACACGCGACGCTTGGGAGACCATGCCACTGGTGGCCAACGTGATAATGGAACACACCTTCAGGCTGCTGGAAGCGATGGCCGACGAGTTTGAAATGCAATCGTCAACTTATGCCTCGCAAGCCGATCGCCTCAAGGACGCTATCAACCACCGCTTGTGGAACGAGAACCGCGGTTGCTACTCGCAATACTTGTATGGAGGGCTGCTCGCTATGCAGTCGCCTTGTGTCGACAACATGGCGCAGGCGATGAGCATCTTGTGGGATGTTGCCGATGACGACCGCGCCGAGACACTCATCGGCGAGACGCCCATCACCAACTATGGCGTGCCGTTGCTATACCCACACCGACCTCAGCTAACTCCCGAGCTCAACGATGCCGTGATTCCCATGGTGCAGGCGTTATGGAACCTGGCTGCAGCCAAGACCGGAAACCTGAGCATGCTGCGACGCGGCATAGGGGCGCTACTGCGCCAACAAGTGCTCTTTGCCTCGTGCGCCGGAGCTTGCACCGCATCGAGCGGCAAGCCTTTGAGCCGCAGCCACCCGCGCAGCAATGCCGCAGGCAACATCGCCATGGTGATGCGCGTGATTGCCGGAATGAATTTCCTGCCCAACGGCATTGAATTTCAACCTCGCGTGCCGGTGTGCTTTACAGGTGCAAAAACCATCAAGGGTTTCAATTATCGCCGTGCCGTGCTTGATATCACCATTAAGGGAAGTGGCAGTGAACTCAGCAGCATAACCCTCGACGGTAAGGCTCTTGACGACAATTTCGTTAACGGCAACCTGCAAGGAAACCACAAGATTGTAATAACAATGAACGGAGAGAATGCAGGCAGCGGCAAAGCCACCATAGCACAGTCGCCACACTACCTTCCACCCACACCCGAATGGCTGTGGAATGGTTTTTATGGCACCAACTACACTTATGACCAGCGGTTGGGTTATAAAATTCTTATCAACGGAGAACCCACCTACTCAATGCGCGACTCGGTGATGGGAACCCGCGACACCGTGAGCTATCGCACCTATAGCTTAGTGGCCATCAACCGCTACGGCCACAGTTTTATTGCTGAGCCTCACAGCATCGTCACCACAGCACGATGCTACCCGCTGAGCAAAACTAATAACAACCTGCTCACCACTCTAAACACACCAGCCGGGTATCCACACGCCCTAATCCAGCTTGACAACGACTCAACATGGGCGACAACGACTGTAAAGACCGACGAGGCCGGACTATATATCATCGACCTTGCCTACTGCAATGGCAACGGACCGCAATCGCTGCTCTCACCATGCGACTTGGTGCTCATCAACGCCAATGGCCACTATCAGGGCTGCGTGGCAACTCCAAGCATGGGCACAAGCCAATGGCTCACGATGAACTACAGCAGCCGCATCGTGGCACGCCTGCTAAAGGGCGACAACAGCCTGAGCCTGCGAGTGGTTAACCCCACCACTGGCACATCGTCAACCACCAAACTGCTGCTGAGCCACTTGAGACTAATTAAAAGCAACCAATAACCATCTCTTATAGACACATCCTAATCACATGCACAACCCCAACAACAAACCCATCGGCATGAAATTTGCCATTATCACTGCAATAGTATGCATCGTGTTGCCTTGCCTGCTCATGGCTTGCGGCAACAACAGCAAAAACAGCCAAAAGCGCAGTAAAGAACTAGTGGTTGCCGACACACTACTGGAAAAGGCTTTTAACTGCTATGATAATGCCGACTTTGCACAGTCGATCGACTACACTCGCGACGCGTTAAGTCTTTATAGCGCCCAACACGACTCGGCATCGATGAGCGACGCCTATTCACTGCTCACGGCATGCTATCAACGCATCAGCATGACCGACTCGGCACTTAGCAACGGGGTTGCCGGCATGATGATTGAGCAACGTTTACACGACAACGAGCGTTTGAGTTCCTCCTACAGCAATCTGGCGGCAATCTACCTCAGTGCCGAGAGACCCCAGGAGGCTAAAATGTTTATCAACCGGTCCATTGCCGTCGAGAACTCGCTACCCACCCCCAATCCCAGCAAGCAAGCTATTCGCTACGCAATTGCAGCCGAGGTGTATCTTAAGCTCGGCATGACCGACACCGCTCTCAACTACATCAATAAGGCCTACACAATCGACTCAACAGCAACCGACACCATCCACATGGGCCGCAGACTATCGGTAATGGGCGACATCTATAGCGCACGAGGCCAGCTCAAGCAAGCCGGTGAGCGATATTTGCAAGCGATGGCTTGCCACAAGGCATCGGGCGATAAATACTCACAGATGCTCACACTCAAGAACATGGGTTCGTTACGCGATAAGCAAGGCCATGCCACCGAAGCTATCGCCTGCCTTGAACAGAGCGTGAAACTTGCGCAAGAGTGCAACGCCAAGCGAGTACTGCAGCAAAACTATGAGCTCATGGCCAGCGTGGCGAGTCACTCCCAGCCTTCACAAGCAGTCAAGTTCATGAAAATGAGTAGTGAACTCAAAGACAGCATCTACAACGACGCCACGAGCAACATGGCAGCACAATATGCTATGGAATTTGAGTCAAAAGAGAAACAATTCACCATCGAGGAACAGCAACACGCCATCACCAAGCAGCGCCTTGCCATCATCGCCATCAGCATCGCAGTGATACTGTTGTTGCTGTTGAGTGGGGCACTATTTATCATCAACCTGCTCAAGAGTAAGGCACAGCGTGCCGAGAAGAACGCCGAGCAGATGAAGACCCTGTTCTTCACTAATGTCACCCACGAGTTCCGCACGCCGCTCACGGTAATCCTGGGAGAAACCGAGGCGTTGCGCACCATGGATTTAAACGCTGCTAACCAATCTCGCTATAACGCAATCATCAACCAAGGCAACCATCTGCTCGATCTTGTTAACCAATTGCTCAACATGTCGAAGGTGGAGACCGCTGTGGGCTCACTGCAGTGGCAAAATGGCGACATTTCCACCATGGTGCGCATGATTGTGGAGAACATGAGAGTGGCTGCCGAGAACCGCAATATCACCATCACCACAACCTTCGACGACAGCGACTTCAATATCGACTTCGTGCCCGAGTATTGGCACAGCATCGTCACCAACCTCATTGGCAACTCGCTCAAGTTCGCCCCCAGCGGCGGCAGGGTCGACATTGCCATGACGAGCAACAACAGCATTGTGACACTGAAGATAAGCGACAACGGTTGCGGCATCAAGGCCAAAGACCTGCCACACATTTTCGACCTGTTCTATCAAGGCGATGCCGAGCAAGCCGATTTGGGCACAGGCATCGGGCTTTCAATTGTCAAAATGATGACCGAGACAATGAACGGCAGCATCAACGTTGAAAGCAAGGAAGGCGAGGGATCAACATTCACCATCAAGATGCCTACCAGGCAGCCCGACGGCGACTACCCAAAATGGGTGCCCAAAATTTTGTCGCGTCCCTTCGAGGAAGAAATCAATGAGACCGATGTCTCAAGCATCGACCACGACATCAACGAACTTGATGCCGGCAACAAGCCCATCGCGCTTGTCGTTGAAGACAACCACGACGTGGCAACCTATATCGAGCATGTGCTTGAGCGGCAATTTAACGTGGTTCATGCCTACGACGGACGCGAGGGCGTGACAAAAGCCCATGAACTGGTGCCCGACATTATTATTACCGACCTGATGATGCCAGGAATCAACGGCTATGAGCTGTGCCGACGCATTCGCCACGATGAGCTCGCCGGCCATGTACCCATCATCGTTGTCACAGCCCGCAGCACCCGCAACGACCGCCTCGAGGCTCTTGCCGTGGGAGCCGACGCCTTCCTCGTGAAACCGTTTAACAACGACGAGCTCAACGCGCTGGCAGGCAACCTGCTCCTGAACCGCAAGATGTTGCGCATGAAATATCAGGCCACCGTCGCCGACCTGCCCGCAGGCTCCGAGCCGGGGCACCATGAGGAAGCCTCCACGGCAACCATGACCACAGCCGGGCTTGTGGCGCAAAACAATCGCATCTTTATCGACAAGGTGAAAACCATTATCAGGGAGAACCTCGCCAACAATGAATTGAGCTCCATCTTCATTGCCGACAAGATGAACCTGAGCCAGCGACAACTCAACCGCAAGATTAAGAGCACTGTCAACATCGACACCACAAGCCTCATTCGCGATGTGAGGATTGCCGTCGCCAAGCACATGCTCATCAACTCTCAAGACCCCGTGAGTGAGATAGCCGAGAGGTGCGGCTTCGACTCAGCCAGCTATTTCTCCAAGATATTCAAGCAGCACACTAAGCTCACCCCCACCGAGTTCCGCAAGCAAATTTTGAGCTGACACAAGCTGCGGCGTGACTCTGACAAAGATAAAGAGGGACAAAAAAGGGTGGCAAAACTTGCCTTGCAAGCTTTGCCACCCTCGTTCTAGCTGTTAATTCTCTATAACGGTTTACCGCTGCTTCGCGGCCTCAGCCTTGCGTGCTGCGGCCTCACGGTCGATTTGGGCGATTGTCTTGCGGAGCTTCTCAAGCTGCGTGTCAAACACCTTGCGGTCAATTCCGGCGCATGTATCAAACCTCTTGTCATAGAGGTTGATAACCGTCACAGCCTCCTGGCCTTCAACCTTCTTTTGAAACTCCTCGTAGCTTATCTTTCGGTCGACAAGGTCTTGCGCAGCCTTGCGCGCATCGCCGCTGTCCAACTTGTAGAGCACAAAATTGGGGGTGTTGAACTTCGACAGTTCCTCATAGCTTGGCTCATCACCCATGCCGTCGATGCTGGTGACGTCGTCGTCGGTATAAATCACCGAGCCTCCCTCGCTGTTGTCGACAGGCGCTGCCATCTCGCCGTCGTCGCCCTCACAAGCCTCGGCGTTGCCATCGTTCTCGGCGATGTAGCGATGAGTTTTCTCAAACTCGGAGAACACCGGATAGAACCTTGCGTTAGAGTAGCTGGTAAAAGCTTTCTCATAGGCGTCGTTATCATCCTCACTCTCGATAAAACTAGCCTTAGCCTCATCGCTCAGAGTGTCGACATAGAGGTAGTCGGGCCCATTGTCACACCCGGTAAAAATCACCATTGCCACAAGCGCGGCAAGCAAGCTGATATAATGTTTCATAGTTAGCATTGTTTTAAATTTCTTTTTTTATAACGTGCAAAGATAAGAAATATTTTCAAACTACCGCATTGTGACGCAAAAAGATAACAACAATTAACCCAAATGTTTCATTTGCACGGGGAGCGTGGCGCGCCTCTCTCACTTCATGAGCTGCACCTTGCGCAAACGGGCGGGACGCAAAATGCCCACATACCGGTCAAAAATGATGCGCGAGGCGGCGTTGCCGCGATTGATGGCCTCGAGCGTGACGCGCTCAAGCGAGTCGGCAAGCAAACTGTCGCGCATGGCGAAACGGCGCTCATCGCTCAGGGAGATTATCGAATCGGGTGCCGCTGCGCTGAGGTACTGCGCACGCACAGCACGCCGCATGGCCAATAGAGAGTTTCGAGCCTTGAGATAGGCCATATACTCATGATTGATGTCGCCGCCACTCACAACAAGGTTGCGAGCACCAATGCCAATAGAGGTCACGCCCTGCTGGAGCACGAAATAGAAAGGTGTGCTGTCGTTGCTGAACTTGAGCATTGCCACGCATGGCTGTTCAATCTGCCCCTCAATGACAAATGAGCCTGCCACAGTGTCGCGCGCCACAGTGGCAACGTGACAGATGCGGTTATAGGCATCCTCAAGCAAGAATAACGACACGCTGTCGGTGCCCAGGCTACTGTCAACTTCACACTCCAGACGATAATGAGTGTGGTCGAGCCGCTCTACACAGCTCACCAGCCCACACACCGCCATTAGCGCAATCACAACTCTGGCAAAACATTTCATATCAAGTTATTATTTTAAATCAGGATTTCAATGACTAACACATGATTATTTGTCCAGATGCACATCCACTTGTGGGAACGGGAAGTGCAGGCCATGCTCGGGCAATTGCTTATAGATGGCCTCGTTGATAGCGTAGAACGCGGGCCAATAGTCGGTGTGCTTAGCCCAGGCGCGCACCACAAGCGTCACCGCACTGTCGTCGAGGCTCTCAACCGCCACACTCGGTGTGAAGTCGATTTGCGGCATCTTCTCGGCCAGTTCACGCTGCCGTTGCTCACGCCACCGTGCGGCTTTCTGTTGCAGCTGCTGATGCTTGCGGAATAAGCGCTTGTACCACGACACCGTCTTGTCGTCATCCTCCTGAGTGGAATCTTCCACGGGGGCTGTTGATTTGTGCTCATCCTCGGTGCCGTGCTTGAGCAGCATATCACAAGCCTCAACAATGTCGAGAATCGTCTTGCGGGCCACATCAACGTCATCGCCATAGCTTATCGCCACACGCCACTCCACACGTCGCACGCTCTCACGCGA
>OCTW011555298.1_pt1 | contig 17997 bp, 14 predicted proteins | sample 1539671 | NCBI WGS metagenome assembly OCTW01 (sample SAMN02144230, study PRJEB22623) | gut metagenome | biome: sheep rumen | host: Ovis aries | place: New Zealand
CTTCAGGGAACAAGCACAGCAATGGTTAGAGAATATATTATGCATTGTACTGTGCCGGCAGCAATATTATCTATAATTCTAATAGGAATATTTTTTGTATATCGAAAGAAAAAGGTATATGGTTATGCTCTTGTAGCAGCATTTATAAGTTCTTTTTTCACAACAGGTTTTACGGTGATCAACGCATGGGATGATTTAAATTTGGGTACATATATTGCTACTCAGTTTGAGAAATCAAATTTTATAGATGACAATTATGTAGATCCACGCAATGTAAATATTACCTTTCCACAAGATAAGAGAAATCTGATTTATATTTTCTTGGAGTCAACAGAGATTACTTTTGCTGACGAAAGTTCCGGAGGTGCATTTAAAGAGAATGTTATACCTGAACTGACAAAGATAGCTATGGATAATGAAGATTTTTCAGGCGATGATCCTAAGTTAAATGGTGGATATTCAATGCCGGGATCAACATGGACAATGGGGGCAATGTTTGCTCAGACATCAGGACTTCCATTAAAGATTTCTATTGATAAAAATGCAATGGATTCTCAGACATCATTTTTTCCTGATATTCTTACAATAGGAGATATTCTTAAGCAACAAGGATATGTACAGGAATTAATGCTTGGATCAGTTGGTTATTTTGGAGGAAGAAAACTATATTTCCAAAATCACGGTGATTATGCCATCAAGGACTACAGTTATTGGAAAAAGCAGCATAAATTTGCTGCTGATTACTGGGTGAACTGGGGATTCGAAGATAAGAAGTTATATGAGTATGCAAGGGAAGAACTAAATAATTTGTCGCAAAGTGGCAGACCATTCAATCTTACATTGCTTACGGTAGATACACATTTTCCTGATGGATATGTTTGTGATATTTGTCCGGGACGTTTTGATGATCAGTATGCAAATGTTTATAATTGCGCATCGCAACAGGTAAGTGAATTTCTTGAATGGTGTAAGAATCAGGAGTGGTATGATAACACAACTATTGTAATCAGTGGAGATCATCCTACTATGGATCATGATTTTTGTAATAATGTATCTAAAGAATATGATAGAACGGTGTACACCGCATATATTAATTCTACAGTGAAATCAAAATTACATACAAGAAGAGATTATACAACATTTGATGATTTTCCAACAACACTGGCTGCAATGGGTGTCAGCATAGATGGTGAGAGACTTGGACTGGGTACTAATCTTTTTTCTGATGTAGAGACATTATCAGAAAAATACGGAAGGATATATGAAAAGTCTGAACTTGAAAAAAAATCAGAACTTATGATACAAATGGGACACATAGATAAGGAAGCTGCCATAGAATCAAAGGAAGCAAAGGAACTGAAAGAAAAAGAGAAGAAAGCTAAACAAGCATTAGAGAATGCAAATTATTAATCGGCTCAATAAAAATGAAATCTAGAGATTAATCAATATATGGACATATTTTTAAAGAGTTTAAATAACGATTCAAGATGCAATTATATAAAAAATCTGTAGTATAATAACATAGGTATCCGGTAAATGAAGAAAACAACTACTAACACTAGCTGCAATATTATGGAGACATTATGAAAGAAAATAAACTGTATACAATGGTAACATCAAACAGCGCTACAGTGATATGGTATAAGCCTGAAGAAGCAACAACTGACACAGAATATGTAGTATATCTTGATGGAGAGATCCACGGAAAGACAAATAAGACTCATTATCAGATTGATAAATTAAAATCTGATCATAAGTATAGAGTTAAAGTTGAGTATACAGATAGTAGAGAACAGGATAAAGGGACTAAGCTAGATAAAGTATCTTTTATTACAAAAAAAGAAAAGAAAATCATTGACATAACTAAAGCACCTTACAATGCAGTAGGTGATGGTAAAACAATGAATACAAAGGCTCTGCAGATGGCTATTGATGAAGCAGATCAGAAGGAGCAGATTTTTATTCCTGCAGGTACTTTTCTGACAGGCTCTCTTCATTTGCATGGAGATTTGGAAATATATCTTGCTAAAGGGGCAGTTCTTAAGGGAACAGATAATCCAAGAGATTATCTGCCAAAAATACCAAGCAGGTTTGAAGGTACTGAGATGATGTGCTATTCAAGTCTTATCAATATGGGAACAATGGATCACGAATCAGGTCCAAACTGTGAAAATGTTTTGATTTACGGAGAGGGAACTATTGAGAGCGGTGGTAAAAAGCTGGCACAGAATATAATAGAAGAAGAAAAGAAAAATATTAATTTAAAAGATATAGCTTTAAAAGCTTACGAAAAACCAGAGACGTTACCGGGAAGAGTAAGACCACGGTTGATAAATATCTCTAATTCAAAGAATGTCAGAATATCCGGTTTAAATCTAAAAAATGGTGCATCCTGGAACGTACATATGATCTACAGTGAAAATATAATTACAGATCACTGCAAGTTCTATTCAGAGGATGTGTGGAATGGTGATGGATGGGATCCTGATTCTAGTAAAAACTGTACAATTTTTGCCTGCGAATTTAATACAGGAGATGATGCAATTGCAATAAAATCCGGTAAAAATCCTGAAGGAAATATAATAAATATACCTGCTAAAAATATAAATATTTTTGATTGCATAAGCAAATTCGGCCATGGAATAGTTATTGGTTCTGAAATCTCAGGAGGAATTGACGGCATCAATATCTGGGATTGTGATATGCGTAACAGCTCCAATGGATTTGAGGTGAAAGCTACCAAAAAAAGAGGCGGTTATGTAAAAAATATACATGTTAGAGATTCAGTCTTTCCAAGAATAAGATTTCATCAGGTCAGCTATAATGATGATGGTGAGGCAGCAAAGCAGATTCCTACATGTACAGATTGTAAATTTGAAAATATCAAAATAATAGGTAAATACCTTGATGATAAGAAGAAGCTTCAGAATTGTGATTCCATAGAAATATGTGGTTTCGACAATAACAATGATAATTTAAAAAATATTGAGTTTAATTCAGTATCTATCGGAAATAAGGGTGGCATTACATTAAAGAATTGCTCAAATGTAAGTATGTTAAATGTTTATACTGATAAAAAAATAAATGATTGATGGGCAAACCTCAGAAGGTTTGCCCATTTTTATATTCCTTTTTTTACAACGGAATCGCCAAATTTTTCTTTAAGAAGCTTTGATAGATTATTTTCTTTCTGCTTCTTTAAACATTGCTGTTTGTACAGCTTTTTCTCTTTTTCAATCTGTTCCTGATCTGTAATCAGTTCCTCAAGAGTCATCTGACGGTATTGTCCGCTATCAAAATTAGAGGTTGAGATATTCATAAGTCTGATTTTTCTGCCGGTGCCAAATATGCCGGACATCTCATTGTATAATGACAAATCCCTATGGGTGGTGTCGATAAATGTCTCTAAGTTTTTTGATGAGTTAATTAAATCGGTAGATGAGTCATAATAAATAGTATCAGAAGTGATCTTTTTGTTGAAAGCTGAAGACATGGGAGAAGTACCTAAAAGTAATTCATACATAAGCTCTTTTGATATCTCAAATATTCTGTCTTCTGAGTTAATTGGGTCAACCAGCTTTCTTTGTATCGATCTGCGCTTAAAATCATCTGTTTTGACAGTGAATCCTATAGTACTTGCAAACAGACCATGTTTTTTCAAGCGTTTCGAAACCTGTGATGAAAGTTTTTTGAGGATTTCGAGACCTAGTGTATCAATATTTGCAGCATCAATATCTACGGATGTAGTTACTTCATTAGAAATACTTTTTGCTTTTTCGATCTGATTAGATACGGTGCTGTAGTTACGTCCATTTGCCGCATTGTGAATATATGATCCTGAATTGATCCCTAAAGTAGCTATTAGTATTTCAGGATTTATGGTTGCAGCATCACCAATGGTATGTATACCTATCTTTTGCAGCTTTTCCGCAGTCTTGCTACCACATCCAAAGAGATCCTTTATAGGAAGAGGCCACATTTTTGATTGTATTTCATTTGGATAAAGAGTATGTATTTTATCGGGTTTTTCAAAATCTGATCCCATTTTTGCAAGTAGTTTATTAACAGATATTCCAACATTAACTGTAAAACCCAGTGTGTCTCGTATTTCATCCTTTATTAGAGCAGCCGCATTGAAAGGGAAAGGCAGAAGCTTGTAGATATCCACACGTGAGACCGAATCATCATCTAAAATGTGGATAGACGCATGGTTTTCAATAGAATGTTTAAGGTTTAAACATTCGACTTTATCAAGATATCCGAAATTCCTGTCTCTTTCGGCCAAAGTACCATCCACTATTTGTTCATAGATTGTGGATTTAATCGATTGTTCAGCTCCCGTCAGATCTATAAAAGCTTCATCAATAGATACTTGTTCCACAATCGGAGAGTATTTATTAAGTATAGTAATAAATGCCTGTGAATAGGATCTGTAAGTTTCAAAATCAGATTTAGCCAGAATAAGATCAGGACATAACTCCAAAGCTTTTACTACCGGCATGGCAGTCTTTATACCTAACCTTGCAGCAGGAATAGATTTAGCGGTTATGATACCATGCCTTGTTTTTACATTTCCCCCTATAGCGGAAGGAACTGTACGCAAATCAAGAGTTGTAGGATCCTCTTTGAGACGTTTTACAGCAGTCCAACTAAGAAAAGCGGAGTTAACGTCTATATGTAAAATAGTATTGCTCATAATGATTTTAATTTGAATTATTTCTAAAGTGAAAATGGATTATTGCGGTAAAAATAAAAACATATATTTGTTCTTTTATGGTAGCAGAGTATCTTCTATACAACAAGAAATAAAATGAAAATAATGAATATCTTTGAATCACAAAGGATAATTTGCATAAAAATGGAACCAAAAATTAGGTAAAAATACGGGCCCTGAAATTGTTAAATTTTAGATTAAGTTAGTGACATTAATCGTAAGTAGTGTATAATAATACACGATAAACGTGTAAGCGTTTTATCACAATATGGATAAAAAGTGTGATTAGGGCTTTTTATTCATTTACTGGCATTAATATAAAGAGAAAGAGGTAGAAGCAGAATGGCAAAGATTGATTTAACTAAGTATGGCATTACTGGCACAACAGAAATTGTTTATAATCCTTCATATGAAGATCTTTACAATGAGGAAAAGAAGGCAGGACTTGAGGGATTTGAGGTAGGACATGATACAGAGCTTGGTGCTGTTGATGTTTTCACAGGTATCTATACAGGTCGTTCACCTAAAGATAAGTACATCGTTATGGACCAGAATTCTAAGGATACTGTATGGTGGACAACTGACGAGTATAAGAATGATAACCACCCTATGACAGAGGATACATGGGCTGTAGTTAAGGATCTTGCAAAGAAAGAGCTCAGTGGTAAGAGACTTTTTGTTGTAGATGCATTCTGCGGAGCAAACAAAGATTCTCGCATGGCAGTACGTTTCATTATGGAAGTAGCATGGCAGGCACATTTTGTAACAAATATGTTCATTAAGCCTACTGCTGAGGAGCTTGCTGATTTCGAGCCTGACTTTGTAGTATACACAGCATCAAAGGCTAAGGTTGAAAATTACAAAGAACTTGGTCTTAATTCAGAGACTTGCGTAGCATTTAATGTTACAAGCAAGGAGCAGGTAATATTAAATACATGGTATGGTGGAGAGATGAAGAAGGGTATGTTCTCAATGATGAACTACTTCCTTCCTCTTAAGGGAATGGCTTCAATGCACTGTTCAGCAAACACAGATATGAATGGTGAGCATACAGCTATTTTCTTTGGTCTTTCAGGAACAGGTAAGACAACTCTTTCAACAGATCCTAAGAGACTTCTTATTGGTGATGATGAGCACGGTTGGGATGATAATGGTGTATTTAACCTTGAGGGTGGATGCTATGCAAAGGTTATCAACCTTGATGCTGAAGCAGAGCCTGATATCTACAATGCCATCAAGAGAAATGCTCTTCTTGAGAACGTAACAGTTTCAGAAGACGGAAAGCTTGATTTTGCAGATAAGTCAGTAACAGAGAATACTCGTGTATCATATCCTATTGATTTCATCGAGAAGAATGTTAAGAAGGTAAATCCTGTATCTGCAGGTCCACAGGCAGATAATGTTATCTTCCTTTCAGCAGATGCTTTTGGAGTACTTCCTCCAGTATCAATCCTTACACCGGAGCAGACACAGTATTATTTCCTTTCAGGATTCACAGCTAAGCTTGCAGGTACAGAGCGTGGTATCACAGAGCCAACTCCTACATTCTCAGCTTGCTTTGGTCAGGCATTCCTTGAGCTTCATCCTACAAAGTATGCTCAGGAGCTTGTAAAGAAGATGGAGAAGTCAGGCGCTAAGGCATATCTTGTAAATACAGGATGGAATGGAACAGGAAAGAGAATTTCAATCAAGGATACACGTGGAATCATCGATGCTATCCTTAACGGTGATGTTCTTAAAGCTCCTACAAAGAAGATTCCTTACTTTGATTTCGAGGTTCCAACAGCACTTCCTGGTGTTGATTCAGGTATTCTTGATCCTCGTGATACATATGCAGATGCAGCGCAGTGGGAAGAGAAGGCTAAGGATCTTGCAGAAAGATTCCAGAAGAACTTCGTTAAGTATCAGGGAAATGATGCCGGTAAGGCACTTGTAAAGGCTGGTCCACAGCTTTAATCTATAATCTAATAATGAAAGAGATGAGTGTTTTAAACATTCATCTCTTTTTTTTATAATTAATAAACAGAGACTTATTGATTGTTACTTAGAAAAAGTGTTAAAATAACTAAAAAGAATGTACATGATTATGTGGTTATATGGTCAAAATGTAAAGCGATATAGAAATAGGCATAGAAATGTATACATAATGTGAAATCGGTCAGATTATTTTGTTGAGGGGGTGTATATTATGGCTGATGTTAAAGATATTGAGAAGAAAAGGATGAGTATAAAGGAAAAGCTTGCTAATCCGGAAACAGGATTTGAGTACGCATTGTCTCTTGTATCCGGAAAGTTTAAGATGCCAATCTTATATACTTTATCAGTATATCCAACTGTCAGATTCAATGAGCTGCAGAGATATATACATGATATATCCTATAAAACACTAAGCAGGAATCTTAAAGAACTTGAGGTTGCAGGACTTATTAATAGAAAGGAATATGCTCAGATTCCACCCAAAGTTGAGTATTCACTTACTCAGGATGGTAAGAGTATGATTGTTATTTTGGATGAGTTTTCTGCATGGGGTGAAAATCATATGTCAAAACGACTTAATGCGTAAAATATTGAGAAAGTAAAAACAATGGAAAATGAAAAAATAAGGGCGTACATTAATGTACGTCCTTTAATCTATACTAATATCTGTATCTTTATTTCATGGCGCCCTTTATTGCAGAAAGAAGTTCATCGTATTCTTCATATGAAGGGATATCAGGATAGTCAGCTTTTATTTTATCAGTACTTCTAAACAAAAAACCTGCTTTTGAAGCTTGAATCATGCCTAAATCATTATAACTGTCTCCAGATGCGATAGTATCATATCCAATAGACTGGAGTGCCTTAACTGTGGTTAGTTTGGATTTTTCGCATCTCATTTTAAAGCCTGTTATCTCTCCGTCAGGTGCAACTTCAAGAGTATTGCAAAACAATGTTGGACTACCGAGTTTTTTCATGAGTGGTGAAGCAAACTGTTCAAATGTATCTGAGATAAGGATAACCTGAGAAAAAGATCTAAGTTCATCAAGAAAATCTTTTGCACCTGGAAGTGGATCAATAGTTGCAATAACATCCTGAATTTCCTTAAGTCCAAGACCGTGTTCTTTTAAGATACCAAGTCTCCATCGCATGAGCTTATCATAATCAGGCTCATCTCTTGTAGTCTTTTTTAACTCAGGGATACCACTTGCTTTTGAAAAAGCAATCCAAATTTCCGGTACCAAAACACCCTCTACATCTAAGCATGTAATATACATAATTAACTCCTCATAACATATAGAATTTATTAGATTTAACTTTGATCAATACAGTATAAAATGTAAAAAACAATTTTATATAATTAATAATTGTAGGTAAAAAGAATAAATAGGTAACTTATAGATATTTATTATCCTTTTAGCTTTTTGATATGTGGAAGTTTCTCCTCAATCCACTCATAAATATTTCTGCGTACTTCTTCTTTATTGGTTTCCCATATCATTTCATGCCTCTTTCCGGGATATATTCTCAAAGTCACATCATGACCAGTTGAGTGGAGCCAGGCATAAACAGAAGCAGGACCCTTACCATAATCACCAACAGGATCTGCACCTCCGGCAAAAATATAAATAGGAATAATTGGAACTGTGACAGCCCATTTATCTTCACGTATCGAAATAAGTCCTTTTAACATTTCATAATATGCACCAATAGTAAGTCTTGTTCCGAGAGGATCAGTGGCATGCTGTAAGCATACTTCATCATCAGTACAACACCAGGCACCTGCATTAACAGGGTCAACTATATCCTTATTGAAAAGATATGTCATAAATTCTCCGTACCTTGTGGCAGGTGTCATATGTCCATGGAGCATAACGTCTGTTTTAAGTACACCGTATGCTGAATATAAAGAATAATTAAAGCCGGCAGTTCCGCTTAAAATAAGTGCATCTACATCGGCAGGGAACTTTGTGACATATGAACGGGCAACAAAAGATCCCATAGAGTGACCGAAAAGAAATAACGGAAGTTCCGGAAACCATTTTTTTACCTTTAAAATAAGACGTCTTACATCGTGAAGCAGATAATCCCAACCATGTGATGGACCAAAGCTGCCTGAATGATTTTGAGATTTGCCATGTCCCTGTAGGTCAAGCATGGCAACGGTGTATCCAAGATCGGTAAGCTCCTGTGTCCATGAAAGATAACGTCCGCTATGACTCTGCATGCCATGAATAATAACAATTATAGCTTTTTGCAAAAGATTTTCATTCTTATATAAACAGTTAAAAATTGTGCCATCGCCATTGGCTGATGGTGTATACCATGTACGTTTTTCCATAATAAACAACTTTCCGGTTCGTTAAGAAATCGAAAAGGCGAACCGAAAAAAGCGTCTCCTTTCTGAGTACAAAATGAAATCATGGTTATAATAGATTTAAAACACTATAGTTAAAACATAAAGTGATTTTATCATTGTAATTAGAGCCTTTCAATAAGACTTTATCTCTGTAAAATATGCTATAGTAAAATATGAAAGGAAGAGCTATGAAAAGTATTATATATATAAACAAAAATGATAAGGAAAAGGTAACTAAGGTAAAGAGCATAGCATTTTTCAATAATATAAAAATTGAGAATGCCGGTATAGAAGATATTAATTCATTACCGGAAGATGCTGAAATGCTGATAATGCGAGGCTTTGACAGAAGTGGAATGAATTCATTTTTGTCAGATCTAAAGAAAAAAGGCATAAAGATAGAGTTAAAATGTGTAGAAACAGAAACAAATAGTTCATGGACATTGGATAAACTTTATTGGGAAATAAAAAAAGAGAATGAAGTTATGCGATCAATGAGGACAGATTGAATTTAAGGATTTTGTCTGATAAACTTTAATCCGAGTAATCCCTTATAGGGGATAAAGGAGAGATATGACTAATAATTTTTTTGATATTGTTGATAATGATGGTGATTCTGTGGATAAAGAGAAGAAAGCAGAGACAAACAGAACCGATATATCCACTGAAGGTACAGAAGTTATAGAAAACTTAAGGGAAAACGAAGTATCTGATGATGTGGAAAAAGGTAGTGTTGATACCGAGAAATCAAAAGATATAACAGATAATTCTTCAGTAAAAACAGGTAAGAATCGGAATCCTTTAATTGATGAAATTGTCGATTGGATAAAAGTGCTATTGGTTGCCGGTGTTTTGGCTTTTTGCATTAATAATTTTATAATTGCAAATTCGACAATACCTACAGGATCAATGGAAAATACAATCATGCCCGGAGCACGTGTATTTGGCTCAAGACTTAAGTATACATTTGGTGAAGTTGAACGAGATGATATAGCTATATTTATATTTGGATATACATGTAAAAATGATGGTGAGATGTACAGAGAAAATGACGAACATGCATGTCCTCTGTGCGGAAGATCAGATAAAAATAATTCTGTGGTTTACTATGTTAAAAGAGTAATCGGTATGCCGGGAGATCATATAGAGATCAAGCAGACAGGTACTGCAGATGCATCAGAGTTTCATAATATCCAAATCGGTGCTAATGCTGATGGTACTATGCCGGAGGTACCGGTGGGCACAGTATATGTAAATGGTGTAGCCAAAGAAGAAATATATCTTCCGGAACCAATGATAGTTGATAAAAATCAATTCCCTGAAGTAGATGTGGTTGTTCCTGAGGGGTATTACTATGTACTTGGTGATAATCGAAATAATTCGATGGATGCCCGTTATTGGGGACAATATAATATGGTGGCAAAAGAAAGAATGATTGCTAAGGTATATTTTAAGTATTGGCCATTTAATGATATGGGTTTTGTTAATTGATAAGTGATTGACGTAAAGTCAGATTAAAAAGGTCGGCAGTTGCCGACCTTTTCACATTTTATACACATAAGGTATGTAAAATTCATGATTACAGGTATTTTATGAATTTAAGATGCAGGTAATTATGGATTAATTTTTTAAAAATGATATAGTTGTGGAGTATTCCAAATTAATGGAGTATCTATAAAGTATTATGACAGAGAGGTAGGTAAGTATGTCAAAGACTGAAGGACAGCAGCTTGAAGAAAAGTTATGTTATAAAATCAAAAACATTGGCATGGAACGCCCTCAGGATGTAGAAAAAGCTATTGAGTTCTGTGAGGGTTATAAAAAGTTTCTTGATAATGCAAAAATTGAAAGAGAGGCAGTTAAGTATTCTATAGAGCTCGCTGAGGATAGAGGATACAAGCCATTTGAGAGAAATAAAAAATATAAGACCGGAGATAAGGTTTACTATAACAACAGAGGTAAGAATATTATCCTTACAACCTTTGGTAAAAAGCCGCTCATAGATGGAGTACATTTTAACATTGCTCATATTGATTCACCAAGACTTGATCTCAAGCCGAATCCACTGTATGAGAAAGATGAGCTTTCATATTTTAAGACTCATTATTACGGCGGTATCAAGAAGTATCAGTGGGGTGTTACACCTCTTGCAATGCATGGTCGTGTAATGCTCAAGGATGGTTCAGCTATAGATCTCAACATCGGTGAGAATGAGGGTGATCCTGTTTTTGTAGTTTCAGATCTTCTTCCACATCTTTCACAGCAGCAGAACCAGAGAAAGCTGGCTGATGGTATCAAAGGGGAGGAGCTTAATATCATCCTTGGATCAACTCCGATTGCTGATAAGGAAGTAAAGAATGCATTTAAGCTTAAAGTTCTTTCTATATTGAATGAGAAATATGGAATGACAGAAGTAGATTTCCTCAGAGCAGAGATAACCATGGTTCCTGCACAGCACGCCGTGGATGTAGGTTTAGACAGATCACTTGTTGGTGCATATGGTCAGGATGATAAAGTATGTGCGTACACAGCGCTAATGGCAGAATTTGAGTGTAAAGAACCACAGTATACAACAGTAACAGCTCTTGTTGATAAAGAAGAAATCGGATCTGTGGGCGTAACAGGTATGGCCGGAGATATGCTTCTTCACTATATGGAGGATCTGGTTGAGGCTGAAGGAGAGAGGGTTCGTGATGTACTCAGAAATTCACTTTGTCTTTCTGCTGATGTCAATGCAGCCTTTGACCCTACTTTCTCTGATGTATTTGAAGCTAATAATGCTTCTTACTTAAACAGGGGTCCTGTTCTTACAAAGTATACAGGATCACGTGGTAAGTCAGGTTCCAATGATGCTTCTGCCGAGATTATGCAAAAGGTCATCAAGTACATGGAAGATGATGATGTTATGTGGCAGATTGGAGAGCTTGGAAAAGTAGATGCAGGTGGTGGTGGAACCATAGCTATGTTCATTGCAAACATGGATGTTGATACTGTAGATCTGGGAGTTCCTGTATTGTCTATGCATGCACCGTTTGAAGTGACAGCAAAGTTAGATGTGTATTATACATATAAAGCATTTGTTGCATTTAATAAATAAATGTTGATTAGCATTATATAAAGTTCAGTATAAGGCCCTTGTTAACACAAGGGCTTTTACGCTTAACACAAGGAGATAATTATGAAGAAAAGAAAAATGATCATTGCAGCAGTTGCAGCATTAACTGTTGTATCAATGGCAGCCTGTGGTTCAAAAAAAACTGCTGAGACTGCAGCAGCAACGGATGTAGCAACAACCAGTAGTACAGTATCGCAAGATACAGAAGTAGATCCTGCTATAGCAGAACTTGAGAATATTGAAGTACCGGAGATGCCCAAGCTTGATGACATGGGTTATATCAAGATGGTAGATTTAAGTAAGATAACAGTTGAGACATCTCCAAAGACTGTTGTAGATGATGATATGATTGATTCACAGATCGATAAAATGGTTTCAAACTTTAAAGATGAAGTTGATGATGCTGCTGAAGATGGAGATACAGTAAATATCGATTTTGTTGGATCTATTGATGGAGTCGAATTTGATGGTGGTACAGGTACAAATTATGATCTGATACTTGGATCAGGTCAGTTTATAGATGGTTTTGAAGATCAGCTTATCGGTTCCAAGAAGGGAGACAAGGTAAGTGTAAATGTTACTTTCCCTGAGAATTACGGCAAAGAGGAGCTTAACGGAAAGCCTGCAGTTTTTGAAGTTACAGTAAACAAGGTATCAAGAACCCCGGAACTTACAGATGAGTGGTTAAATAAACATGCAAAGGATCTCGAAACAGAGGCGAAGACTGTTGCGGAATACAGAGATGAACAGAGAGCACTTTTGCAGGCACAGATTGACTACACTTACGATGATAATATACAGACAGAGGCATTACAGCAGATTGTTGATAAATCTGAAATCGGTTTGACAGATGCTATGAAGGAATATGCAGAAGCGTATATTGCTAAATCTGAGATTGACACTGCTAAACAGTATGGATATAGTCTTTCTGATATGCTTGAGATGTATAGTATGACAGTAGATGAGTTCAAGGAAGAAATTGGAGATTATGCGGCTGATTATGCAGGTCAGAGAATTGTTATCGCAACTATTGCAAAAGATTTAGGAATAACAGCAACAGATGAAGTTATCGATAATTTTGTAAATCTGTTAAGTGGTATCAATGGAGTAAAAATGAACAAGGTTCAGCTTATCGAGAGATATGGTGGAGATATGGTGAAGGAAGAGGCAGTTAATAGTGCAGTCTTAAAATATATACAGGATAATATTAAGATTGAAGTCAAAGAAGAAAGTGAGACTGTTGCTGAATCAGACGAAATTGAGGAATCCACTGATGAGGAAACAACTGTTTCCAATGATCTTCAGGGTGAGGGTGGATTTACTTCTAAAAATGTAACTGAGGTGTATACTGCAGCTTCAACAGAAGATGCTGAAACAACTGCTGCAGAGGAAACAACTGTATCCGAAAGCGAATCCAAATAAGATTTGTTATATAAAGTATTGATATAACAATCACTAAGTCATGAAAATAGATAAAAGTCATTGTTTAAATTATAAAATATAGTTTGCAATGACTTTTTTATTGACATACGCACTTTAACATGGTAGAGTGTTGAACTATAAAGAATAAATACATCAGCAGTAAAAACGTTAATGAATTATCAATACTATTTTCTGTTCAGGATAGATTGGTAATTATAAAATGTGGAGGATGAATTATGAAAAAGAACATTGCGATGATCGTTACAGGAATTCTAGCTGCGGGAGTATTAACAGCATGTGGATCAGCAAAGAGTGAAGATGCTGCAAAGTCTCAGACAACGTCAGCTGTTGAGGCTGAAACTGAAACAGCTGCAGAACCAGAGAAAGAAAGCGCTGAAACTACATTAAGTGATACATCAAAAACTGTTAATACAGCAACAGGAAAATTTACAGTTGGCTTTGATCAGGAGTTTCCTCCTATGGGTTTTGTTGGTAATGATGGACAATATACAGGCTTTGACCTTGTTCTTGCAGAGGAAGTAGCTAATCGTTTAGGATTAGAGTTTGTGGCACAGCCGATTAATTGGGATTCTAAGGATATGGAGCTTGATTCCGGTAACATTGATTGTATCTGGAATGGTTTCACAATGCAGGGTCGTGAAGACGACTACACATGGGTAGGGCCATACATGGCTAATGAACAGGTATTTGTAGTAACAGATGATTCAGAAATTAAAACAAAAGCTGACCTTGCAGGTAAAGCTGTTGAGGTGCAAAAGGATAGTTCCGGATTAAATGCTATTAATGAAGATTCAGAACTTCTCAGTACATTTGGATCACTTACAGAAGTAGCTGATTATAACACAGCTCTTATGGATCTTGAATCCGGAGCATGTGATGCTGTATGTATGGATAGTATTGTAGCAGGTTATCAGATTAAGTCTTCAGGTAAAGCTATGAAGATCCTTGATGACACTCTAGCTGCTGAGGACTATGGAATCGGATTTAAGAAGGGTAATGATGAACTTGCGCAGGCAGTAAGTGATACATTAAAGACTATGAGTGATGATGGAACCATTGAAAAGATTTCTAATGACTGGTTTGGTTCTAATGTATTTGTATTAAAGTAAGGTTGTTAAAAAGGATAGTGATGTAGCTTCGTTTGTAAATGCTATAGAATAAAAGAACTCCGATTAAGTGGTTAAACCATGGAATAGGAGTTCTTTTTATGTTGAATAATCGACTATATGAGATATTCATATAGTACTATATAAATGTACAATACTGACTATTAAGTAAAGATTTCAATTTCTGCGTAGAATCGACCTTTTTTAGTCTTTGGTCCAATGCCGGAAAAAATAAACTTACCAATACCCCTTACAGAAATTCTCTCTCCGGGTTTTAAAGTATAACCCGGATCAGATATAATACGGCCATCAACAAAGACTTTTTCAGCGTTGATATAATCTTGAGATTTACCTCTGGACATATGATAGACCATGGCTATGATAGCATCAATTCTACAAGAAGCAACTGAACCCGATACATGAGTAAACTTAGGCAAGACATTGCATTCTGATGGTATCACTATACTACAGGATACAGAGGTATGCTTAATCCTACATAATTCCTTAGAGATGATCTCTGCGATATCATTCACTACAAAAACGTAGGCATCATTCCCATCGATAAGGATGTCGCCTATCATTTCTCTTTCGATGCCCATATTCATAAGTGCACCCAGAAAATCTCTATGAGTTAGTTCATCGGCAAATTTACTGTTCAGAGGTGTTATATGTATGCATTTAATAATGTCTCCGGTCGCAGACTCCAATGATATAAAATCTTCAGGTGAAAAATAACTCGGAAGAAAACATATAACATTTCTGTCAGCATCAGGATGACCGCCGTAGATCCGAAATGGGACACCATTTAATTTTTGAACCTGATCAGACAGTCCCAAGCTTCTCAATATGGAGTAAAACATGGATATATCAGAAGCTGATAGGAAATTGGTGTGAGTCAGGTAATCATTGTTATATGCTCTCTTAGAGAGATCATTGATACGACCTTCCAATAAAGTATCACGTTCCATGACTATTGAATGTACTCCTTATATCTCTTTATCATTTCTTCATTTAGATCAGCTGTAATATGAATTCCGTCCTCCTCATATTTTGTGGAAATTACTCTGGCACGTTCCTGAAGATCGTGTTCAATATTTCCCATAGTGTATGGAACGATCAGATTCATAGTGAGGAATCCTGAAAAAAGCTTTTCATCAATCTTATACAGGAGTAGATCCATTCCAATGCCCTTAGCGGCGGAAATATAAATCTTATCACCTCGTTCAATCGGTAAATCTGAAATCGGATATTTTCGATCTGATTTATTCATAACATATAAAATAGGAATATGACCTGCACCAAGATCTTTCAGAGTCTTTGCAGTGACATCCATATGCATCTGATAATTCTTATCTGAATAGTCAACAACATCAAGAATAAGATCTGCATTAACTGCTTCCTCCAGTGTAGAGCGGAAAGCATTAACAAGATCATGAGGAAGATCATTGATAAAACCTACTGTATCTGATAGAAGAAAATCACGATGATCAGGTGGCGTGATTTTGCGCACTGTTGTATCCAATGTAGCAAAGAGCATATCCTTAACCATAACTTCTTTCTCTTCATCAGGGCAGTAAGTTTCAAGCATTTTATTTAAGAGAGTAGATTTGCCTGCATTGGTATAACCAACAAGGGCCACCTGTGGAATCCCTGAAGTCTGTCTCTTGTGTCGCTGTGTCGCTCTGTTCTGACTGATCTCCTTAAGCTGTTTACGAAGTTCAGACATCTGTTTTTCTATATGACGCCTGTCGAGTTCAATCTGAGTTTCACCGGAACCTTTATTGGACATAGAACCGCCGGTTCCACCCTGGCGGCTAAGGTTTTGACGCAGACCTACCAGTCTTGGAAGCATGTACTGAAGTTTGGCGTAATCAACCTGCATTTTTGCTTCCCTGGATCTTGCTCTATCTGCAAATATATTCAATATCAGATTAGTACGATCTATGACTTCAACCTCAAGATCATGTGCAAGATTGGCAAGCTGAGAAGGAGAAAGCTGGTTATTGACGATTACAAGGTCGGCTTCCATTTCCCAAACAACAGCTTTCAATTCTTTAACCTTGCCGGAGCCAATGTAATATGCAGAGTCCTGAAAGTCCAGGTTTTGTGTTATATCTGCAACTACTTCAAGATTTTCCGCCTGAGCAAGACCATCTAGTTCAGACATGGAAATGTCAAAATCAGGATTATTGTTGAGACAGGCTCCAACGAGTACAACTTTTCTTTTTTTATCTTTATTCTCGTTTTCAAACATATATACTCCATTTATTTAGAAAATTCATTTTTAGTATAAAAAATACTCAGGTAACAGGCTGCCATTAATGCTATCATAGCTCCACAAAATGTGGTAATAATCTTCAATGCACAATCAGAAAAGAAACCTTCAGGAAGCATATTGATCATGCGACTTTCACTAGGATCAAACATCCAGTTTCCCTGACTGAAAAATATTTCATGAAAGATAGTAAAGTACTTGGTAAAATCGATAGCTGCAAGTATACCTACGATTAAAACCAGAATCATGATTGAAATACATACACGTATAAAGCTTCGGCTAATGTAATACAATGCACCTTTAGGTGAAATGATAACGACGAGATAACCGGCGATAGCAATACAAGTGAGAATGAAAATAGCTCTCAAAAATATGCATTTGGTAAATAAGACACGAACATCAGCCATATGTGAGGCTTCATTATCATTGTAAAAAAGGGCAGGCGATCCATTGATAGTTGTTTCTATTATAAGATTTTCTCTGTCACCACGTAGATATACCATAGTCTGGTCAATGACATGACACATATCATCCAGATTCATAGTTTCACCCATCCAGGTTTCAAGACTTCCTGTAACATCATATTTGATGAATTCATTGCGATAAAAGTCAGGAGTCCAATAGCAAACGGCTTCAAAACTTGTAACAAAAGTTATGAATACGAGCATGATAGAAAATATCAAGCTAAGAAAATAGTGATGTAATTCCTTCATATAATAAATACCACCTTATCCGGTTATTAAAACTAAGATTATTTCGATACAAAGGTTTAATTCTAAAGTAACCTTTACATTTTGAAAAAAATCAATCGTGAAATAGTTTATCATGAATGACCTTCTTGTTGAACTACAATGTTAATTATGCTAATATTATGTTCTTGAATAAATGTTTCTGTAGCTCAGTAGGATAGAGCGTTCGCCTCCTAAGCGAAAGGCCGCCGGTTCGACTCCGGCCAGGAACATTAAGAGAGCAGAATCTATGGGGAACCTTAGATTTGGCTCTTTTTTT
>OCTW011604686.1_pt1 | contig 17994 bp, 21 predicted proteins | sample 1539671 | NCBI WGS metagenome assembly OCTW01 (sample SAMN02144230, study PRJEB22623) | gut metagenome | biome: sheep rumen | host: Ovis aries | place: New Zealand
TACTGTATATTATGAATTTGGAGAACCAACAACTCTTTCTACTACAGATTATACTACACTAGGTAAAAACGTATTTGCTGCGTTAGAAGGTGAAAAAAAATCAATCTGTATTATAAGAAATGGTAAATTACATTGCCTTGAAAGTGCAAACATTTGCGATAATGATAAACATTATAATAATGATATAATAGAGTATCTAAATCAATTATTTGGAGAAGAATACTGTGATTCTGCAGGGGATAGTTATAACTGTGAAAGCGAAGATTTTTATTACAGTATCATGTGTGACTCAGTACATTGTCTTGATAACCAAACGAATGATTATTGTGATTTAGAAAAAAATGAAGTATCGTGCGTTCATGGATAATGATATTCAAAAGTAAAATAAATCATATAAATTACGATAATAGTGCTAATTCAATTTATCTCTTGAGAAAAACACATAACTAAATTATAATTAGATTAATAGTAGGTGAATTATATATGAATAAAAAAGATATTAAAAGAACAGGTATAGTATTAGGTGCAGCTGCAATAGCACTAATAAGTGTTACATTTGCTGGAGCATATGCATACTTTACTGGTTCTGTAGTTAAATTAAATGAAGAAAATAAAACAACAACTATAACTGCAAATGAACTATCTAATTTAACTTTAACAGGTGATACAGTATTAGATAACTCTAATATGATACCAGGAGAAAAAGCTATAAAGAATATAACTATTACTAATCCAAATAGTTACTCATTATGTACTAGTTTAGAAATAGATAATGTTATAAATACATTTGTAAATCAAAATGATGTAACTATAGTTTTATATGATGGTGAAGTAGAAGTAGGAGAAGCAGTGTTCCCTCAAACTAGTTACACAGCTACATTAGATAATTTAAATATTCCAGCAAATACTTCTAAAAATTATAGATTAGAAATAATTTATAATAACTCAGCAGTAGATCAAAGTGCTGATATGGGCAAGACTTTATCTGGTACTATTAAAGCTACTCCAAGTAATTCATGTAACTAATAAAAAGATTATATTTATATAATCTTTTTTTATGTTATACTTACTAAAAGGATGATGCAGGATGGAATATGATTATTTAGACAAAATGTACGAATTATGTTATCCAGTTGTAGAAGATAAACTTGGATTTGATACAAAGTATGACTATAAAACACTATATAGATGTTATATAGAAGATACTTATAAATTATTATTTAGAAGACTAATAGATAATGGGGTACAAGAAGGAATAACACCTGAAAGACTAATTGAAAACGCTATTAATAATGAATATAGATATCTTAAAGAATATAGTAAAGAAGCTATACTAAATAAAATAATAGAAGATAAATCTTATGAAGATTTAATATACTATTATAAAATAGCTATAGATAAAGCAAGACTAAGAATAAAAGAGATAGACCCTACTATAAATATAAATGAATATAATACTCTACATGAAAGAATAGAAGATTCATTTAAAAAATTAAAAACATTCAATAAAGAACAAGGAAAACTAATGGAACTAGAAGCAATAAACGACTTAGAGTATGCATCAGGTAGAAGTGATAAAGCTGGTCCAATAGTAGAAAGTGAAAAATAAAAAATCTTCCAAAGAAAGATATTTTTAATATATTTAAATTAAGAAGGTAGGAGTTATATATGAATAAAAATAAAATTATATTATCAATTAGTTTGAGCATAGTACTAGTACTATGTTTAGTAATAGGGGCTACATATGCTTACTGGAATAAGACTATAGTAAGTGAAAATAATCTAGTATTATCAGGTTGTTTTAATATAACATTTAGTAATGAAAGTAATGATATTAGTTTAAATAGAGCTTATCCAATTACTGATGAAGAAGCTAATAACTTAACTCCATATAGCTTTAGAGTAACTAACTCATGTAATGTAAAAGCAAAATATAATATAAACTTAGAAACATTAACAGGTTCTACCTTAGATACTAATTTACTTAATGTATCTCTATCTAGTGATATGCCAAAAAGACTAGGTAGTCTAGATGCTGCATCCACAGAGTTAGATAATGGGCTATCTTCAAATACTTTAGTAGAAGGTATACTAAAACCAGGTAAATCAATAGACTATAACTTAAGAGTATGGCTTCCTTATGATATAACTAATGAACAAGGTCAAAATAAGTCTTGGAATGGTAAAGTAGTATTAAATGCTGTAGGTACTGATGAAGTAATATTAGCAGATTTAATGAATAAAATTGATTTTGGGAATACTATAAGTAAGGCTGGTTTTCATGGTACAAATTATACCTCATTTGAATATACAAATGAAATACCAACTGGATGGACTTATGTAGCAGATGTATCAGCATCTTATTCAAAATATCCTATATACTTATATGTTAATGGAACTGATAGTAAATTATATACTGAAGCAGAAAAAATTGCTTTTAACGAGAATTCATCATATTTTTTTAGTAGTAATCAAAGTTTAAAAGAACTCGATTTAACAAATTTTGACTTTTCTAAAGTGGTAAATGCTTCTAGCATGTTTAGTGGATCTCATATTACTAGTTTTGATTTTAGCAACAAAAAAATGAGTAGTATTACTGACATGGGTTTTATGTTTAATAAGGCTTATGCTGAAACTATAGACTTTACAAATGCAGATATGACTAATGTTACTAATATGACTTATATGTTTAATGAATCATCTTTTGAAAATATAATTGGTTTAGAAACTGTCAAAGTAGATAAAATAGAAAACGTAAGTAGTATTTTTGAAAACATGAAAAATCTAAATATTGATATTGATTTATCTAATTGGAATACAAGTAACTTGAAACATGCAGGGAATATGTTTAGAGATTCTTATGTTACTAGCATAAATTTAGATAACTGGGATTTTTCTGGGCTAGAAGATAATGTATCGGATATACAAATTTTTTATAACCTTAAAAACCTTGAATCTGCATCACTTAGAAACGTAAAATTCAGTAACTTGAGTAAGTTGGATTTCAATACAACAATAACAAGTATAGACATAACAGGAGCAGATTTTAGTCATGTTACAGATATGTCTTGGTTCTTTAACGGATTACCTAATTTAAATGAATTAATTGGAATAAAAGATATTGATGTATCTAATGTTACAAACATGTCGAATTTGTTTGTAAACGTTGGACTTAGTGAAATAGATCTATCTGGATGGAATACAAGTAACGTAACTAGTTATGGAATGTTTTATGGATGTGAAAAATTAGAAAGATTAATAATTGATAACATGGTTTTTAATAACAATACAAATATGTTATTAGCATTAGGAGCACCTATAAAAGTAAAATATTTAAGTGCTAAAAATATAAAAGAAGGATCTAAAACATATAATAGTACACCACCAATATCTCAAAGCCTAGAAACTATTGATATCACGGGTATGGATATATCAAAAAGAACAAGTATCAATTCTATGTTTTATGGATTTAGAGTTTTAAAGAATATTATAGGAATAAAGAGCTTAGATGTAAGTAGATTTACAGATTTTGGTAGTATGTTTTCGAGTTGTTATGCATTAGAAACAATTGATTTATCAAATTGGAACACAAGTAATGCTACAGACTTCAATTGTTTATTTGCAAGTGATAACAATTTAAAGAATATAGTAGGTTTAGATAATCTAAATGCAAGTAATGTTAGAAATTTCACTGCAATGTTTGCTGGATGTTCTTCTCTAGAATTACCTAACTTATCTTCATGGAATGTTAGTAACGCAACTAACATGTCTTCAATGTTTGCAAGTGCAAACCTAAATAATAATATTTCATCAATGCAAAACTGGGATGTATCAAATGTAACAAGCTTTAATCAAATGTTTGCATCTGCAAAAAACTTAAGTGATGCCACACCTCTTAATAATTGGAACGTAAGTAATACAGCTACATTTGAAAAAATGCTTAAAGATGTAACATTAGACTCATACCCAACATGGGATGGTACATGGGACACTACAACAGGTACATTTACTCCAAACTAAGAATATGTGTAAACACATATTCTTTTTTATTTCATAAAAAATCAATATATGTTACCCTTATAAAGGTTGTCTAAGTAGGAGTGATAAGAATGAAAAAGAAAATAATATTAACTATACTATTAATATTACTAATAATAACAATAGGTTTAGGCAGTACTTATGCCTATTGGCAAAAAACAAGTATAACAACTAATAATATAATTAAATCCGATTGTCTAGATGTAGAATTTGAAGAAAACATAGATTACAGTAACATTACGTTAACAAGTGCATATCCTATGTCTGATGAAGAAGGTATAGAAGGAAAGTACTATAGTTTTACTCTAAAAAATAAATGCAATAACAAGGTAAAAGTAAATATTAATATAGATACTCTAAAAGATTCTACATTAGATGAAAAATATATTAAATATAACTTAGAAAGAAATGTAACAGAAATAAGTGACTATGGTGGTTACTATGAAGATGGATTTGGTAGAACTAATTATTCAAGTGGATATACACTAACTACATATGACGGAGGAAATAAAACCTCTATCATAGGAAATGAATTAAAAAATATATCAAGTAATGATAACATAAAAACATCTCATTTAATTCATGAAGATATACTTGAAAAAGACTATTCTAAAACATATTATCTAAGACTATGGCTAGATAATGATTCTCCAATAGAAGAAACAATAAATAAAACATGGGCTAGTAAAATATCTATTAACGAAACTATTACTAATAATAACTCATATACTACTCTAATAACAGGAAATGAATTCCAAGAACTATTAGAATCTAATAATATAGATAAAACTTTAATTACGAATATAACTACAACTACAACTAAACCAGATGAAACTATAAATAAATATAAAGTATCAAGTGATGACTCTCTATATGAAGTATATGCGTATCTAGATAATACCAATCTAGTATTATATTCTGAAGATGGAAGAATATACTTAAATAAAGATTCAGAAAACATCTTCAATGGTTTTTCTAGTATCACTAAATTTAATGCAAACATATTAGACTTCTATTTAGTATCAAACTTAGTAAATGGTTTTAGTAATATGACAAGTCTAGAAGAAATAGACGTTACAAGAACTAACTTAGTTAATGTTTATCAATTAGATAATCTATTTGATAATTCTATTAACTTAAAAACTATAAAAGGAATGGATGACATAGAACTAGATAACGTAAAAACTCTAAACAATGCATTTAGAAATACATCTATAGAATATCTAAATCTATCATCTATAAGAACATCTTGGATGTATCAAAATGTAACTCTAGTAGGTGACGGAAGTACTAAGATTAAAACTATTAATTTAAGTAACTGGGACTTTACAAGAATTAGAATAAATGACTTACAAACTATATTAAATAAAAGCATTACAAGTATTACTTTAAGAAATACAACACTTGGTACATATTTAGGAGAGTATGATACATTTTATTACTCTGAATCATATCCAAAAGGACAAGCATTTGGTGTAAATAAAGTATATGATAAATTTGATATCACAAATGCTAAATTTGTAGGAAATATGGAAGGTGTACTACAAGCTTTAAGAAATACTAAAATAACTGGTTTAAGCACAGTTGATACTTCAAGAGCAGGAAGCTTTAAAAGTTTATTTGGAGGAACAAACATATATAATAATATATCTGAAATATCTTATTGGAATGTTTCAAATGTTAAGAACTTTGATAACTTCTTTGGTGTAGACAATTCGGTCCCATATAATCTAGCTCCACTAAATAGATGGTTCATTAACTCTGAAGCAACCTTTAATAATTTCTTACAACTAAGAGCTGCTCCAAGTTCATACACCATGCCAAGCTGGTCAGGCGGTACATGGCAAGAGACAAGTGGATATTTATCATTTATAAGAAATTAAGAATATGTGTAAACACATATTCTTTTTATTATAAAAAAAATTAATATATGTTATCATTATGAAGGTTATTTTAATAGGAGGGTAAAAATGAAAAAGAAAATAACATTAACTATACTATTAATATTACTAATAATAACAATAGGTTTAGGCAGTACTTATGCCTATTGGCAAAGAACAAGTGTATCAAATAATAATATAGTATCTTCATCATGCTTAGATATTGAATTTGGTGATGAAGGATCAATGTATTCAAATAATAACTTTTCTTTAGAAAAAGCATATCCAATTACAGATGAAGAAGGACTAAATCAAGAACCATATTCCTTCTATTTAATCAATAAGTGCAAAACTACTGCAAAAGTAAGTATAAGTGTAGATACATTAAATAATTCAACACTAGATGAACAATACATAAAATATAATCTAAGAAGATCTATATTTGAAAGTAGCTATCTTTGGAATGGTACATATAATCCAAATACATCAGCTTATGGATATAAAGGTTACGAAGCAGGAAATATGATATCTATATTAGGGGAAAATGAAAAAATGCTTCCATCAAATAATGAATATAAAGCTTCTCATATAATTTTTGAAGAAATATTAGAACCATTACAATCAGAAGGAAGATACTATCTATTATCCTTTTGGCTAGATAAAGATTCACCAATAGAAGAAACAATTAATAAGACTTGGCAAAGCAAAATATCTATTAATGCAATTCCAATAAACCAAAAATCATATACAGAACTTATAACAGGTTCAAAATTTCAAACTTTATTATCAGATAATAATATAGATAGATCATTAATAAAAAGTATAAATACAACTAATACAAAACCAAGCAGTAACATTACTACATACAAAGTATCAACAGAAGATTCTCTACATGAAGTATACATGTATATAGATAACAATAATATGTATTTCTATTCAGAAGATCCAAGAATATTTTTGAATGAAGACTCAAATAATATGTTTATGAATTTTAATGGAGTAGAATACTTTGAACCTCAAGCTTTAGACTTTTATAAAGTGAGAAAATTAAACTATGGATTTGGATTTATGAGTAATCTTGAAGAAGTAGATTTTAAAAATATTAATCTAATAAATTTAGAAGAAATGGAATACTTATTTATAAATTGTCAAAAACTAAAAACTATAAATGGAATTGATAGCATAGGCTTACCTAAAGTCAAAAAAATAAATTATGCATTTACTCAAACATCAATATCATATTTAAATTTATCTACCATAGTAACAACTAATTTACAAGATAATAAAGTTACTATTGCAGCTGGAAATACTTCTTTGAATAAAATTGATTTAAGTAATTGGGATTTTACAAAAGTATCAATTACGGATCTAAAATCACTTATAAATAGTAATTTAACAAATCTCAAATTATACAATGCAAAATTTGGACAAGAACCATACTCGGGAGTCGAATTACAAACCTTTGGAACAGGAAAAACTATATCACAAATAGATATAACAGGATCATACTTTATAGGTAATATGGCATCTGTATTTTCAGGCTTATACAATACTAAAATAATTGGCCTATCAACTGTAAATACATCAGGAGCAACAAATTTTAATAATCTCTTTAACTCTACAAATGTTGCTGAATATATAAATGAGTTTAATAGTTGGGATGTATCTAATGTTACAAACTTCAATTACTTCATAGGTGGATATACTAATATTCCATATGATTTAACAGCATTAAATAATTGGAATATAAATTCTAATGCAACTTTAAACAACTTATTTGCTGTAAAGGATGGAGAAAGTAACTATACATTACCAAACTGGCAAAATGGTACATGGAAAAACGAAAGTAATTGGATGTCTTTCATTCCAAACTAAGAATATGTGTAAACACATATTCTTTTTATTATAAAAAAAATTAATATATGCTATCATTATGAAGGTTATCTTAATAGGAGGGTAAAAATGAAAAAGAAAATAACATTAACTATACTATTAATATTACTAATAATAACAATAGGTTTAGGTAGTACCTATGCCTATTGGCAAAGAACAAGTGTATCCAATAATAATATAGTAACTTCATCATGTCTAGATGTAGAATTAAATGACTATGGTGACCTTAGACCATTTTCATTAACTAACACATATCCAATGACTGATGAAGAAGGCCTAGATTTAGTACCATATTATTTTAATGTAACTAACAATTGTGGCACTGATACTAAATTCACAATAAGTATAGAAACATTAAAAGATTCTACTCTAGATGAAAAATATATCAAATATAACTTAGAAAAAAGAATTCCTGAATTATCTTACTACACATACTATGGAGATAATAATCAAAATGCAGGAGGTACTTACAAGGATGTATTTAAAGAAAGTAATCTAGGTATTCTAGGCAATGAATTAGAAGAATTACCATCAAGTGATGAATATAAAACATCTCATGTTATATATGAAGATGTACTAAGTTCTAGTTTTGACTTTAATAGAAAAGTATTCTATCTAAATCTATGGTTAGACTATAACTCACCAATAGAAGAAACTATAAATAAAACATGGGAAAGCAAAATAAAAATAACAGCAACACCTACAACAAAAAAAGCCTATACAGAACTTATAACTGGACAAGACTTCCAAAAAGTATTTGAAGATAACGAAATAGATAAATCTTTAATAACTAGTATAAATAAAACTAATACTAAACCATCTGAAGATACTACTAAATATAAAATATCTACAGATAATTCATTATATGAAGTATATATGTATTTAGATAATACAGATTTAATGATATATTCAGAAGATAAAAATATCTATTTAAATGAGGACTCATCATATATGTTTAAAGGCTTCAGTGGTATAACTAACTTTGATCCTAGCTGCTTTGATTTTTATAATGTAAGAGACTTAAGTTATGGATTCTTCCAAATGAGTAATCTAAAAGAAATAGATTTATCTAATGTGAATTTAATAAATGTAGAGAACATGTATTCAACATTTTACCTTTGTAGTAAATTAAACAATATAAAAGGATTTGATACTATACATTTAGATAGTGTAACAAATATTGACGGGGCTTTTATTGCAACATCACTTAGTTACTTAAACCTATCTACAATAAGAACGAATAACATTGGAAATACATCATTTAATTTAACAGGAGCATCATCTAAAGTTAAAACTCTAGATTTAAGTAACTGGGATATGACAAAAGTAACAATATCAGATTTAGCAGGTATGTCAGGTATCACAAAACTCATACTAAGAAATGCCATAATAGGTGCTAATACAAGATCATATAGAGATGGATACCCAACACCTCAAGATTTCTGTGCAAAAGATTATGAAACGTTTGATGTAACAAATTCTAGATTTGTTGGAAATATGAGATTTTACTTTTCATACCTATATCATTCTAATATAGTTGGATTATCTACAGTAGATACATCAAGAGCTACATCTTTTGAAAATATGTTCAACGGCACAGAAATAGCTGGATACGTAAATGACTTTGCTACATGGGATGTATCTAACGTACTAAATTTTAATTATTTCTTTAATGGATATTCATCAGTGCCATATGACCTTTCAGCACTAAGTGCTTGGAATATTAATCCAAATGCTGAAATAAGACCATTCTTTAATCCGAGAAATGATCCAAGTACATATACACTACCTAATTGGTCAGGTGGTACATGGCAATCTGTAAGTGGAGAAGGAATGTCATTTATAAGAAACTAAGAATATATGCTTGCATATATTCTTTTATTATTCTATAAAATAACTTATTATGTTAATATAAATGAGGTGAAGAAAAATGTATAACTATATTAAAGGAACAGTAGAATATCAAGGTTTAGATTACATAGTATTAGAAAATAATGGAATAGGTTATAACATCTTTGTGCCTAATCCATATCTATTCGAATTACACTCTAACGCTACTGTATATACTTATCAAAAAGTAGCAGAAGATGAAAATTCTTTATACGGTTTTAAAGAAAAAGAAGAAAAAGAATTATTCTTAAAATTAATAAACGTTAAAGGAGTAGGTCCTAAAACAGTTATGCCTATGTTACAAACAGGTTCAGTAAAAGGAATAATAGATGCTATCGATAGAGAAAACATTCTATACTTAAAGAAATTCCCTAAAGTAGGTGAAAAAGCTGCAAGACAAATAGTACTAGACTTAAAAGGTAAACTAGCACCTACATATGATAATAAATCTCTAGAAGGATTTGATGAACTAGTAGAAGCATTAGAATCCCTAGGTTATAAATTAAATGATATTAAAAAGATATTACCTAACTTAAATGTAAATGATAAAGTAGAAAAACAAATAAAAGAGGCATTAAGACTAATTGCTAAATAAGAGGTGACTAAATGAAAAAGAAACAAAATATAGAAGATGAAAACATCCTAGATGCAGAAAAAATAAATAACGAAGATGAATCAACAATAAGACCTCAAACCTTAAATGAATACGTAGGTCAAAAAGAACTAGTAGAAAACCTAAGAGTATTTATAAAAGCAGCTAAGATAAGAGAAGAGCCTCTTGACCACGTATTATTATATGGCCCTCCAGGACTAGGTAAAACGACACTTGCACACATAATAGCAAATGAACTAGGAACTAATATTAAAACTGCCTCAGGTCCTTCTATAGAGAAATCTGGTGACTTAGCAGCAGTCTTATCTACTTTAGAACAAGGTGATGTATTATTCATTGATGAAATACATAGAATGCCTAAGTTTATAGAAGAAATTCTATATCCTGCCATGGAAGATTTTGAAATGGACTTAGTATTAAACACAGATGGTAAATCAAGAACTATTAAAATAGACTTACCTCCATTTACTTTAGTAGGTGCAACAACAAGAGCAGGAGATATCTCATCTCCTTTAAGAGATAGATTTGGTATAGTATCTAAACTAAACTATTACTCAGATGAAGAACTACAAAAAATAGTAAAAAGGACATCTAGAGTATTAAATATGAATATAGATGATGATGCAGCTATGTTAATAGCTAAAAGATGTAGAAAAACACCAAGAATTGCAAACAGATTATTTAAAAGAGTAAGAGACTTTGCCCTAGTAGAAGAATTAGATACTATAAACTTTGATCTAGCCTCTAAATCTCTAGATAGATTACATGTAGATGAATATGGCTTAGATAATATAGATATAGAATATCTAAAAAGCTTAATAGAAAAATTTGGAGGAGGCCCAGTAGGTGTAGAAACTATTGCAACATCTATTGGAGAAGAAGTATCTACTATAGAAGATGTAGTAGAACCTTTCTTATTACAAGAAGGTTTTATTAAAAGAACTCCAAGAGGAAGAGTAGCAGAAGAAAAAGCATACTCTCATTTAAAAATAAACCATAATACTTCATTATTTTAAAAAGAAAGGAGAACTTATGAGTACAGAAGACTTTGATTACGAATTACCAAAAGAATTAATAGCTCAAACACCAACTAGTAATCGTGAAGAATGTAGATTACTAGTCATGGATAAAACAACAGGAAAACTAGAACATAAACATTTCTATGATATATTAGACTACTTACATAAAGGTGATACTTTAGTAATTAACGATACTAAAGTAATACCTGCAAGATTAATAGGTGTGAAAGAGAGTACTGGAGCTGTAATAGAAATATTACTATTAAAAGAACTAGGATCTGATGAATGGGAATGTTTATCTAAACCTCAAAAAAGATTAAAAATAGGTACTATAGTTAAATTTTCTGATGAATTATCTTGTGAAGTTACCGAACTAAAAGAAGAAGGAATAACTAAAGTTAAGTTTATATACGAAGGTATATTCCTAGAAATATTAGATAGACTAGGAGAAATGCCACTACCTCCATATATCCATGAAAAACTAGAAGATAAAACAATGTATAACACAGTATATGCAAAGAATAACGGTTCAGCTGCAGCACCAACTGCAGGCCTACATTTTACTAAAGAACTATTAAATAAAATAAAAGAAAAAGGAATAGATATAGTTAGTGTTACATTACATGTAGGCCTTGGTACATTTAGACCTGTAGAAGTAAGTGATGTTACTAAACATCACATGCATACTGAGTATTATGAAATGAGTGCTTCTACTGCTAATGTATTAAATAAAGCAAAAGAAGAGGGTAGAAGAATAATAGCTGTAGGTACTACTTCTACAAGAACTCTAGAAACTATAATGACTAAATATAATAAATTTGTAGAATGCTCTGGTAATACAGATATATTTATATATCCAGGATATACTTTTAAAGCTATAGATGGATTAATTACAAACTTTCATTTACCTAAATCAACATTAGTAATGTTAGTTGCAGCTCTAACTAGTAGAGAAATGATTCTAAATGCTTATAAGAAAGCAGTAGAAGAGAAGTATAGATTCTTTAGTTTTGGAGATGCAATGTTTATTGCAGACACAAAAAAATAGATTCAGTAATGAATCTATTTTTTGTATACAACTGTTGTAACTTGGCTATCAGCTTTTTTAGTTTCATCAATAACTAATTGAGCTTCCATAGCGTTACGTACTAATTTTAATTGAACAAGTTTTCTTTTTAAGAATTCTTGTTGAGCTTCACGTTTCATTTCTAAGTATACTTCAAAATCTACAGAACTTAACGGAATATATAATGCTTTATTAGCTTCCATATAACATACCACCTTTCCAAATAATAAACTTAATTATTGTCTAACTCTAGGTGCATGGATTTTTTCATCCATTTCTTTAGCAACTTTAGTCATAGGAACTCCTAAGATGTTAGTTCTTTTTCCTTCTTTATCTAACTTAGCATTTTGTAAAGCTAATTTAGCTAAAGCTAATTTCTTTTGTTCTTCATTTAATAACATATTTTTCACTTCCTTTTCTATATTTATATTATCTTATGCTACGATTACTCTTAGCATTAGTAATTTTCTCATTATCTTTATTATTTTTTAAATTCTTCATTGATATATTCCTTAGAACGTATTGTAAATTTTCTAATCTCCTTGCTTCATCAATTGAAGTAATTTTTTTAACTTTTAACTTACTCAAATCTCTATTCAAGTAAGCTTTTCTATTATTTATAGCAGTTTCAATATCCATACTGCACTTCGCTTCCTAATAATAATTATGCTTTTTTTATAGCATTCATATACATATTTTTATATGTATGTAATTGATAAAGTAATGCTAAGGATTTATTCTTATCAGTACTTACTTGAGCAGATTCTATTTTACGAAGATACTTTCTTAACTGATTTAAACGTATAGCAATAACACTTGCTTCTTCCTTAGTATGTACTTTTGACTGTAACTCATAATCACATTTTTGAATAGATTTAATTACAGTTTCTTTGTATCTTTCTAATTCAGGATTTGGTACTATTCCAATACTAGTTACTTTATTAATATCTTCAAATACAGGTCTACTAGTATCTTTTTTCTTTTTACCAAATATTATCATTTTTGAATTTGCCCCCTTTTATTCGAAAATGATGTGATTTATAATAACAAACTTGTTTTATAAATTCAACAATAAATTATCTTGATCCTTTTCTTTTTAAATAATCTAATTCTTCTTCAGTATATTTAACTTCATCACCGTATTTATATTTCTTAGCATTAACGCTTGCAGCTATGTAACTGTCTTTGATTCTTTGCTCATTTAATATTCTTTCAGTAACTACTCTTGATACATCATTCTTTTGTCTTTGACCTTTATCTTTCTTTTCATCAGCTTGAAAGCGATTAAGACCTTTACCTGGTTTTCTTTTTGATAATTCATTTAATTTTTTTTCTAAAGCATCCCTATAAGGATTTGGTATATCTTGTGATTCTAGTAAAAACTTTTCTTTTTCCTTATTATTCATTATTAACCCCCTTAATTATTAACTATTTATTCTTTGATAAAACTGAATCAATTTCTTCATCTGTTAAATGGAAATTATTAATTTGTTTTTCAGCTTTAGCTTTTCTAGCTGCTTCTTGAAGTTTAATAGATTTAAGGACATCTAGCAAAATAGCATGAGCAATTTGACTTTTACCGTTACTACTTTTTCTTTGACCTTGTAAAACTTTTGCGGTTTTTTCATAAGCTCTATTATTTTTTTCTAATTTCTTTGCTAACATATCTCTATATGGATTAGATATTCTATCTAACTCCATTAACACTTGTTCTTTTCTTTTTCTATCATAATTCATAATCTTTTCCCCCTTAAATGCATGAATTAATATTTTATTCTAATTTTTAATTCTTTTTTTATTATTACCTAAGTTATATAAACCAGCTCTTAAACCTTTTAATTCACGTTTAAGAAATTCTAATTTATAACCATAAAAGGCAATATTCTTTTCTATTTCTGCTTTTCTTGCCTTGCTTATATATTCACTATTTAGCTCAGCTCTTAAACTTTTAATTTTTTTCTTAAGTTGTACTCGCTCAGCATCTTTTGAATATCTGCTACTTTGGATTTGTTTTTCTTTTACTTTTTCATCCTTAGTCATAATTAAAACCCCCCTAAATTATCTTTTAATATAAATTATTTTGTTTTAGAACCATTTAGAATTCTTTCAAGTAATTCTTTTTCTAAATCTCTTTTAGCATCTAAATAGTATTTATTTTCTCTTTTAATATCTTTTACTATTCTATCTGGAATCGATTTAGCAGCTTCTTCTTTATAATTTTCTTTTCTTTTATTAGATTTAAAAGCCTTTGCAGTACGTTTTGCTGTGTATTCCTTATAAGAAGAAGATCTTTTGTTAATTTCTTCCTTATCTTTAGTAGTGTGTTTCTCACAATAACTTTGTAATTCTTCTAACTTCTTTCTATCAACTTTATACATATTTTTTACCCCCTTAAATATTTAATGACTTCACTATACCATAAATATACTGAAAATGCAAGTTTTAGTGCAAAACTAAAAATAATTAGATTAAATATAAACTATATGTTAGAATCTAATGGGTGATTATTATGTTGGAATACAAATTAGAAAAAAAGGAAAAACACACACGCGCAAGACTAGGAAAGATTATTTATAATGGAAAAGAATATGAAACTCCAATGTTCATGCCAGTAGGTACTCAAGCTACAGTAAAAACTCTATCTCCTGAACAAGTAAAAGAAACTAAACCAGGAATAGTACTAGCAAATACTTATCACTTATGGCTAAGACCAGGTGATGAAATAGTTAAAAAAGCAGGTGGCTTACATAAGTTCATGAACTTAGACAATCCAATACTAACTGACTCAGGTGGATTCCAAGTATTTAGTTTAGCTAAACCTAAAGATATTTCTGAAGATGGAGTTAAATTTAAAAATCAATATAATGGTGATGAATTATTCTTAACTCCAGAAAAGAGTATTGCTATCCAAGAAAACTTAGGTTCAGATATAGTTATTTGCTTTGATGAATGTATAGGATTCCCAGCTACATATGAATATTGTAAACAATCTACTGAAAGAACTATAAGATGGGCTAAACGTTGTAAAGATGCATTCCATCATAACAACCAAGTATTATTTGCAGTAATACAAGGTGGAAACTACGAAGACTTAAGAAAACACTGTGTAGAAGAAATGACAAAAATTGGTTTTGATGGCTACACAATAGGTGGAACAAGTGTAGGTGAAGATAAACCTACTCAATACGAAATGGTTAGAATGGCTACTAAATACTTACCAGAAGAAAAAGTAAGATACCTAATGGGTGTAGGAGATCCAATAGATTTAGTAGAAAATGTAATAAATGGTGTAGACTTATTTGACTGTGTATCTCCAACACGTTTAGCAAGACATGGACATGCACTTACAAAGTATGGTAAGATTAATCTAAAGAATGCTAAGTATCTGGAAGACTTCACACCAGTAGACGAAAACTGTGATTGTTACACATGTAAAAACTACACTAAAGCGTATGTACGTCACTTACTAAAATGTGAAGAGTCATTTGGTTCAACATTACTTTCAATACATAACATTCGTTATTTAGTACATTTGATGGAAGAATTAAGAGAAGCTATTAAAAATGATAACATCTTAGAATATAGAGAACAATTTATCAAGGACTACTACGGAAAGAAGAATAATTAATGAATAAATGGTGGGTCAGTTTAACAATTATGTTTCTAGCAGCAATTATTTCTATTAGCACATATATTAAGTATTCTCTAATAAACAATACAGAGAAATTAGAAGTAATAAGAAAAGAAGTAATATCTGCTACTAAAGACTGTGTCCTAGAAGGACGTTGCACTGGCTCATACACAACACTAGGTTACCTAATAGAAAATAATTACTTAGATGAAATAACTTCACCTGTAACAGGTCAAACATACTCACATGATGCCGTTATTGTTATAGCAGGTAACACATATTCATTTAATATAGTAAATTAAAAGCATCATTAGATGCTTTTTTTATTTTCTAAAAAATGCTATTATTTTATATATAGAATAGGTGAGTTAAATGGCAAGGCGAAAAACTAAGAATAATAAATCGGCGAGCTTACTATTTGTATTAGTATTATTAATATCTTATTTAATATACTATGTACCTAAAAACTCCACATCAATAGAAGATATTAATTTTAATAATATAAATATTACTAATAACAATAATACAGATAACGAAGAAGAAAGCACTAAAACAGAAAATGAATTATTAAATGAAATAGAATATGATAATACTACAGATATTAACACCACTAAAGTAAATGACTTAGTACCAATAAAAGTACACTATATAGATGTAGGTCAAGGTGACTCTATATTCATAGAACTTCCAAATAATGAAACAATGTTAATTGATGCTGGAGACTCATCTGCTAAAAAAACAATAATAGATACTATAAAAGGCTATGGAATAGATACAATAAATTACTTTGTACTAACGCACCCTCACGCAGATCATATAGGTTCAGCTGCCTCTATAGTAGAATCATTTAATATAAAGAGTATCTATATGCCAAAAGTAGCATCTAACACTAAAACATTTGAAAACCTGCTTAATGCTATTAATAAAAAAGGTCTAAAAATAAAAGAAGCTAAAAAAGGAGTAAATATCTTAGATATAGATAACTTAAAAATAGAAATATTATCTCCTACAAAAGATAAATACACTGACTTAAATAATTACTCAGCAGTAATAAAACTAACCTATAAAGACACTAAATTCTTATTCACTGGAGATGCTGAAGCTGAAGTAGAAAGTGAGCTAACAGACATAGATATAGATGTATTAAAAGTTGGTCACCATGGTTCAGACTCATCTACAACCACTGACTTCCTAAATAAAACAACACCATCTATATCTATTATCTCAGTTGGTAAAGGAAATAAGTATGACCATCCAAAAGAGACAACTTTAAATAAACTAAATAAAATAGGTTCTAAAGTATATAGAACAGATGAACTAGGAACCATTACTGTAGAATCAAATGGTAAAACTATAAAAGTATTATAAGGAGATAACATGTTAACAGTAGATAGAATAGAAGGTAATTACTTAATACTAGTAAATGAAAATGAAGAAGTATTTGAAGTAAACAAAAGAATTATACCTAACGCAAAAGAAAACGATGTAATAAGAATAGACATAAATAAAGAAGCAGAATTTAAAGTAATAGATATAAATGAATCTATTACTATAAAAGATGCTAATAATACTACATATACATTACCTATAAACTTAATAGATAATATAAAATTAAATGATTTTATAACATTTAAAATATTAGGAGCAGAAACTAAAAGAAGAAAAGACTATATAACAAGTCTTATGAATAGTTTATTTGAATAAGAAGGAGAATTAATATGATTAAAAATGAAGAATTAAAAAAAATACTAGCTTATATTTCACTATTTTTACTAGCTATGCTAATAACATTACTAGTAGTATTTGGAGTAATTAATAAATCTATGAGAGAAGAAAATAATAACAACAAATCAAATACAAATAATACTACTAACTTAGATACATTTAATAAAGAATATAACATGAATATAACTATAACTAATGGAATAGAAACAAACACTTATAATTCAATAATAGATACTAAA
>OCTW011606935.1_pt1 | contig 17994 bp, 20 predicted proteins | sample 1539671 | NCBI WGS metagenome assembly OCTW01 (sample SAMN02144230, study PRJEB22623) | gut metagenome | biome: sheep rumen | host: Ovis aries | place: New Zealand
TCACTTCAAGGGTGCATCATATCTCTATGATGCTTGTCTTACATTGTTCAATTTTCAAGATCCGATGCGCTTTTCTTCAAAACGCTGTCTGCCCTTCTTTCGTTGGGCAACTGTCGCCCCTTTCATCGGGCGACTTGATTATATTACCACATCCGGAAATAAAAGTCAAGCATTTTTTTCGATTTTCCGCCGATTTGTGAATCTTCAACAACCGGGATTCAAATTTCCCCCTCCCCTTTGATGCCCGCCCTCACTTCGTTTACCCCCATGTTATTGTTTGGTAATATTATGCCCTCGGTTTTGGTAGACATTCATGGAATGTTTATCAAAAAGTGCAATACTTTTCATAAAATGTATGTTATTATTAAAGCAATATACTCCCCGAAGGGGTGTTTTTCATTTAAAAACACGTATAAATCTCCTGAAATCCGGATAAACCGCTTCTCCCCTTCTTCATTCTCCCTTGCCCACCAGCATATCATAGGTTACACCGTATTTTACGGCGATATCCCTTGCATAGGATGAACCTTCGGGCTGAGCCAGAGCCACCCTGAATGAGCGTTTTCCCTCCTCGGTACGCACTATAAGGGATGCTGCACCTGCGCCGCCGCTGTCACGGGAAAGCTCCTCTGCATCAGCACCCAGCTTGTGCATATGGGTGTTGTAGATAGTCCGCACTGCCTTTGTCAGCAGCGCCTTTACAGAGTCCCTTGCGATGTAGTAGCCTTCCTCAAAGGAAGTGGTGGAGAAGGTCTCGTTGAGCAACAGCAGGCTTTTTCTTGTGGACTGGGTGAATATCTCCCTGAAACGGACGCACTCCTCCCCAAGCCTTCCCAGATCCATTGTCTTGTCCTCATCTGCAGGGAAATGGGTATAGATACAGTCGCAGGGAACATACGCAAAGCTCTCCGCCGGTACGAAAAGCCCGCCCTGAGCCAACACGAAAAGCTGTCCCACGGCCTGTGTTACTGTAGTCTTGCCGCCCCGGTTGGCACCTGTCAGGATATAGACGGTATGCTCCTTATCAAAGACAAGGTCATTGGGAACTATTTCGCTGACGTTCTCCATGTTCATGGCAAGCTTGAGATTGTAAAAGCCCTTTGCTTCCATGGAAACATCAGCATTATCCACAGGCTGAGCCTCACAGAACACACAGCCCTTTTCCATCAGGCTCCCTATAAATTCCGCACATCGGATATAGTACACAAATTCGGGCACCAGCGCGGAAACATTCACGATCGCCACATTTGCATACTTGGTAAGAGTGTCTCTGAGCTTCTTCACAAGGGATGCAAGCATTTTATTCATCACATTCTCCAGATGGAATGTGGAATTGGTCATGCCGTCCCCGTCAGGCACCTGCACGAGAGTGGAACGTGTATGCGCATCAACAAAGGGATTGCTCCGCACTGCAGCAAACCCGCCCAGCTTTTCTACAAAATCACTGACATCTGTGTTCTTTTCCTTGTCAATGATCTGATAGTGCATATCCTCGTCCCAGTCTGCGGTCTCCTGTATCCTGTCCTTTGATGCGATGGCATCCGCAAAGCTGCTGACAATGCCTGATTTCTTGAAAGGCTTTTTGTTTACTGACACAAGCCCTATGCTGACAGCCTCAAAGCGCTCGTTGACATTGATGCCAAGGGTCACGCTCTGCACATCGGATGCCTTCATCCTAAGCGCTGCTATGTCCTCCTTCAGTAGGACATTCAAAAAGGGGCATACACAAAAGCCGTGATATAGCTTATTTCCATCTTCGATTTTCATAATTTTTTGCAGCCACGGTTCGTTACAATCCAATTATACATTCCATACGCAGGGCTCTCAGGCCTTGCGTATTTTCATCTCACTAAAGATTGGAGACAGATATGTTATTACGGCCATATTGTTGCTTATGTCCCTTATATCCGATTTTCTGGCAATGTGATAAGCGGCCATAATATCTTTTTTGGACATTATTACTCTGAACTTGTCTATACACAGCTGATCCTTTGTGTTCACACTAAATGTGAATGGGACCTTTTTTCCTTTTACTTCAGTTATATAGAAAGTCTTACCGGCTATCTTCTTCAAAGTCTCCCAGAAGAACTTGTCCTCCGCTGATTTTGTCATACCAATTATGTCGGTAGTATAGCTTTCACACAGCCTCTGCCTGTTACGGGATACCCTGACACGTTCGGCAGCAGCTGTCAACTCGGGAAGATTGTATACAACTTTAGTGTACGGAAGATATCCCTGAACCGACTTGTTGCCAAGTCCTGTTGCCTTCATTATCTCCGGGATCGTTTTACCCTGAGAATAGAGTTCACTGATCTGCTGGCATATTTCCGAGGAGTAATAAATAGTGTACTCTCTTATGCCGGCTGTTATAAGGAGCTTTCGCGTCTTGGGTTCACTGAATTCAAGCTGTTTTGCAGTATCGCTTACAATGCAGTTGCATTCATCCCTGAATACACTGACCACACCGTCAAGAAGCTCATTCATCAGTTTTTTTACTTTTTCTTCGTGTGTCAGTTTATTGTATTCCATTATTTCACCCACTCATCTGCCCGTATCGTATAATTCCAATTCGTTTTTTTCTCTATAGCGTAATACCAAGTTTTCTGAGCATATCTGCTCGTTCGGCCGATAATTAACCTGTCATGTATTTTTTCTTCTGAGAATTCAGCCATACAGTTATGCTGTTCTCTAAACCCTTTACCTTTCTGATCATATCAGGGGTATCTTCGCTCAATTTGAAACCCTAGGAAGGATTTGCCTGTACCTGTGGGGTGTATCACGGCTGCCTTACCACGTTCAGCTAGCATACGTACTGCGGCGGTGTATGCTTGTTGGCTGTGGAAATATACGTGCATCATGATATCAGCCGCCTTTATTACATTACTTTATTAATGCCATAATTTCTGATAATACTTTTTTGCGGCTTTTTGTTACCGCTAAGGCCAATCTGAAAATGAAAAGGAATGGTATCAGGTATTTATGTTTATAAAAGAAAGGATATGCGTTTTTAAGCGATGATAAGGGAAGAAATACCCTTTTAGATATATATTTTATTTTTGATAAAACACTTTTGTCAGTAGAGTTTTTCACCCTATTCTCTATATTCCCATATGTACCTGAGAAAATATAATAATCCAAAAGAGCCTTTTGTTCTGAATTTATCTTACCTTTATCAAAAATATCAAAAACAAGTTTCCGCCTTTTATGTTCGTATTCCTTTATTCCAAGCTTGTCCAATTCGTCATCGATATATTCCATATCAAGCATTCCAGAAAAGTGATTCAGGAATACATAGGCATCTACCAATGAACGCAAACCGGTACCACCTTGACTGAAATGCTTGTATTCATGTGCGGTCATATAGATATAAAAATCCTCATTTGTAAATCCATAACATAGACTTTCGAAATTTGATTTTATAAGCTTATAATAAATATTATGATAATAATCAGAAAACAATTCATTTTCTGTGTCTATAAATAATTGTGTATGTAATTCAAAATTGTATATTGGAAGTTTATAATATGAGTCACAATTTCCTATTCCATACGTTTTATTCACATATTTTAACTCTGACATTAATCTTTTTACTATATCAGATTTTTCCTTTGGGATTAATATATCATTATCTGCCATTTCCCTCATGCTTATGTTTGGATAATAATTTTTTAGAATAATACCTTTAAGCGGGACATACCAAATTCCATTTGAATCCAACTTATCAGTTATAGTTTTTCTTTCAGCATCATATGAAATAGTATTTCTAATTGTTTTTAGACGAACTTCGACAAACTCAGCACTAAATATTCCTACCATATCCAATGCACTTGCTGTTATAGATGCTAATGAATGCGCATTAGCAATTTTGTATAGCTTGGATAATTCTAATCTTTCTATTTTTTCTTTTAGAGGTGATCTATGTGCTAGAACGCATCGTATAAGATATAGAATAAAATACGCGTATTTTCTATTCTCATTTTTTGTCATACGTACCACCACAATACAATATAGACGATTTGATTATAAAGACTCATTACATTCAAATTTATTCTTATCTTCAACACTTATCTCTTTTCCAAGTTGCACTTCGATAAGTTTCAATCCTTGCTCTCCTGCGAATACAGTATGCTTGCATTTTGCTGGCATTGTCAGAACATCTCCTGGTCTTACATTCTGGCGCATACCATCAATAATAGCAACACCTTGACCACTGATAACATTCCATATCTCATTACGTCTCTCATGGCTGTGATAATTCATCCCATGTCCAGGATTAAGTGAAACAAGCACAGTTAAAGGCCAGATTCTTATACGGAAGGTAAGAATTGATGGAGGCACAGCTCAGTTCTGTCACATCCATTATTTCAGCTATTGTTCTAACGGATTACGAATTGCATCCTTTATTTCATCAGCCAAAAGGAAGTTCTCAATTCGAAGGATTTCATCATCCTCTGGTTTGTAGTTCACCTCGAAGTCATGCGTTGTCTTTTCCTTTACCATTGATTCCACAGAATCAGAAAATGTCTTGCAGATCGCGATCTGTGTGTCGTGATCTACCTCAAGCCGGTAGATTTTTCCGTCTCCTGCAAGTATAAACACCGAACAATCAGTAAACATTCCTTCACCCCTGTCTCAATAGTAAAAATTCAAAGATTTGGGAAACTTCATTCACGTCGGAAGCTCGCTTCAATCTCTTTTTCGATACCAAGTGATAATCGTTATGAGCTCCTTCCACATCCAATGAATAGAAATGGTATCCACGTAAGTATAGAATCGGATGTGGTGTCACGAAATCTGTGAATGTCATGGTTATCAAGAGCAGAACAATCACAATCCCAACAATAGGTTTGATTAGCCCGCCAAACTGAAACTCCGTCAATGGGAGAAGATATGTGGCAATGTACGCAACAATCCAGGCATCGCCTCCTGAAATGTCTGTCCCAGTAACATGAATCTTCTGCAGGTTTTCCTTGCCATAGTTGAAGCTACGATTAAAGATGACGATCAGAAGAATAGACACGATTATTAGGAGCGCCGGAATCCTCCAGCTAATACTTATTGGCTTCATCCATGTGGACTTCTCTATTAACCACACAATGGCAAACATAATCAAAATCGGCGATTCCGCAGAGAGAAAGTATATAAGCTTTTGAAATCTATTGCCCATGCTGCCCCTCTCTCCTGCATTGGTTTTTCGAATTGTTGAGGATAAGTTTATAAAGGCCATACCCGATCAAGGCTCCGAGGGTATTATTAATCAGGTCATCCACATCGGCATAGCCAAGCCTTGTGATGAGCTGTATAATCTCTATACCCACGCTTACCAGCACTCCTATCAGCGCTATCTTCCACCATCGATCTATTTTTCGAAGAAACATAGGAGTCAGATATCCAAAGGGAACAAACAACAGAATGTTCAAGATAATCCCTTCTAAACTGATCCAGCTTGTAATCTTCACTGTTCCATTTAATATACTGTTGATAAGTCCACCACCAAATTCAATAGCTTTTCGTGCAGCTCCAAAAGGGTATATGCTATAGTGATACATCGGCATCGGCTCACGGCTTAGAAAGGCAACAGAGATAAGCGCAGCAATATAGATACATGTGATCGGCAATTTCCACTTGTCTCTATATCTGAGTAACATGCACGAAAGAACAACAAAGGCAAACGCACTGATTCCTTTCAAAGTTCAAACCGTCCATATGTCTTTGTAATTGTTATCCAGTTCAACTCCAGTACTGTACATTGAAACAAGCCATGTGTCTTCGCAATACTGAAATGTATGGAAAACATATTCATTAATCAAAAACATGTCCCCAGCTTTAATTGCGTACTCTTCCCTCTGCTCACCTTTCCATACGATTAGCTTAAATGCTCCAGAGATAATATAGAATGCTTCCTTATTAAACTTATGGTAATGGCCTCCCCGGACACCGTTTCCTTTTGAAAAGATCACATTTACCTGTTTCCAACCATTATGAACAAGTTGAACAAGCAATCCATTCTCGTTTTCAAATATAAAATCCGGCTGGAGAAATTCGATCAATTTCATAGTTTGCCTCGCCTTATGCAATACTTCAGCCACGCAACCAAACCCATGCTATGCTTAAAAATACCTTCTCTAATCCATTGTGTAAAAACCATTTCATCAACAGGTATAGTTTCAATGTATTCGAGCGGTTCTGTTTCCGGTATTCTCTCTTTTTGGCATCGAGCTAAGTAGAGATAGCATTTTTCATTTGATGAGCCTGGAGAAGGATAATAAATTCCTAACTCGTCCATCTGAATAATTGAATATCCAGTTTCTTCAAGCATTTCACGATATGCAACCTGGAGCGGTTCTTCCCCTTCGTCTATTCCTCCACCTGGTATTTCATACTCGTAGCTATTGATTGAATGCCGATATTGACGTATCAGTATTACTTTTTCACCTTCAAAAGCTAGAATACCAACACTATCCTTTTGATCAACATATGAATAGGGATAACATTTTCCGTTTTCTTTAACAGTATCGAGCCGAATCTGAAACCGTCCAAGGTGCATCGTATTTGACGCTATTACATGATATTCTCTGTCTTCATGCATATCTTGAAATCACCTCGTAAGGAATGTTTCTCCTTTTCTGACACGTTCTCTCCAATAATCCAGCAAATCATGCATCGTTTTTTCAAATGGAATCTGCGGCTCCCAACCCGTATGCTCCTTAAACTTTCGGCAATCTGGAATCTGTAAGTCCGCATCAATTGGACGTAATCTCTCAGGATCTGTTACGATTTCGATTTCGTTCTTCTTTTCACTATACGAAATCAATGTATTTAACGTGTCTCCAACTTCACAGGTATATGATCCACCAATGTTGTAGTATTCTCCAGGAATTGGGTTAACAGTTACTAACATATAGTAGGCACGAACAGCATCGCGGACATCCGCATAAGTTCTCAATGATTTCAAATTTCCGACCATAACTTTGGGTTCTATCAGTCCTGCTTCGATCATTGCGATTTGCTTAGCAAATGTTGATTCATGAAACACATCGCCACGACGGGGACCGGTATGCGTAAACATACGAGTTGTCATCACTGTCATCCCATATGCCTCTGCGTAGTATCGACCAAGAAGATCTGTTCCCACTTTGGAGATAGCATAAGGACTTGCCGGATGAAACGGGCATTCTTCATGAATACCAGTTTCAGGTTTTTTTGCTGCAGGGATTTTCCCAAAAACCTCTGAACTGGCACATACATGTATTACGGGATGATAACTTTTATCGGCATCCATAGCAAGTCTAACGGCCTCTAACAGCCGACATGTACCCAAAATATTTGTATTTAGTGTATCTACGGGGGCACTGAAAGATGTCAGTGGATAGCTCTGCGCCGCAAGATGGAAAACATAATCTGGCTTAGTCTTATTCACCACTGTGATTAGTGACATCTCGTCATTCAAGTCAGCATATTCAAAAAATACACGGTCTTTGTTATTGACGCGATCCAACAAATGGGTAACATTATCCAGAGGACTGCGCCAGCGGCACACACCATAAACGTCCCAGTCTGTATTCTCGAGCAAAAAATCTGTAAGATGAGATCCAACCATTCCAGTAATTCCAGTAATTAAGGCTTTGTTTTTCATGCTATTTCTCCTATTCTTGTTGTTCAAATATGTCCCGTCATTCTATAACCGGAGGGTATTCTTCAGGCGCGTAGTATATGATTTCCGTACCGCCATTTTCAAATTCAAATGGAACAGGCAGAAGACCTGAAAGCGCCTGCCTAACTGCATTCTGTCTTTCTTCTGGAACATAGAACAAAAGAAAGCCTCCGCCACCTGCTCCAAGTAATTTCCCACCTAAAGCGCCAGCTTTAATTGCTTGTTCATAGAGCATATCAATGGCATCTGTGCTGATCTTACTGCCAGTTTGACGCTTCAACTTCCATGTGAAATCTAACAATTTTCCAAATTCATCCAGACTTACGTTCTTATTTGTTAATACCGCCTGCCCTTCATCCACCAACGCTTTCATTTCCAGAAGTTGTTTTGTTTTGTCTTGGATGTGACTTTTTGTCTCTGACTGTATTTCGGCAGAAAAACGTGCAAAACCAGTAAAGAAAAGCATAAGATTTTTATTCAGGGCTTTCTTTCGCGCAGGGGATATTACTATAGGAGACACTCGATATCCATCTGCATAGAAATCTATACGATTAAAACCGCCAAACGATGCTGCAATCTGATCTTGTAATCCTCCTGCTTCATTGCACAAAACTCTTTCCAAATAGATTGCTTCATCTGCGAGTCTTTTTTTATCTACGTATTTCCCTTTTAATGCATAAAACGCATTAAGCATCCCAACTGCAAAGGAACTGCTTGTACCAAGCCCCGTTCTGGCAGGCAAATCCGCATCGTATGTAATGATAAGCTCATGCATATCCAAATACTTCATAGCCTCGCGCACCATTGGATGCTCAATTTCTTCGGTTTCCTTGACTCTTTCAATTCGAGAGTAGGTAACTTGGTTTTTGTAATCGAAAAATCGGGGAAGATGCCGGACATTCACATAACAGTATTTATCGAAAGTTGTTGAGATAACAGCTCCCCCGTGTTCATTGAAAAACTCAGACATATCAGTGCCGCCGCCGAAGAAGGACATGCGAAAGGGCGTCTTTGTGATTATCATACCTGTACCTCCCCAAAAAACTTATCTTCCAGCATTAGACACCAGCAGTGATAAATTGGAAGGTGCAGTTCTTGAATCATATAGGTTTCATCCGAAGGAGCCTTAACGCATACATCAGCTACACTTGCCAGCTCCCCCCCTTTGCTTCCTGTCAAACCAATCACCTTGATTCCAAGCGCCCGCGCAACAACTGTCGCGCTCATAACATTCTTACTGTTTCCGCTCGTACTAATCCCCAGAAACACATCGCCGGGACGCCCGAAACCAAACAGCTGCTGCGCGAAAACGCCTAAACCATCAACATCGTTGATATAGGCCGTGCTTAACGCCTCATGCGCTACCAGCGGGATGGCCATTAGTCCGCGCTCCAGATTCTTAGCAAGGTTTTCTCCACGTACAGAATCTATATCTTTCAGCTTCTCAGCAAACTCTGATGTTACTGGTCTCGGCGTTTTAAACCGTTTCATCAGTTCACCAGCAATATGTTCTGAATCCGCTGCAGAACCACCGTTTCCGGCAATCAAGAGTTTCCCGTCATGCTCATAACATTCTTCCATCACCAGATATGCATCAATGATGGCCTGCTTTACTTCTCCGAGAGCAGGGTAACGAGAGACCAGGAGATCAATATGTTTTTCCAGTCTCGGTTCAAGTGTTCTCATGGTTTTTCTTCCTTCCATTTTCGACCGCTCGAAGTCGGCTCTTATCCAGACTCACGCCTTTTGTATTTGTTCAACTGCATTAAGCAGCGATAGAGCTGTCACATCCTGACCATAGTTTTCGGTTCCAATTAGTGCAGTTCTACTGCCAGCTGCCTTCCCAGCCTTCACATCATTCTCGCCATCACCGATCATCCAGGACTGACTCAGGTCAATATTGAAGTCTTCTGCTGCCTTGAAAAGCATCCCAGGCTTCGGTTTCCGGCATTCGCAGTCGATCTTTAATTCTTTAATTTCTCCGGGATAGCCACGGTGTGGATGGTGCGGGCAGTAGTAGATAGCATCGAGATATGCACCCTCAGTTCCAAGAAGCGTTTCCATCTTATTGTGTATTTTCTGCAGCTCCGGAGCTGTTACCTCTCCTCTCGCTATGACCGGCTGATTCGTAGCAACGATGGCAAGAAAACCACTCTCATTAATCTTCTTAATCGCCTCAGTCACGCCAGGCAATAGTTCAAACTCATCGATGTTCCTCAGAAAACCAACGTACTTGTTGATCGTTCCGTCACGATCCAAGAAGATGGCTTTCTGTTTCTGTTTCAGATTTTTCGCTTTGACACGTCCTGCTGCGAAGTCTCTACATACAGCTTCGTACCTGTCCGGTGTACCCATATCTTTGACATACTCCGGACTGTCATAGCAGAACATCTTTCCGGTTCCACAGAGCGGCTTGAGTATCTGTCTGTCCAGATCAACCTTGACGGTTTTTCCACCGACTTTCGTACCAACCGCATCAGCATCAATCCCGGTCATGTCCAATACCGCTGGATTAATGACATGCAGTCCGGCATTCACACGATTCCGATACCACTGTGGTCTAACATCCTCTTTTGTGAGCCACTTCTCAACTGCACCGTTCACATCGGCAATCAGAACGCCGCTGTCATAAGGATGGCTGTTTGGATGTGTGAAGAGGGTTACAAGTCCGCCATGTGCGCGATGGAAATTGACGAACCGATTGAAGTCCACATCGAAGATGGCATCTGCGTTCAGAAGCAGGAAATCATCGTCCAACTGATTCCTCATTTTAAAGAGGGCCCCTGCATTTCCAAGAGGCGTCTCCTCGTTGAAATATTGAATCTGAACACCAAATCGGCTACCATCGCCAAAGTAGTCCATAATGATGGACCCGAGATGAGAGACTGTGATGATCAGGTCCGTAAAACCTTGACCACGCAGACATTCAATCTCATGCTCCAATACAGGCTTCCCTTCTATTTTGATCATTGGCTTTGGGATATCAGATGCCACAGAACTGATCCGTGTACCTCTTCCTCCCGCCATGATTACTGTTTTCATATGCACCTCGCAGAGAAACACAGTGGATTATTTTCGATAGTTATCCTTGTTAATCTTATAATCTTCATATGTCTGCATCAGCCCTTCGTCGAAGCCTATTGAAGGTCTCCAACCTAACGCAAACAACCGGCTTGAATCCAACAGTTTACGAGGTGTTCCATCCGGATGAATATGATCGTAGACGATCTCACCGTCAAATCCTACAATTCTAGCAATTCTGGCACCTAACTCCTTCATCGTCTGGTCTGTTCCACACCCAATATTAACCCAAGACATTCCAGGAGTATTTGGCTCTACCCCAGGATCACCAGAATAATTCTGCATAAGGAAGAAACACGCATCAGCAATATCATCAATATGCAAGAACTCTCTCATAGCTTTGCCTGTTCCCCACATAACCACCTGGTTGCTTCCATTCACTTTAGCATCATGGAATTTTCTCAAGAGGGCAGGAATAACATGCGAGTGTTCGGGATGATAATTATCACCAGGGCCGTACAAGTTACACGGCATCACAGAAATGAAGTCTGCTCTGTCTGGGTGATGTGTATTCAGGTATTCACAAAGTTTCAGCCCAGAAATCTTTGCAAGTGCATAGCCCTCATTGGTGATCTCGAGAGGAGAAGTCAAGAGGTATTCTTCCTTGATTGGTTGAGGGCAATCACGTGGATATATACATCCACTACCCAGGAAACAAAATTTTTTAACTCCTGAATTGAACGCAGCCATAATCGTGTTGAATTCAATCATTGTATTGATATACATGAACTGATCCAATGCCTCACGATTTGCCTGGATTCCACCTACTTTTGCTGCAGCCATGAACACATAATCCGGCCTCTCTTTATCGAAGAAAGCTTGCACCTCTGCTTGATTAGTAAGGTCTAATTCCTTATGCGACCTTGTAATAATGTTGGTAAACCCGTCTTTCTTAAGACGGCGGATAATTGCGGATCCTACAAGGCCTTTGTGACCAGCAACGTAGATTTTGTCAGTTACCTGCATGACATGCTTAGATTTCATTTTCATTCCTCCATTTTTCTTTTTAAACTAGATAGTCCATCATCAGGATACTCTTATACACTGCTACCTCTTTATCATACCGACAACTTTTCCAGTGATCCCCTTGATACATTTCGATTTCAGCAAATACATAAGAACCACATAAAGTGCTACACATATTATGCCTTCTGTTATGAACTTCATATACAAGCTCCATGAGACCGTCTCATGTATTAGCCAGACAATAACCGTTACAATAATTCCTGCGATAGCACTCCTTACACATTCTCTAAGACATCTTCTCAGAGAAAGCCCTGGGAGGTATTCCTTCACATCTTTTGTCAGGAGAATAGTCACAAGTAACATCGCTATGCTAGTAGCAACTGCCACTCCACTAATACCTATTATTTTTGACAAAATGATGCTGAGTACTATATTTGTTCCCACAGCAATTGCCCCGTTAATCATCGGCTTCTTTGTATCCTTAAATGCATAGAATACCTTGACAATATTTGCTCTTGCAGCCTGAAACACGAATCCGATCGCATAACCTATAACAACCCCGTAGGTCATGTTCACATCATCGAGGCCAAAATTGCCACGTCCATACAGAATCTGAACAATCTGATCTCCGGCGGCTATGCACATAGCCATGATGGGCATAATAAGAACCGTCAGGTACTCAATACAGTTTTCCAGGTTCTTTTCGACTTGATCTGTTTTACCTTCTGAAATCCAAGTCGCAAAATGGGCAAAAAGGACAGTTGATACCGAAGCAACAATAACTCCAGTCACTATCTCGTTAATTGTTGCCCCATAGGTTAAGTATGATACGTTCCCCGATCCGAGCCCAGTCGAAATCTGTTTATCAACAATATCATTGATTTCATATATTGCGCTACCAATGATAAGCGGTACAGAAAGGGCAATGAGTTGTTTGATCTGCGGTCCTGCATTAATCTTGTAGAACACAAACTTAAATTGTTTTCTTGCACACCAGGTTACAAGAACACATTGTACCAACCCAGACAGTAGAAACGCATATAGAAGAACTCGCACACCATATTTCGGATAAAGAAGAATCGCGGCAACAATCAGAAACACGTTCTGAAATAGCCCCTGCATCTTCCCTGGTATGAATATCTTATCCGTTTCGAGTACTACATTTATAGTCAGGTAATAGCACCACAAAATGAACGCTGAGGACATCACTTGGATGTAATGCGACAGTAAACGAAGCTGCTCCCCTTCATAGGATGGAGCTAAAAGCTTTCCAATGGGAGTAGAAAACACAAAGAATATGAGTGTGATCGCAATGGATATCGGGATAAAAACCCTAAGCACTGCATTAATCAAATCATTGGATTTCTCCCTGCCTTCCTTAAGAAGGATATCTGTATGTACAGAAAGAAGAGAAATCGAAATTGCTGAAAAAATGACAACGCAAAGGGAAACCAACACACCTGAACCTACGAAGAAAGCATCTGTTTCGGCAGTAGCACCACAGACAGCCGCAAGTACTGATTGCTTTACCAGACCGAGAAGCTTAATTAAAAAAGTTATAAATGTAACTGATATAGTGGATTTTATTATTTCATTTTGCTTACCCACTACTTTTCCCTCTCCATTAATTAGTTTTCGGATGTGTTATCAGATAGAATCCTTCTACATATTGATGTCAGAAGCTTGCCAACTGCCTTTGCCATAACTATATATTTTTCTTCAATCCAGCTGGAGATTTCCTGATACTTTATCATCTTAAACAGTTGCAATCTCACTTTATCAGCACAAGCAGCTGCTATTACAAACACCACAGATAGGCTCATAATGACTATAATAAGCAGAATCCATGGATTTGTAGATAAATACTGTAGTCTTCCAGTAATTACATACTCACGGATATAGGGGTGATCGTTTAGCAAGTAACCCGCAAACGCCCCCGATGCAAGAAAGCCAATTGGTTTCTTTAAATTGCCTGGTATATTGATTTTTGAAAATAGCAATACATTTCCAAGAGCAATGCAGATAATTGTTGGCGAGTCATATCTCAGCAATATAGATCCTATCGATGAACTATATCCACTTAAACAGATTTTCCAAAGCCAAGTGAAAACAAGGAGAAAACTAACTCCCCCCCCTAGTTTCCACTTTGAGACTCTTTCTGCTACATTAAACTTTTTCAAGACTCCTCCGCATATATAGCAGAGCATTAAAACGGATAGGCCAAACAATCCCGTCAACATATGTGAGAAGTACATGAAAGCTGCAAAAGATAGTACCAGAACCCAAACGCTACTGTTGTTTGTATTTTGAATCAGCTGATTTAACAACGGCATTAATAGGAACAAAAGAAAATAAGCTGTAAAATACCAATACGTATCCATTGCTAATGGAAATAATCCTTTTACAATTCCAAAAACTCCAATCTCTTTGTGAAAAAGATAGGTTCCAACTGAGATAATTAGACTGTAAAATACAACTTGCATCCAAAGTTGGATGAAGCCGAGTGCTCGATTTTTTTCTTGTTTCATTGGATTCCATCCAACATATCCACTGATGGATGCAAAAGTAGCAACCCCAGAATATGCGATTGTTTCCAAAAACCATGCTGCTCGATAATTTGCTGTTCCTTCCTCAACACTACTGAGCAGACCACCATGCCCCAAAAAATGAAGCATAACGATCATAAACATGGATACTATTCGGAGGAGATCCACTCCATAATTCCGCTGCTTCATCATATTTGTCCTTCCATAATCTCGTCGTCATTACTTGATCGAATGACCCTAGCCCCCGCAATAAACAAAGCAAGCATAACCCCACGAGAAGTAAACTCACTTAAGCTTGCAGACATAATGGCTACGCCAACAAAAGCACAGGCTGTATAAGGATCAGTTTTTATCGCATTACGGAAAGCACCAATCATAAAAATAATGAGCAAAAATAAGCCAATCAATCCCTGTGCAAAGAAAGTCTCCACATACATATTATGAGCGACCATACCTGTATAATAAATGGCAGTGCTCTCTCCAAACCCAACGAACATCTGGAGTGGATTATCCTTCAGCATGTCAATTAGATTTGTCCATTTTGTGGTTCGACCTCCAAAGCTACTAAAGTCTGCATATTGGAATCTAGCAATTACTGCTGGTGGGATATGATTCAATACATAAACACCCGCAATTATGGCGACTATCACAATCAACAATGCAAAGAATGGGTTTTTCCTGATAGAATCCTTGAAACCATATGCAACACATAAGCATGAGGTTAATGTAATGGATACAATCCCCGATCGTGATGCCCCTTGGAGTACAATAAAAACCATAAGACCAATTACTACTGCCCCGGCTATTCTTTTTATAAGTGCCTCGCTTCTTTTGAAAAGCATCTCAAATGACAAACACAACGGGATTAATGTCCAAACTGCTATGGAATTGGGATCGACTGACAAACTACCATTTCGAATCCAAACTCGACCATCCCAGTCTTTTACACCAAACATGAAAAATACTGCCGCAAATAGAATGCCTTGCACAATAAACATATTCTTCATGAATGAATAGTCGCAGTCAGAATAATCAAACTGTAGTTGCAATACTAAGAACAGGAGAACAACCAGCTTTGTAAACGCGCCGTTAATTGCCCCCTGAGCAGGTGACCATACCACTGAAAACATAGAGTACAGACCAAATAATAAAATACATATAGTATAGTCCGCATGAAGCTTCGCTCTTCTGGTATGAAAATGATAAATTAGAAGCAACAGCACAAAGATTGGATAATAAAATCTCTCTGTTTTTGCAACTAGTTCACTTACCGCCACGATAATCATTAATCCGCTGATTTTTCCAGGAAATGAGATAGGTTCTCTTTCCAGCTCAGTATTAATGTCTCTTCGTAGCATTCCAATACCTCTGTCCAAATCTTTTCAATCCTCTATCTTATTACTTCCCGATAAACATCTAAGTAAGTAGAAATCATCCTTCTAATATCATTTTCTACTGATGTTTTCCGAACACACTGTTTCATTAACTCCCAATTTGATCGGTTATGTATGAAATCTTGAATGGCTTCTTGGTAGGAAATAGTGTCATTAGTTTTTACCAGATACCCGAACTCACATCTACGGTAAGACTCGTTTTCACTCAGCTCCGGTTCACCAAACGGCTCCCTCAGTCCAGGCACATCGGAAAGCACAAGGGGCAGATCGAAGGCCATTGCCTCAAGCTGTAAAATAGAACGGCCCTCCCATAACGAAGGCATAATAACAAGATCTGCTGATGCGAGGTGTTTTAGCACCTCTCTCCTCGGCAAAGCGCCGGTGAGAATAATGCTTTCGTTCCCATGCCGGGCTGCATCAACTTTTTCTCTATCCGGCCCGTCACCGATCATCGTATAATGTGCTGAAGGAGAACAGATCGAAGAAAGAGCCTCTACCGGCACTACAAAGTTTTTCTCATAGCTAAGACGACCAACAGATATGATAGAGAGATAATTATGTTTCTCTGGTTCCCCAGCCATAGCCCTTAGTTTCTTCCGATCAACGCCATTAGGAGCTGCAACCACTTTATTCTTTGGTGCATGGAAATCGTTAATCAATTCGAGCCTTGATGTTTCTGAGACTGTTATATACTTCCTTATAAAAGGACGCAGAATATTGAACTGAAGATGATAATGAAGATATGTATTGTGGTAGGTTTCTACACCCTTTACATTTTTCAAGCCAATCGAGGCAAGGCATCCCATCAGGACGCTGAGTTTGAGGTGCATATTTAAAATAGTGGGCTCATCTACTGCAATGCTCTTAATTGTCCTTCTCAGTTTTGGTATATACTCGATTATCGCTTTCTTCTTACTCGGTGCGTCTAACTCGATAACATCAATACCAGCAGCTTTGAGTTCTTCGTAAGGAGCTTTCTTTTCTGAATCATTTTTCAAAATTCCAATTAATGTGATATCACAACCAGCCTCTCTCAGCGCAAAGCAAAGATCATACACAAAGCTGGGAACTCCACCAACCAAACTCAATTTGTCAACAAGCTGAACTACTCGCATCTACCTTTTCACTCCACCGGAATCTTAATCCAATTGTCTGGAATCATTCTCTCTGTTCCATACCTCTTATCTGGAACAATTCGTATTGCATTCTCATGTTCATTCAACCAAGCGGCCCACCAGGAAAAAGTGCTGTTCGCAGTAATAATGTGCTTGCAATTTCTCATCAGCATCATTTCATCAATGTCTGCATGATCTGTATTTAATGATATAAATTGTATTTTACCTAGGTCGCCGAATGAATTTCTCGCCCACTCGATATCATCTGAAAAAGCAAAAAAACTAGGATTTTCAACTAAATTTGATATTCTTTTTATAGCATCTCGATAATATGTTTCTCCCAAAAGATAATGAAGTTGTGCCTTCCTATCGGTTAAAGCTTGTTTTTTGAAATCTCCGCGCCGAACATGAATAGCTACAGAATTCGACAGTTCAATATTTGAAAGTGCACAGTTATACTCCATTCCCTGTCTATAATTTGGAGTGAACTGTTTTATCAGTTCTTCCCTATAGTTTTTAAAGTAGTCCTCGCTTTGAAAATAACCATTTAAATAAATATCGGGTGCATTAACTGTGAAAAAACTATCTACTAACTCTTTAGTAGATTCAACCAGATAGATACAATCAGAACTAATAGATGTTTCTTCATGTTTCAATGTACGAATCACTTTGTTAACATACTTATTTTTTAGCACCTCATATTGAAGCGGGAATCCCTTGTCTTTTTGTAGAACATCATTACTGATACAGAAATTCGATAATTTAAAACCTCTTAATTTCTGTCTTGGATAAAAGGAGATATCCAATGTGAGATGCTGGGATAATCTTTTTGCGAGTGCATAAGCAGATGCATATTGAAACATCTGATTGCCAAGTCCTCCCTTTACATATACCGTAATCATTCTATTCTTTATCCTTTTCTACAGAGGTCCTCTAAGGTTTATTTTCCCTCAATAGTCCCTTGAAGTTTAATCACCACGGTTGAATCAACATCACTATCGAACTTTCTAGCCATGAGTTTTTCCGAATCCATCAACTTATGATAATCATCCATTGTAAGTATTTTGGGATTGTTCATGCCCTCAGGCCATTCTACATAGTGTAGGTAGTCCATCCTCTGGTCAGCGTAGGGAGAATTCATCACTAATGTCTGAAAAAATGATTCATCCGGGCAATTGCAGTTTTTGAAATAAGCATAGTACTCAGGATGTACTTGAAGATAATCTCCCATCCAGTCC
>OCTW013406910.1_pt1 | contig 17992 bp, 15 predicted proteins | sample 1539671 | NCBI WGS metagenome assembly OCTW01 (sample SAMN02144230, study PRJEB22623) | gut metagenome | biome: sheep rumen | host: Ovis aries | place: New Zealand
ATGCGCGACCGGGTGCCATATGTGGAGCCGCCAGCGGACAATGTAGAAAAGTCACCTGCTACGGCTTGACAGAACTATAGGGACACCCCCTTCTTAACACTTGCGCGTGCAAGTACCATTGATTATTGCAACTTGGCACCAGCTGCATCGCAAATCGACACCCTCCCTATAGATGTGGACGCAAGTTCTTCAAAAACAGTGCACTCGTATCGCTCTGCACCGGCCAGGTCGCTGGTCTCTTCAGTGGGTAGTCCGCTTGGCATGTTTCCAATTGCCTAGCGAGCCAGCTCCTTCAGGCCCACTTCAGGCTCATCGTCCAATGTTACGGTTAGCTCGTGCATGGCTTCCTCCTGTATGCTTTTTGTCTCGGCAGCTCGAATCATGTCGCGATAGACCATGCCTCACTTGCTCCCTGGGCACCATGTGCAGTCTAAGATCTCCGCCGCAGTCCCGCGTCACTTCTTAGTGAACAACAACGATGATTAATACCCTTACGGTACCGTAGCGGCCCGGCTTCCGGAGCGGCCGCGGTCGCGTATGCAACATGGTGCCCATCCGGCCCGGGCAGAGGCCGTCCTCTCCTTATCCGTCATGCATGGCCGGGGCTGGCCGGAGCCCCTTGGCATAAAGGCAAAGCCTAGCACTTGCAGCCTAGCGAGAACGGTACGGAAAAAGCGGTACCACCCACCAGTGCAGTTTCTATTCTACGAAACACAGCTCAGCCATGCCTCTGCTTCCCGTTCCGGCATCTCTGCCGCCTCCGTGGAGCCCTCCATGCCCCTCCGCAGGCCTTGCTGCAACGGGTTCCGGGCCGTTTCTGCAGGACTGCATGCACCTATTGCACTTGGCTCTGCAGTGTTGCAGCTAGTTTTTCAACCGACCACCGTAACCCAAGCGTCGGCCATCATTTCGAGCCTCACACCGCCAAAGAGATGCGTGGTACCATTGTGTCCGTAGCCGCCCACATCGAACCGGTGATGCCATGGACCCTATCGTTTCCGCGACCTTGGACACCTCAGACAATAAACCCTCCAGAGACGCTTATAAGGACGGTCTAACCGAGCCTGAGATGCGACTGTATCTCGAACTGTACCCAGAGATGGCCAGCACGGTCGCCTCCTCATGCCCGGAGTACAGAACCATTGCGCTCGGCATAGATGGAATGGGCCTGAAGTACTGCCCCAAGAAGGAGCAAACTCTCGAGCAGGTTGAAGCGGCCCTCCGCCAAAACGGCTACGCGCTGAAACATGCGTCGAAGATAATACTGCGCAACAACCCCTGGCTCTACGCTATTGCCATCAAGAGTAACGGCATCGCGCTCAGAGACGTGCCGGACGAACACCGCTATGAGGGCATATACGAAGATGCAGTCAAGAGCAACGGCGGATCGCTTTGGATGGTCCCACCCGAGAAGGTTACTTACTCAATTTGCCTTCTTGCCGTCCGCTCGCAGGGAGAGGCCCTGCAATATGTGCCTGAGCCCCTCATCGATGAAGAGATGGCTTATGCCGCAGTCTCAAATGGGGGATGCCTTGACAATGTGCCTCAAGTCCTCAGGACCGAGGACGTATGCTGGGCGGCGGTAAAGTACAAGCCCAATTCAATCGCATGGGTGCCTTCCCGGCTGCGCACAAAAGAACTCATCGAAACCGCAGTGAGGCTCGACTGGCGCGCGATACGCGAAGTAGCTCGTCCCAGCAGGAAGCTGCTCATGATTGCGTTCGACCAGTCTCCACTCGCAATCGAATACTTCCCAGAAAAATTGAAGACTCCTGATACCTGCAGAAGTGCATTCGAGAGAGATGCGACTGCCATCATCTTCTTCCCGCCAGATTGCACTAGCCCCTCCATGGTGGAAGGATGGCTGGAGCATCTCACGAACCCTGAGGTGCAAAGGGGGCAGGTTAGGTCCAGAAGGAACATCGAGTTCTTGAGGAGCATAGACGTCAAATGGCTCAGGCTCCGGAGAATCGGGGCTTTGCTCAGAGAGTTGGGGCTCAGGCGAACGCTGAGCGCGGCCTGGTCTCCTGGCGACGAGGCGTTCCACGTGCTCGAGAGCATATCCAGCGGGGACGTTGACGCCATCTCCTGCAACCAGGATCTGCCTGCCCCCACCATAGAGCTCGAATCGCATCCGAAGGATCTCGACGGGCTGACCGAGCTACTGGATGGCGACCTGTCCGATGTTGACTTCGGCAGTTACCAGTTTGCCGACTATGACCCCACCAGACACGATCTGTCATCCGCGCACGTCCCGGTCGCGACCCTCAAGCGAATCGGCGCCTACGACGACTCCTCATTCATGAGGCTCGTAGGCGATGTCCCTGAGCTCGCCATGATGGGTCTCTCAAGAGATGGGGAGATCGTCCCCGCCGTTAGGCACCGCGAGCTGGTCTCACCAGACGGCCTTGAAGCCGGCGCTCCCTGCTACTACGTGAGCGACATTCACCTGGATTACAAGCTGGCAACCAAGTTTCCCCATGAAGCCTCCGAGCTGGAAATCCGAGAATACCTGGAGAGGTATGCTGCGGAAATGGTCTCTGATGTTCCGGCCGAGGATCGTGGCAGCAGCACGCTTCTAATCCTTGGAGACACCTCGTACAACCTTGAGGTCGCAGACATCTTCTTTGCCGGCCTAAAGAAGTGCTGGGGCCCTAATATCGTGGTTGTACTCGGTAACCATGAGCTGTGGGACTACGGAGGGTGCAACGGAAGCAGCAGGCCGACCCCGACCATTCCTGACGTGGTACGCCGCTACAGGGAGATGCTAGATGAGCATGACATCACTCTCGTTCAAAACGAAATTCTCGTCCGCTACAGGGGCCTTCAAAATGTCCGGATAAGCCACGAAGAGCTTGAACGACTTGGCGACGACGAGCTCGCGCGCGTCCTCGCTCGCAGCTCGCTTGTTATTCTCGGCGGCATAGGGTTCTCCGGGCTCAGTGAGGACTTCAACGCAACAAGCGGCATTTACCGTGATGTCGTCACCACAATCGAAGAGGACCAGAGGCAAGCCCAGACAATGTCCACCCTCCACGAAAGGGTCAGGAGGCTTGCCCCGAAGGCCAACGTCGTAGTCGCGACGCACATGCCCTTGCGGAACTGGTCGCATGAGCCGATGCAGCCGGGGTGGGTTTACGTTAGCGGGCACACGCACCGGAACACCTTCACCGAGGAGAACGGTATCCGAGCCTACGAAGACAACCAGGTAGGGTATGGCGGAACGAGCGCAAGGCTCATGCGGTTCTTCATCTCGCGACGCTACGATCCGTTCCGCGACCTCGACGACGGAATACACGAGATCGAGCGTATGGACTACCGTGACTTCAACAGGGCGAGGGACATCCCCATCGACTCCTTCACCAGGGAGGGAAGGATCCTCATGCTAAAGCGCGAGGGGGTCTACCTCTTCCTCTTCGTCTGGGAGACGACGGGCGACCTCTACCTGCTCTCGGGCGGAAGAATCAACAAGCTCGATGTCCAGGACCCGCGATACTACTACGAGAACATGATTGCATACAGCACGATGGTGAAGGAAGCTTTCTCGGGATACCAGCGGGTGATCAGGCTTGTAGGGGATGAGATCAAGAGTATCGGGGGGTGGGGCTCTGTTCATGGATGCATCGTCGACATAGACTTCTTCAACCACGTCTATCTTGACCCGTTCACCGGAAAGCTGACCTATTACCGTGCGGAGAGTGTGAACAACAGGGTGGAGTACCGAGACATTCGCGCTCTTCTCAGGGCGGACAGACAAGATCTCCTGCCCGGCCTCAAGTCCCTCCCCGAGGGCAAAGCTCCTGACGGGTCGAAGGCATCCATTCTGCTCAGGGGCGGCGAGACGACATTGGCCGAGTCCATCATTGCGACAGACACCCTCATGTACAAGCCATCTCGAATCTTGTTATCCATCCAGTACCTGTTCGATGCGAACGTCATCAGGAACTGGAACGAGGATGCCCTTGGAATCAAACGGTCTCAGCGGCGGGGAGCGCTACCAGAGGCGCCTCGCAACTCAAGCTCCAAACAGGCAAAACACCTTCCCGAAAGGACGGGCCACCGAGGCCGTCCTAGCATGCGGGTGCCAATCCTCCAATGGAGAAAGAATCACCCGAACGGCAAGATGCGTGAGTGCGCAACTGACCTCGGAATATCCCTTGGCACCGTTAAGAGGCACTGGGACAACACTGAGTAGCGACTCCCAAGACCACATCGTGCTGACGGGTTGTCACAGCGAAACCCCGCCCAAAGGTGCTTCAGAAGCGCGGGCCCGTTAATCTGAGGCATATCCGCATTTGATCGTTCTCGGATATCCGGCACACATCGCTCCACTTTGGCTTGCCACAATAAGAACTATCCGTACGTTGCGGCGTGCCAAGACCAGGCTCGCTATTCTTGTACCAGACACTTCTCGGCTCATCCATTTCGGGAGAACAGCATATGTCCAGCAAGAGTGACTGTCTTTCTATTGCAGGCGTGGAAATGCCCGAAGAGATCATCGAGGCGGCAACAAACGACAGCTTGGCAATCTTTGCGGGAGCAGGCGTATCAATGCAGCCGCCGGAGAGTCTGGGCAGCTTTGAAGAGCTCACCAACGCCCTATTCAATAGCATTGATGTGACAAATCAGGTTGCAGCTGATGAAGACCGGCCCTGCGAAGCCAGGCTGGAAAAGCTTGTGGATGTATACGGCAGCAAGGTCTATGACGAATGTGCGGACCTCATGAACAGGAACCGCCCCTCAGACCTTCATCGGAACATTCTTAAATGCTTCGATGGGCATCCCATACGCATCGTAACGACAAATTTTGATGAGAAGTTCGAGTCTGCAGCAGGAGAGCTAGGCCTTGCGCTTGAAGAAGACCACAGCATCTACTACAGCCCTGCCCTACCCGACGGGGACCAGTTTGCCGGCCTTGTGCACCTGCATGGAGCAATCTGCCGGCCTCACGAGATGATACTGACCGAATCTGACTTCGGAAAAGCCTATATTACCAAGGCTCGAGCGGCACGTTTCCTGGTCGATCTCTTCAGTACCTACACCGTTCTGTTCGTAGGCTATAGCCTGAACGATATCCTTGTACGCTACCTTGCAAGATCTATCCCTCCCACTTCGAAGAATCATCTCTTTGTTCTGGCGAAGGACAATGAAGGCACTGAAGAAATCAAATCCTTGAGAATGACGCCAATACCGTTCCATGAGTTCGACGAACTCCCGGAAATCTTTTCGTGTCTCTCTAGACGGATTTCATACAGGCTCTACGACAAGATGAATATTGTCAAAGCAGTAGCCTCGCAGCCAGATCAGAGCTCCCCAGCAGAATGGAAAGATGCCGTTCGCTTCCTCAACGACCCTTCTGAGGATGCTCAAAGAGTCATCGCCAAGGCATACGCAGAAGGCGCATCTGGCTTTGAAGCAGTTGAGGCACTCGTCAAGCATGGCATTGACAGCTTCCTGTTTGCAGACTCGCCAACAGAGCAAGACTCTGTGCTTGCAAAATGGGCTGCCGAATCGTTCGCCCTGACAGAACCCCTATCTCTGCTCCAGCTATCAACAGAGCAGAACAAGCGCTTCTCTAGCTCCTTCATGGCACAAGTATTGGGCGCCCTCAGCAATCCACCCGATGGACTGGATGGCAGGGTGTATGAGAATAGCCTAGGCATATGGGCACTCCAGCTTGGGCTTCTTGGGCCTCAAAACCTTGGAGCAGGCTACTATATCACCAAGATTCTGGAAAGATGTACCTCGCCGCGAATCGGCGTCGCCTATATCCGCAAGCTTTTCGAAGCACGTCCAAGTGTGCACATGAATATTTTTGACGAGAAGCAAGAGATGCTGGAGCTTGCATTCACCTATGACAGATTCATTCCGGAACTGGCCGAATATGAGGACTCGGTAATCAGGCTGCTCCACCCCACGCCAATGCAGGGGCTGCCCATATTCGTCAATCTGCTCGAGGGTTTTCATGACTTGTTAAGTGCCTATGGGACCATCAATCGTCCGATCGACCTTCTCAACCTTGACAGGGCTGCAATAGAGGAGCATGAGCAGAATTCAGAAGTAGAAGGTTCCGTCCCTGACTCTTTGATCGACATTGCCCGCGACATTGGACTGAATGTCATCAATACGGAGGATGCAGACAAAGCCATTCAGCTCTGTCTCGACTCGCGCTCCGAAATGGCACAACGCATAGGCATATTCCTTCTGCTCAGGCGCAATCCCAGCCCAAACGATGCAATCAATACTGTTGTATCTCGAAAGCTCCTCGACAAGATCGCTCTTCGCCATGAGGCATTCAGCCTGCTTTACAGCGTCTATCCCCGAGCCGATGCAGAGCACCGATCTGCGCTCATCAGCTACGTGCTGAAGGTATATCCAGACCTGGCTGACGGGGATGATGCCTATGGGCGTTTCAATATATTCTCTTGGCTCGAGCAAGCAGCTCCAGGGGACCAGCTGCTGCAGATGAGAATACAGGAGGTCTTGGCAGTGCATCCTGGCTTCAAGCCCCGAGAACACCCGGACCTTCTCACTTATACGATTGTGGAGACGAGCAGCGGGCTTCGGTCAGATTTACCGGAATCAGCCTTCACTGCAGAAAACATTATCAACAGGTATACAGAAGCAAGGGCGACCGGCAACGCATTTGCTGTCGATCTTGAGCTCGGTAGATTCCGTGAGGCCATGCGGCACTATCCGATTCAAGGGTTTGCCATCATCGAAAATCTGGCTGCAAGGACAGATGTGCCGCCAGTGCTGATCAAGACCCTAATCGGTTCCATCCGCTGGGACAAGCTTGACGGCAATTCCGCGGCACGTGCCCTGGATCTAGTCCTTCTGATCTCTGACGATAGAGAGCTGTTCCTGCAAGCGCTGAACTCCCTCGAGCTGCCGTTTTCTGACGATGCCGAAAATCACGACGTTCCGGTAGATCGCTACCTCAAGCTGCTCGACGCATGCACCAATCATTGGGACTGGCTTCGTGACGAATGCAATTTGTCCGAGAAGAGCTGTGGTTTTCGGGATTGGATGGAGCGCTCCCTGAATTCACCGGTCAACGTTCCAATGGAGCTCTACTCGATAGTCTCTGAAGCTTTCCTGCATCAGTCGAATCTTCCATTGCTGCAGGAAAGGACTTCCGACTTCGTCGAGAAGGTCAGGAGCGGCATTGAAGAAGATAGCTGCTTTGGCCGCTGCATCTGCTGCTGCATTGGTTCCGCCCTGGACATATGGCTCAACGTCTCCCCGAAGATTGCAACGACTTATCGAGAAGTGCTGTCTGAAAGCCATTGCAACTCCGCTGCCGCATGGGATGGCATATCGTATACCAGGGGATTGACGTCTGGTCTCTGGAGCTACATCAAAGACAGCCTCATTGATTGGGTCAAGCATCATAACGAACCATGCACAATACGGCTCATTCGCTTGCTCACCATCGGAGCCATTCGCCGGGAAAGCATTCCAGAACGCAAAAGAATCGTCACGATCTGTGCGCATCTCTCTCCACAAGCTGCAGCTGCCTGTCTGCGAGACCTCACCACGTGGATCGAAGCTCTTTCGGACGCGGACCAGCAAACTGAACTTGACGAATGGCTCCGTGCCCTTCTCCCATGTTTCGCAGAGCAGCCACAGTTTCGAGCATGTGCAAATGTCATTGTTTCATGGCTCGAATCAGAATCTGCTCTCAAGAAAGGCGCCCTCGAATTGCTAATCGAGCACTATGATGACGAATGCGAGGAACTTAGATTTCCGAGAGTCGATCTAACGCAGCTAGAGCTTGAAGGCGATTCGATGGCAAAGATCCTCATCTTTTTCTTGAAGAACTCGAACACTGATGCTTTGCGCAGGATGCATGCACAGGAGGCAGTTCAGCAACTTCATCCATCAGCAATCAGCCACAACCTATTCAACGATTTAAGAGACCAAATAATGCGCCAGCAGCTGGAGCTCCCTGTAGATTGGAATTGCAGCTAGTTTAGCTTGAGCTGACGCACTTATGCTTGGACGGATTTTCACTCCGAGTGCAACGCCTCCTGAGCACGTGAAATGGCCCACGGCAGTCCTGCGATGGTGCTTGCGAAGACGCATGCATCGCAGGAGGAAGCCGTGGGCCATTGCAGCCATCTTGGCATCGAGGAGCGCGAAGATGTGATGCGGCTCGCCAGGCAGCTCGGGGACGAGCACTGGTCGCCCGAGCAGATCGAGGGAAGGATCGGCGAGGAGCGCCCGGATCTGGCGGTGAGCGGCACGGCAATCTGCCGCGCCTGTGCGAACTCCTTGCCCCGATGGCGCGGCAGATCAAGGAGCGGCTCGGGATCCCCGTCTGCTTCTGCGCGCCCCGCCACCCCTGAGAGAAGGGCGCCAACGAGAACACCAACGGGCTCCTGCGCGACTTCTTCCCGAAGGGCAGGAGCCTGGATGGCGCGACCGACGCGGAGGCGAACGCGGCCTATGCCATGCTCAGCTGCAGACCGCGCAAGCGCCTCGGCTGGAAGTGCCCGCAGGAGGCCTTCTGCTCACAGGCGTTGCACTTGCTCTGAAATTCCGCCCTTGAAATCCCCTGCATATCCATATTGTTCACACCAAGAAGAACGGGACCACACAAACGGCAGCCAGCAAGACACTGAGAATCAATTCACATAGCTAAACCCGCTTTCAACGCACTCGAGCGGAAGCCTTTCCTTGCACATAAACTGAACTAGCGCGATTGCTCCGTCAGCAAAAGTGACGCGTTCGATTAAGCAGCCTTGATTCTTCAAGCCGTCGCAGCACCGGGATGCAGCCTCAGCCATTGCATTTCTCTTTGCTAGCTCAAAGTGATTGAGAGACGCCATCTCCGGCATAGAGGGACTCTGAACGGTATACGCGCCGCTCCAGGTGTATTTGATAGCGTCTTATTTGCCGGTGGCGATTATCGCCCGGCGTTAACACCATTTAGTCTGGCGTCGCAATCTTCTATCATGACAATACGCCGATACTTACCACATATGTCACAGCTAGATACATTGGCGTTGAAAGAATGTCCAGCCCCGACCTATGCACACAGCTGGGGTATGAGCTTGGTCTGGCGGCGGCGCTCAACTTTGCGACAGTGGGCATGCTGGAAAATGAGCTGACATTCGATTCGGCGATCTATGCATCCTGCAGTTTCGAGACAAGTTCTCGTAATGTCCAATATGATGCACTCATGAAGCCACTGACAAGCAAAGGGATGGCAAATCAGACCTGCTTCTTTCTGCTTAGCGAAATTCTCATGCAGATAAACTCCATCGACGCTCTATGAACAACTGGAATCTTTAGTGACGCACTGTATCTGAAATTCGGCACAGCGGCCCTTGTCGCAGCGAATCAAAGCCTTTCGAAGCTATCAAAGTATCTCGGAAGAGATCCCAGTCGGTTCAATTGCACAGCATCAGGCACATCAGCATTGGAGGATATATTCCCTCGCAAGATAAGAAAAAAGGTGAAGAGCATACGGAAGATCAGAAACGCTCTCGTGCACTATGACTTTGCGGGCCTCATTGGTTCAACGGCCTGCCTCGAAAAGCCTCCTGAGGAGATTCTGGACCACAGCGTAAAAAACAGTGGGATTCGAGAACAGCGCAGAGTACCTCAGCTGGCTGCATGCGACTCTCGATGCATGTGCTGGAAGCATCAGCAGTCTCATCGAATTGCCTGGAGCTCAGCAGTAGGTCATTTTGGCATTCCAAACAGGCTTTTATCCCTTATATCCACTTTGCCCATGATGTCGCCATGCTCTACGTTCGCTTGCTGCCCACACGAGGTAATCAGTTCGTCAATAATTCATCGGTGAAACCGAGACTGGAGCTACCTTCGTGCAGCCCCATGCTCCTCTTTGGATTGCAGAGGCAGGAAACTGCAGCAGCCCCTTCAATGCAACCGCAACGCTTTTAAGAATGCGGCAGCCTGCTGGAATTGGCACGAGCCGAACCATTTGCCGCTCTGGCAAGCTCGCGGCAGGCACGTGCGCTGTGCCAACAGATGGCTCTAGGAGGCCGAAAGGGCTCGGATTTCATCTCCCAGTAGGTCTGGCGCCGAATCCTCTGGACAGGGCCATGCAGATTGATGCCGGCAGCTGCCCGTTCGCTCTGTTCAGTAGCACCTATATCACGCCCACGAAGTTCAGGAAGTTATAGCAGCAGATGGCAGCAATGAGAATCAGCGAGAAGAGGTAGAGACGATCTATAGCTGAGGCGCTCGCACGCCTGGCAAGCTGGCGTCCCAGGACCGAGCCTGCAACTGCAGCTGTGCACATGCCAAAGAGCAGCTCCAGCGTGAAGAAGGGCAGCCCTCCCGAGACAAGGGTATAGATGAAGCTTGCCGCCTGCGAAAAGGCAATGATGAAAAGAGAGCCCTGCGCTGCCGGCTTCGAGTCCATGGAGAAGCAGAACGCGAGAATCGCGAGATTGAATGGCCCGCCGCCGATGCCCAGAAATGCCCATATGGCACCAGCAGCAAAGCCAATGGCTGCCTTGATGGAAGCTCTTTCTATATGAAGGCTCTGGATGGCATCCTTCTTCAGCGTATAGGCAAAGACGACGACGCAGGAAGCGACCAGGATGGCAGACTGGACAGCTCCCACCAGCTCGGCGTCTGGAAGCATGCGTGAAAGCTGGGCAAAGAGCGCTTTTCCGGCAACGCCGCCGGCAGCAGACCCCAGGGCAAGCGGCAGAAGCTCCGAGGGCTTCACCGACGAGGTCTTCGCCACCCTGTTTTGCAGAAGCGTCGCCAGAGACATCGTGAGCACCGACAGGCTGGACAGGAATGACACCGTTGCGACCGGCAGCACCTGCATGGCATCGACGACCGGCTTGATGATGACACCGCCACCGATACCACAGAGCGGGCCCAGAAGAGATGCCAGGAATGCCACCAGATAGATTGGAAGGTATGACATAGATGCTTCTCCTTCTCGCCTGAAAAGCCCAGCCCAAAGCCCGTCCCCATGCTCCCGGCCGAGATCTGACTGCCGAGCCCGAGCAAGGCGGCACAGGAAAGCCAGATGCAAGTGCCAGAGAGAGGGCCGCTCTCCCTGCGCTGTATTCCTCTGGAGCAAGCCGCCCTGGCATTCGCTACTGTTTTGCCTCCGCAGCAAGCGCGAGCATCTTCGGCAGCGATGCGCGGAAGAACTTCTCATAGGAAGCGCAGAAGCGGTAGGTACCTTCTGCATCCCGATAGCGCATGCAGCCTCCGCGGCAGATATTCACATAGGGGCACGCATGGCACCGCTTGGGCAGCCGCCGGGACGGTTCTGTGAATTGCATCCCGTCACGTGCCCGGTCGAAGTCCTCGAAGCTGTTTTCGGCTATCTGTCCCAGACAGAAAGGGTCGGTCATGTAGAAGTCGCAGGGATAGCAGGTGCCATCGGCTTCGAAGACGTACTGGGCAGAGCAGATGCCCCTCATATCACAGGCTTCGGGCAGATATCCCTGAAGGATGCCCATCCAGTTGTCGAAGAGCCGTATGTGCGGCTGGACGCCCTTCTGCGCATCCCGATACCAGGAGGCGAACAGGCCATTCAGGAACGTGCCGTATTCCTCGGCTCCGAGATGCCACAGCCCCGCCTCCTTGCTCTCGTCCAGAGAATCCATGCAGGGAATGAACTGGAGCCAGCCGGAGCCGAGTCGCTTGAGATTCTGGTAGATGGCAGGAGCTTTTCCTGCCGCCTGCCCCGTCACGACCGTCAGGATATTGAAGGACACGCCCGCATCCTTCAGCAGCGCGCAAGACCTCACGACCCTCTCATAAGTCGCATTTCCTGTCCGGTCATGCCTCCATGCGTCATGGATGGCACGCGTGCCATCAAGGGAGATGCCGACGAGCACTTCATGCTCCCGGAAGAGCCCGCACCACTCGCTATCGAGCGCAAGCCCGTTGGTCTGGATGCTCCAGTGCAGCGGTATATGGCGGCTGTTGTGCTCATCTGCAAAGGCAAAGGCATCCTCGAAGAACTTGCGGCCGCGCAGCGTCGGTTCCCCTCCCTGGAATGCGATGGATACAGATCCTCTGGCCTCTTTGAGCGCCTTCATGATGATCTGGTGCATCGTTTCCTGGGACATGAAGCCTCGGTCAGCTTCCTTTCTCTGCGCCATCTCGTCATGATAGAAGCAGTAGGCACAGTCCATGGTGCACATGCCCGAAGCTGGCTTCACCATGATCGACAGCGGATGCCCCATCGCAGTCCTTTCGCATAGCCTGAAACCTGGCAGGGTCATAACTGCCAGAGCATGCCGGCACCCGTCGGCGCCGGCATGCTTTTCGCTCTTCAGTCCTATTCGTCGCCCAGTGTCTTCTTCACCATAGCGATGACGTTCTTGCCGTTCATTGTGCCATAGTCGCGCATGTCGATAACAGATATCGGCTTGTCAGGGAACTGGGCCTTCACCTTCTCCGTCTGCATATCTGAAGCAAAGGCAGCATCCGGCTCCTGGGCATTATCTGCCGGCCTTTATTGGAGCGGCTTGTCTCGCTACTACATGCCGAGCCGTGCAAACTGATCGTCAGGGGCATCTGCCTCGCGCATTCCTCGTGCCATCAGGTCCGTCATATAATCGAGCACCTCTTGATTCTCGACTTCTTCTGTCTGCCCAGGGTCTCTCGACAGGTCAAACAGATGGTCTTCATTAGCATAGATGCCTCCGTCTTTGACAAGCGACTCAGGACCGCTGGGAACGCGATAGACAGGATAGGGTATGCGGTTCAGAAAGTGGCCGACTTCAATCTGTTCAGGCTTGTCCTTGCCAAGCCAATCCCGGATAGTGGTCAGACTCGTGGTGTATTCATGGCATTGCAGCTGATTGCGACCTCCGCGCATATAGGTATAGCGGCCATCAGTCACATTCACCGCACAGCCAAAGGTTCCGTACAGCGCATAGTCATGTATCTGCTCTTTCCGCTCCGCGACATTTCGCAGCGTTCTGCCCATGACGCTCTCCGGAATCTCGACCCTCTGGTAATCAAGGATCGTCGGCATAAGATCTATGTTCTGCGTGAGCTGATTGCGCACTTCTCCAGCAAATCTGCCATGAGGAAAATGTATCAGAAGCGGGATGTTGGCTATCTCGTTATACAACGGCATATAGTTCTTGCCGATGAATTCACGTTCGCCGAAGCAATAGCCATGGTCCGTGGTAAGGATGATGAGCGCATCATCATACATCCCTGCCTTCTTCAGCTTGTCAATGAACTCCCCAAAATGCCTGTCATTCATCGTAATGAGCGCCTGATATCGGCGGCGAAGATGAGCCATTGCCGCGTCGGTCTCTTCGTCTCGGAGGTGATATCTCGGCAGTTCAAAGAACGGGCCATTGTAATCGTCGCCATAAAGATCGAGATAGTGCCGGGGCACATTGAACGGTTCATGGGGATCAAATGTCTCCACCATAAGGAGAAAGTCCTTTGCTCCTTTGTTGTCTTCGACCCAGCGCTGTGCAGCATTGAAGCACTCGACGCTTGAAAATCCCTCCTCACGTGTGATGCGAGTGCGGTTGCACTGGTACTGGCGCTTTATGACACCAAAGTAGCGCTCAGGTTGCCAAGGATCATCGATGAGGGAGACCCAGGGATCGCTTTCCTGGCCGCGGAAGAATTCATAGGTATTGAACTGCTGGCAGTAGTTCTCGCCCCCGATACGAAAATAGTGCGCGTGATCGGTAATCATGTGCGAGCGTATTCCGGCACGTGCAAAGAGGGTCTTGGGGAGCGTGACATCGCCGATTTCGATGGGGCCCCAGCTGCGCTCAAGAAAGTTCGTGCGGCCGCAAAAGATATCATGACGTGCAGGCATGCAGGGCATCGATCCGACGTAGTGACTATCGAAGCGGCATGAATCTTCAGCAAACCGTGAAATATTAGGCGTCAGGCACTGAGTTTCTGGATTGTAGCAGCTAAGATAATCACGGCGCAGCGTATCCATCAGGACAATGATAGTTCTCATGATCCCTCTCATTCGTCATCCGAGCCAAGGGTCTCACAGTCATTGACATATGCAATGGCTTGACGTGCCGTTTCGACAAGCTGAGCGATTTTCTCGCTGTCGTATGGCTCCGGTCCTGCCAGTACCACTTCGAGCACAAGAGGCAGGTTCATTCCGCAGATCAGATGCACATGCCCCCCGATGTAGGGATAGAACTTCTGGGTAACACTGCCTCCCAGCAGGTCAGTAAAGATGAAGGTCTCATCATTACAGCAAAAGGAATGCATAAGCGAGTCGATGCGCTTCGACAGCCCGTCATCGGTTTCGTCTACATAGGCAGCAATAACATGTGCATTCGAATACCCGCTCAGAAACTCAAGCGATGCAGCCATGCCCGCAGCAAGCTTATGATGCGATGCAAGGACGATGTTTCTCACGGCTCCTCCAAGCTAGCCCAGGATGCCAAACGCAGAGCACACCATCGAAATGACGACGATAAGAACAATGAGTAGGTTGATGGACACCTTGTTCCCCTTCACCAGGTGATAGCACGTCAATGTCGCAAGCACGGGAAGCAGGAAGGGGAAGATCTGATCGAGAATCCCCTGAATCTCCGTGGTAGATTCTCCGGCGGTAAAGGCCAGCGGTGTCGTTATCTTGACAACGGTAGGTATAAGCGCACCGGCAACAACAAGCCCAAGCACGGAAAGCGTCTCTGTAAGCATTCCGAGCTTATCGCCAAGCATGTTGAACAGCTTCGTGCCCGATGTATATCCAAGCTCCATCATCCACACACGCACGAACATGAAGGCAATGTTGAGCGCTATCCAGATGAGCGTGACGGATATGTTGTTCTGCAGTGCGAGACTGCCTGCTATCGAGCCCATGATTGTTGGATATAGGACCCAGATAAGCGAGTCGCCAATTCCAGCGAGAGGGCCCATGAGCGCCGTCTTGAAACCCTGAACAGCATCCTTGGCCGCTAGTCCTCCTTCGGCCTCAATACCCAAGGCAGCACCGAGAACGAGATTGGCCATCCATGGCTGGGTATTGAAATAGTTGAAGTGATTGTTCAGAGCTTCAACATATTCATCGTCATCCGGATAGATCTTGCGAAGCGCAGGTCCAAGAGCAAACACGACTGATCCGGCTTGCTGGTACTCATAAGAGAAGGTATTCACCGCCATCGGCATCCAGCGCAGAGCGCACTTGCGGATATCGGCCTTGGCAAGCGTCGTAGTACCCTTATTCATCTTCAAGTCCTCCCATCACATTGCCTGCCGCCGCAGATGAAGCTTTATCGGCCGCAGATGAAGCTTTATCGTTCGCATAGCCCCAGTAGACAAGACACGCGATAGTGCCGACGAGCGCAACGCCGAGCATCGAGAGGCTGAAGTACGCGACAAGGACAAACCCGAGAAGGACCGCTGCAAAGAACTTCGATGCAGGCATGTATGTCAGAAGCAGAGCGACACCTACTACCGGCAGCATCTTTGAGGCAATGGTCAGCCCTCCCGTAAACCAGGAAGGCAGCGCCGCAAGCACAGCATTTACCATCTCGCCACCTGCAAAGACTGCGATTGCAGTAGGAACCGAAGCAGTGAGGAACATCAGAACGGGCCCGCAGAGCAGCGTTCGGTACATCGCCGCGAAATTGCGCTTGTTCGCCTGGCTTTTTGCATGCTGGACAAGTGCGCCACACGCGGTTTTGGCAAGCACGTCAAACTGGACCATCAGCATTGCAACGGGGATGCCAATAGCAAGGCCAGCTTCTACGCCGCCGCCGGTCGTAGCTGCAAGAGCAACAGCCACAACTGTTCCAACTCCATACTCCGGAATGCTCGAGCCGCCTACCGAGGCGATGCCAAGGCTCATGAGCTGCAGCGTTCCGCCGATATAGAGAGCGGTCTCCATATCGCCAACGATGAGCCCGGCAAAGACCGACGTGATGGCTGGCCAGCGCAGGCCAAACGTCATTCCATATTTGTCTACAGGCACCAGGCCCGCCAAGATCACCAGTGCAACGCTCTGCCAGAGTGCAAGATTCATGATGCCTTCTTTCTCTCCGCTGCCTATTGCAGGAACTCATCTAATGGCTGAGGCTTTTCAGATGGGAGATACTGGGCGTAGACCTTCACGCCATGCTCGATGAGCCAACGATAGTCATCGCGCTCGCTTCCATCCAAAGTCACGCGTCTGTTCACCTCGGTAATACCTTCGGCAATATCACGCTGCTCCGTCGCGCCGACATCCACCTCTTTGATAGGGACATCGGCTCCTTCCATGAGCCGCCGCAGCGTTCCAGGCACTTTGGTGATGATGAAAATGGTCTGGTCCTCATATTTGCTTGCAGAGAAATTGGCAAGCGCAGTGTCGAGCGAGATGATCGAGATGGCCATTCCCGCTGGACGGGCCAATCGCATGCTTGACTTCGCAATCTCGTTCGATGCCGTCTCGTCATCGATGACCATGATGCGCTGAGCACCAACCCGCGGAGCCCATTGCGTTGCCACTACACCATGAAGCAGGCGATTGTCAATACGGGACAGTACAATACGCATAACTTCCTCCTCTCTTGATGGCCAACCCCCTACGGCCACGCTGTAATTTGAGTATGGTTGATATGGTTGTTTTCTACCATTATTCTTCCGTTCAACGGTTGTATTTGGTTATTTCTCAAGTATTGAATAACCATTTGATAGACTGGATGCAACGGAGAAGGAGCATGCATGGGATATGAAGAACGCAAGAATGTGATACTCAACGAATTGGAATTCTGTGGCAGCCTCTCGTTCCAAGAAATAGCAAAGATTGTCGATGTTGCTCCTACGACCATTCGGCGTGACCTCGCGCGCATGAGCGAGGAAGGCGTCATAGAGCGTTACCACGGAGGAATCAAGGCGGTAAGCGAAGTCACCGAATACTCCATGCGCCGCAAGCAGTCGATGAACAGCGATGCAAAACGCCGCATTGCCCAAATGGCTGCAACTTTTCTGGTGCCAAATGAACTTGTATTTATAGGTGGTGGTTCTACCACCTATAGCATGATTGAGTTTATCTCCGAGCCGAGCATATCTGTCATTACAAACAGCATCCCCCACGCTGAAGCGCTGCACCGCCGCGGCATCCGAACCTTTCTGCTCTGTGGGTTTCTTCGGACACGCACGCGCTGCCTTGGTGGCGATGAAATGATTTCTCTCATGCGGCAATACCGCTTCGATCAGTCGTTCATGGGGACCGGAGGAGTCGGCGAAGGATTGAAGCTTCTTTCTTCGGACCAGAACGAGTTCGATCTCAAAAATATCGCCCTCGAAAACAGCCAGCAGTCCTATATCCTCGTCGATGCAACGAAGTTTGGCTTGACCGCAATGTATGAAACAGACATCTCCTGCCGCCCTAACGTGACACTCATCACCAACCGAAAGGAACTCGCAGGGAATAAACAGGTCCTGCTGTGCCCGAATAGATGAAGACTGCCTGGCATTGATACTCGGCTGCATTCTCCCGACGACAGGATTCTACATCACTTTCTGTCAGCTCTATCCAGCTGTCGAATGTTCAGTGTTTTACCTGGAAATCCCCTGCATATCCATATTGTTCACACCAACAAGAACGGGACCACACAAACGGCAGCCAGCAAGACACTGAGCATCAATTCACATAGCTAAATCCACTTTCAACGCGCTCGAGCGGAAGCCTTTCCTTGTGCATAAACTGAACCAGCGCGATTGCTCCATCAGCGAAAGTGACGCGTTCGATTAAGCGGCCTTGATTCTTCAAGCCGTCGCAGCACCGGGAGACATCCTCAGCCGTTGCATTCCTCTTGGCTAGTTCAAAGGGCGAATCCGCACTCCGGGTGCGACAGGATATTGCGAGGCAGCGCCCAGGCACGACCTATGATGATGCCTGCGGAGACATGCATCATCGGAGGCGCCATGGACGGCTGCAGCCATCTTGGCATCGCGGTGTGTTTAGTCAAGCCCAGATTTAGGTTTTGAGCATGGATTTCTTTCGGGTCCGTGCGCGAAAGTTTTTCGGGTTTCGTCACGGGCCCGC
>OCTW011400755.1_pt1 | contig 17990 bp, 15 predicted proteins | sample 1539671 | NCBI WGS metagenome assembly OCTW01 (sample SAMN02144230, study PRJEB22623) | gut metagenome | biome: sheep rumen | host: Ovis aries | place: New Zealand
ACTACGTAACAAGGCAAATATGGCTCAAAACAGTTTAAAATTAGACTTTTTTAAGAAGTGTATTTATACACTAGCTGCAATGTGGGTTAAGATTTGGTCTCACCATATATAAAAACAACGGGAACGCCCATAAATAAAGGTGTTCCCGATATTTTTGAAATATTCAATTTTGTGCAAAAGTGAATGTTAGTACCCATTCTCAATCATACTAAACGACTGCAACACTCCGTCTTTCTGTTCCATATATTCTCTTGCCATTTGCTCGTCACCCAATTCTCGTGAAAGCCGTATTTGTTCATCCTTATACTGAATAAGAGTTTGTTTTATATAAAGGTATCTTGCAGGGTCCATTTGCCCTCTTTGTCGCATTGCAGACAGTTCAGCGACAAGGCTTTGTCCTTTTTTCCCTAATTCGTGAAGTCTTGACATTATTTTGAGTTCTTTCTCTTGTTCAGGAGTTCCTACATTAACACTCGTCGTTGGTTGCGAAGAATGATTAAAATATTGATTATCATCAAATTTTATCAATTGCTTCTCCTCGTCAATATAATAATATGAACTGTTAAAATTAAGTTTCCCATCATATAACTCATATTCTCCTTTATCAAGCACTACACCATCCGAATAGGATGTGGCATTATTACCATCTATAACAAGTTTTGCCAACTTAGTTTGTCCCATAATATTGACATTTATTGTCCACGTTCCTTGTAGCCATTCATAATCATTAGTAGCACTATTGACCTCCTCATCCTGCTGTTTAATTTTTTGCATAGCATGTTCTCTTGACTTCTTGCATTTCTGTTTTAGTTCATCAGAGAATGTGTCATTCCCTTTAAGGTCAACATAACCATAGTGGTATTTAGTATCAGGTGAAAAAATCTCACCTGCATACCCTTCCATAACATCTTCACCGATTTCTTCTATCATAACCACTAACACACCATTTGAGAAATCGACATTTCCACCAACCTTATCACCTATTCTGTCGTATGTTGCAGGGACTATAACCTTACCATCAACATCTATTAATCCCAAAGAAGTGTTTTCCTCCCTCTCATCTGAATAAATTTTATATAAAACCTTAGAGTTCTGTTTAATAAAATCCTCTTCTTGTTCTGTACTTTCTTCACCAAGTTTATTGCCCTGCTTATCATAAACAGCATACTTATCTGATTCAACGGGAATGTACAGCTTCCCTTTTACATAGTTTTGCTGCATTTCATAAACCATATCTTCACCAAATTGCTCAAAATCACAGTTACCCTTAAAAACGACATTTCCCTTGGTGTCAATTACAGAAAAGTTGTTATAGTCGTTTATGATAACAGCAAGTCCATCTGAGAAGAAATTTGCATATTGCACATCAAGGTTGATTGGTATTACTTCTTCTCCTTTGGTGTTAATATAACCCCATTTCCCATCTTTCTGTACGGCTGCTAATCCTTCATGGAATGCTCCTGAGGTATACTCTTCATAGGGATTGGAATATTGACAGGAAATCACCTCTTCTCCCTTCGTGTTAATATATCCCCACTTTTCATCTTTTAGAACAGCGGCATATCCCTCACTGAAAGAGCCGAGTTTGTTGTATTTCTGTATAGAGTTTATAAACTCGGGAGTCAGTTCTACAATGGCATCTTTTTCGTTTTCACCTTTAAAGTGTTTCGCATAAGCATAATATCCGCCACCGAGGCAGAGTAATGCAATCACTAACGCCCAAATCCACCATTTTTTCTTTTCGGGTTCTTCATCATAATACACTTCTTGGACTGCCTCATTATTCTCTATTGGGCAACCACAATTAGGGCATACAGATGCATTTTCGGGAATTGGCTCTCCACATTCCTTACAAATATTACTTTTTTCTTGTGAAATCGGACATCCACAATGGGGACATTCAGATGCTTTGTCTGAAACGTCATGCCCACATCCTGTACATTTAATGAGTGCCATAATTATAGTATTTAAAGTTAATCTATGCTATCTGCGGTGTGATAACCGCATGGATGGTGTCGATATATTTGGCAAGGGGCAGCATATATGTCGAGAAGACAGACAGCCTTTCGTCAAATGGAGGCTCGTTCACAACTGTTTCCTTGGTGATATCCCCATTCTCGCAGACATAGGCGATAATCGTCAACAGGAAATCCTCCTGCTCGGCATTCAGTTCGCTTCCCGAAATGTACTCTGAGAAACGTCTGACTGCATTCTTCCTGTCAACACCGATCATCGAACGGATGAAGATGGCTACGTTGCTGCCACAGGTCATCCCCTTGGTGTATTTGTCGTAATCATCCTTGCTGCCCAATTCCTTCCAAAGGATGCGTTCAAGTTCGGCAATGTCTTTCTCTGTGAGTTGCTCCATGTTGTATATCTTTTGGAGCACAGGGAGATTTCTATTGTTCGACAGGAAATCCAAGACACTCTGTTTATATGACATCCGTGGGGTGACACCCTCGGTCATTCCCTCGTCTGAAATATCATCCGCTATATCTACCGTAAATGATTTGTCACCTTTCCCGATGAGGAATTTCAATAGGTTTCTGAGGTCTTTTCTGACCTTTTCAAGCCATTGTAGTGATATGTTCTGCCAAGCCACCTCTGATAGGACTTCTTTGATGGTGTCCATCTTCGCCTGCACATGTGGCAATGTGGCTTTCTCCTGCAATTTCTCCGCAATGGTCTGAACTGACTGTATGGGTCTCTTGGCATTGGTCTCCTCATCGAGCAAAGACAATTCTATCTGCAAGACCAACAGGTCAAACTTCTTGGCATTCTCATCCAAGGTGTTCTTAGGCAGCAATGGTGCTATCTCGGTACTCAGCGTGTTCACATCAACCTCCGACAGATATACCCATGCGTCATCATCCTTGAAATGACTGACCGCTACCCATCTTTCTCTGACACTGATATGGCTGTCGGACAAAACAGATACTTGCTCTTTAAGCAATGCCTTTATCTCATCGTGGAGGCTCTTGGCATATTCATCCTCTTGATACTTTTGGTGCTGCAAGTGGAAAGCAATCTTTGTTCTGAGAGCAAATAGTTTCTCTGTCAAAGATGGCATGACTGTGGCTTTCTGTCCATCGGGATTTTTGTCGAAGTATTCAAAGTTCCTGCACCAATCGAAGATGTAGAAGAACTCCTTGTCCTTTTCTGTGCCGAAGATGTCCTTTGACAGACGTGTGCCACGTCCAATCATCTGCATGAACTTGATTTTGCTCTTCACGTTCTTGAAGAACACCAAATTCAGTATGTCGGGTACGTCTATTCCTGTGTCGAGCATATCCACCGATACGGCTATCTGTGGATTGCCATCACGTATCTCAAACTTGTCGATGAGGTCTTTGGAGTACGTGACATGGTTGTCGATAAGCGCACAGAACTCCGCACCATACTCGGGATAGAGGGCATTGAACCGCTCCACTATCATCTCAGCATGTCGGTGGTTGAAAGCGAAGATGATGGTCTTGCCGATACGCTCACCGCTCTGCACCGTCAGACCATTCTCCATCAAGTCTTGCAACACATGGTCGATGGTGTCTTTGTTGAAGATGTATTTGAATATCTCGTTGTTCTCGATATTGCGGTGGTAGTCATCATCGTCTATGGCTTTCCTTGCTTTTTCGTATTCCCACACGCTTTCCAACTGCTCTTTCTCTTCCTTGCTCAGGCTGTCGTACTTGATGCCCTCTTTCAGTATCAGTGAGCCACGCTTGAAACCCTTGTAGTTCACAAGATAGCCATCTGCCACTGCGTCCTCCAACTCATAGGCATAGTTGGGCTGTCCTTGTTCCATTTGGAATGTCTCGTATGTGCTGCGGTCAACCTCGTCTCTCGGTGTGGCTGTCAGTCCTACCAACAGGCTGTCGAAATAGTTGAAGATGGCTGAGTATTTGCCAAAGATACTGCGGTGAGCCTCATCGATGATAATCAAGTCGAAACGACCAACGGAGAAGGCTTTCTCATCAGTGTCGATATAGTTTATCATCGTCTGATAGGTAGAGAACGTGATACGTGCCGTGGTGTCGGGGTCTTTGTCCTCACTCAGTATAGAGGTGGTCATGTGGGGCAACAACTTCACGAAATTCTTGTGTGCTTGGCTTACCAACGGTATCCTGTCGGCAAGGAACAGCACGTTTTTTACCCAACCATTGCGTGTCAGCACATCAACTAACGAGATGGAAACTCTCGTTTTTCCTGTCCCTGTAGCCATTACAAGCAAACCTCTGCGGTGCTTGCCATTAAAGTGCTCACAGACCGACTTAATCGCCATCTTCTGATAGTAACGGTCGGTGATGCTGTCCTTCACACTGAAATCCGTGATATCGTGCCGTTTCCGCTTCTGTATCAGCAACTCCAAGTCGCTCTCTGTATGGAAGGCATACAGCCTGCGTGGTGGGTAGCCCAAACCATCGATGATGTTGGTCTCAAAACCGTTGGTGTAGTAGATGACAGGTCGTGTGCCATACCGCTTCTCCAAGCAATCGGCATACAGTTCGGCTTGGTGTTTACCTATGAGGGGAGACTTGCTTGTCCGCTTGGCCTCAATCACGGCAAGAGGCATTCCGTTGCTGCCAAAGAGCACATAGTCGCAGTAGCCTTTGCCACCGCCGTTGATGCTTATCTCTTCAGCTGCGAATCGGGCACCTTCTTCGCCATGATTTCTCCCAATACCCTGTCCGTAGTTGGGCATCCCCTCCACTTCCACCTCTATACAGGCTTTGGAGGGTTGTATGGCTCCCTCCGTTGTCAGCACGTCCCATCCTGCCTCTTTCAGCATGAGGTCGATATACAACTTGCGTGTCTCCGCCTCGGAGATATCGGTCGGGATCTCAACGACTGGTGTCTTGTCCGCCACTGCTTCTTTGTTGGCGGTCTGCACGATAGCAGATTGTGGAGTCACCGTCACTGTTGCCAGAGTCAGACTCGGTGTCTTGGGTATTTTGGGGAGCAGGTTATTGTCGAATGGCTTGACCTCTTTGATAAGGGTCAGTTTATGCAGGACGGCCGCAACGACGTTATAGATATTCAGCAAACTGAAATATGCCTCCCGCTTGGTCACCGGGGTGCCATGCGCACCATTGTTGCCCACCTTGCGCACATAGTGGACTGCCATCATCACCCGTTCATCACCAATGAAACTACGGAAAACTTCGCCATCTACCAATTCAAACAGCGAAATCCTTTCGGGTATCTCGATGTTTTTCATCACATAGAGCGACCTCACCACGTACTCCAATGCCTTTCTTGCGCTGATGGCACTGAGGTCGGGATTACTGACCTGCAATTCCTCGGCTGCTGCACAGAAACTATGCAGTTCCGTAAGACCTAATTCTTGTAGATAGTCGAAGTTTCTCATTATCAACTCGTTACAGATTCGTTGCTCTAATATATGTTTCTTTTTTATGTATTATTATTAAAAGGCTTTCAGTTTCTGCGACATATCGTCAGCCCAGAACAATTCTTCATTAACAAAATAATATCTTCGATTCAATTCTTGCTCAGGTAATTTATCCGTTTGTTGCAACATAGATTTCAGTTTATCTTTGTATGATGATAATAACACTCTTGCTTCATTGTATTTGGATTGTCTTAATAAAGCTATTATCTCGGTTTTGTAAATATTTATATTATTTGGCATAATTCTTTTTGCTTCATTTATAAGAGTCATAATCTCTGAGTAACTCTGGGGATCGTTTTTCAGATATAATAAACAATTGGCTTTTTGTATATAGTCATCACAAGTTGCCACATTGTTTTCTATATTTTGACTTACGAGAGGCAATGCTTGTCTAAAACGACGATCTTGCATTTTCATCAACGCTGCGTCTGTAACAGCAAATGATATGATCTTTTCGAAGTTTTTATCAACTTTTTTGCTTGGTGTACCGGCTTTGCCAATTCTCTCAATTAAAGCAGGATGATCAGAAGCAAAATACATTTCAACACTCCTCTCTGTTTTCATGGATTCGTCAATTCTTGAAAGCGCAGTAGCTAGAGCGTTTGAATCATAGCCTAAAACTCTCATAAGATTATTAGCCATTTCATCAGCTTCGCTTTCTTGTTTTCTGGAATATTGCATACCCCATCTCTTACAAATCTCGGTGGCAATTTCACTTGCAGCGACAGCTACTGTTAATGTGGCTAATCCAGGCTTGTAATATGGATTGTTTGCTGAGGCGACGCCTTCTGCTACACCTGTTAAAACAGTTGCAAATGCTGCCCAAAACTCAGCTCTTTTTTGAGCTTTTTTCATTTTGTTATAATTTTGAATACTGTGATCCAAAACAAAATGCGCTACCTCATGTGCAAGTATAGCAGCAAGTTCGTCTTCAGAATGAAGCAAGGAAATCAATCCAGTAGTAATGCAAAGTGTTCCATTTGGAAACATGAAAGCATTTGCAATATTGCTACTAAGAATTAAAAGATTAACAACGCCAGGTCTGCCATCAATCAATGTTTCAGGTGCCAATTTTGTAATTACACTATAAATATATGATTCCAAAAACGGATCATTAAAGTCTGCTCCCTTATTCTTAACTCTGCTTATGTATTCAAGAACATCAGATTCCATATCAGCTCTAATATCCTCTTGAGTGCCATTTTTAGTTAAGTCTTCAAGGACATTAAAGATTATCTGAGCGTTCCAAAAATCTTGAGCACTCTTATAGTCAACGTCAAGGACTTTCTCGAGTTTTTCCTTTACCTCTGTTTCGCCGGCATTTGTGTATAGTGTATAAGAATGATATGGAATTCCAGTTTGGTCAAATTCTATTTCATGCTTCATGGAATCTGCCCTAATAGTTGTTCCTTTTTTTAAATCAGAATAATTCCTTAACACTTTCGCATTAAATCCAATTTCATAAGTTTGCGCATGCAATCCCAAACATGTTGGAATAAAGGCTAATAATATTATAAATTTCTTCATGATTGTATTAATTATATTTATTTGATTTTTTGCATTCTTTATTTTTTGCAATCCCCACATGGGTCTTTTAGTAGTTCTATCTCTGTAGATAGTCGAAGTTTCTCATAATGGGTTAGTTGAAATAATAGTCCATTCGGCTGTTGAACAGGGTCTCTACCTCATTAATGGATTGTTGTATGAGAGCCTTTTGACGCTCTATGGCTTCTATTTTAGAGGCAAAGGATTGTTGGAGGTTGAGAGGGGGAAGGGGGATGTTTTTTTTTGATAATTGATTAATTGAAATATATGCAACAGTGGAACTGTTAGCAGAACGCAATAATGATTGAGAAAAACTATTAGAAGAAAAAACGGCTCTAATGTATATAGGAGATACTTCTTTTTCTTTCTGTGATAACCATGTAATCATACCATCCTGAAAGTAGAAATTGTCGTTTTCTTTTATGATATAGCACTTTCCTAATGTTCCTCTTGATGTCACAAGAATATCGCCTTTATTCGGAATAAGGTTTGCTTTATGCAAATCATCATACGTGGACTTTTTTATGAAAGTTGTCGGATTAACATTATTACCATTAATAAGACTCACGATGTCTGCTACTTTGTAAAATGGCACTCCTTTATTTAGCCATTCTGTTTGAAGAATCCTTTTACTTGAAGTAACCCTATAAACAGATTGAATGTCACCTATCTCCCATCCTTTTTCATTCGTCACAGGGTCTCCGAACATATCATAGAAGATGGATTGGGCGAGTTGGTCATATTCTTTCAGTTGTGTCTTTTTCTTCTCGATGATACTCGAAAGAAGGTCAAGTTCTGAAACTATACGCTGTTGCTCGGAAAGGGGTGGAATGGGGATGACGTACTTTTTGAGCCATTCTGTACTCATGTTCTTTTGGGCAATTCCTGCAGCGTTAAAGATACTATCTTTTTCAAAACGGTCAGAATTAAGTAGATGAAAAAGATATTTTAACAGCGCAATGTCTGATAATAATCTTAGACATGCGACACGTTGATTCAAAGCGGCAGGCAATAAGCCTTTTTGCAATAGCCCAACCCTTCCCACATTTCCTGTTAATGACATTAACAAATCGTTCTCATTTAGCATATACTGCTTAATGTTTGACTCTTCATCGTAGGGGTAATATTTGGGGTCATTATCAACGATTGCTCCCTTTTGAACATTAGTTATTCGTAATACTCTAATGCCTTGCTCGACATATTTATCACTTTTGAAAGCAAAGCCATTAAGTATTTCGCATACTTCCCCTAATTTCTTATATGTCCATCCTTCCCTCATAGATACTTCTCCTTAAACTCAGCCATTGCGTTGTTGATTTCCTCTTGCAGAGAAGCAATTCTGCCAAAGATGACTTCGGGGGCATCGTATTCCACTTTGACACGCTCCACCTCCTTATACTTGTTGATGCTGAGGTCGTAATCGTTATTGCGAATTTCATCCACAGGAACAAGAAAGGATTGTTCTTTGCGTGTTCTGCTTTCCTCAGCCTCCAAACTCTTGAAGCGAGCCACCACATCGGGAATATCATTTTCTTTGCACTCTGTACGTTTTTGGTCAAGTGTATAGCCATCGGCTTTCATATCGTAGAACCACACCTTGTCCGTGCCTCCTGCGTTGGTCTTAGTGAAGACAAGCACAGCGGTGGAAACACCCGAATAGGGTTGGAACACACCCGATGGCATGGAGATGACTGCTTGCAATCGTTGGTTGTCTATCAGTTCTTTGCGTAATGCTTTATGAGCCGTGCTATTGCCGAACAGCACCCCATCGGGAACGATGCTCGCACAGCGACCACCCATCTGCAACATACGGACAAACAGGCTGACAAACAACAACTCCGTTTTCTTCGTCTTGGTGATGGCAAGCAATGACTTGCTTACCGCCTCATAGTCGAGGCTTCCTGTAAAAGGTGGGTTAGCCAAACAGAGGGTATATCTGTCGGTATCGGTATTGTCGGTCGATAGGCTGTCTCGGTATTGAATGTCGGGATTATCCGCACCGTGCAGCATCAAGTTCATCGCACCGATACGCAACATCGTAAAATCAGTATCGAAACCATGGAACATATCATTTTTGTAGTGGTCGGCATTCTCACGCTTCAACAGTTCTTTTGGATAGTGCTCCTTAATGTATTTGGCACTCTCCACAATAAAGCCTGCACTGCCCATCGCAGGGTCGCAAATGGTGTCTTTCAGCGTCGGCTGCATAATTTCCACCATCATGCGGATGATATGCCGTGGGGTGCGGAACTGACCGTTGTTGCCCGAAGCAGCCATCTTGCCAAGGATATACTCATAGGTATCGCCCATCGTATCACGATTGTTCATATCCAAATGGTCAATACCCTCCACTATCTTGGTCAGTGTGCGTGGACTTTGGATAAGGAACGTGGCATTCTCCATAAAGCGACTGTATGCCGATTCCTTGCCCTCATTCAGTGTTTTGATGAAGATAAAGGCATCCTTGCTGACGGTACGGAACATGGTCTCAGGTTCCTTGTTCTTGAACACGCTCCAACGCAGGTCGTTATAGTCCACATCCCTGTCGGTTTCGGGGTTATGCCACAACCCTTGTTTGAAGGTCGGGTCTTTCACTGCAACACCAAAAGCATTGGCATTTGCCTCTTTCGTGCGTTGGGCATCATCGAGCATCTTCATAAAGAACAGATAGGTCATCTGCTCCAAGATGGTAAGGGAATTGGTGATGCCACCTGTCCAAAAAGTGTCCCAAATTGAATCTATGCGGTTTTTAATCTCTCCTGTTATCATTTTAATTAGATTGTTTCATAATATTTCCGCAAAAATACAATATTTTTTGAACACTTGACCAAAAACATTGGCAAAAACAATCAAAATGAAAGCAAACAGGACTATTTGGGAAGATGAAGAGGCTTGCTAATTGAAAAAGGTTTCGTTTTTCGTGGTCAAAAATTTTTTTGAGAATTTTTTCAGACTTCATATGGGAAACCGTGTGCCATATGGAGTTATACGTAGGGAGAGGTGGGAGACAGGGGATACCGTAGGGAGGAGTATATAAAGAGGGGGCTGTACCCCCCTACCACCCTCGGGGATGCAGACCTCCTTCAGGCGCTCACAACTGGCAAATGCACTCTTACCGATGCGCCAGAGCGTAGTAGGCAGGGAAATCTCCCTCACCTCGTTCAGATAGTTGAACCATCCGTCGCCGATCTCGCGCACACCCTCCTCCACGACGATGGCTCTCATCTCACTCATCAACAACTTCGATGTAAAAACTAAATGGACGGAAGCCGTCATTACAACTAATCATTGCGCTCATGGGGTTCCTCATCCATCCGTCAAAGAAACTGCCCTCACCTCTGGCAAGCGACTCTACGAACTCGCGCATGGAGCCCCAAGCCGACGGACACATGCCTATAGGACATTTGCCATCAACGGAAATCCATTGCTGCCCTTCCTTCACATCGCAAGGATGCTCGATAGGATTCTCATACTTCGCCATCAAATCCTCATAGACTGTCTGGCGTATGGCTGTAATACGTACCTTGTTCATATCAATTGCGCCTTAAGAGCCCCGATGACTTCTCATTTTGTGTTTCTTTGAGGGCCTTTCTTCCGTATTCCGTCATCAGCCCGCGACGTTCCAAGTCAAGGCACCGCTGCCGATTGAGTTCCGTCCAATGGCTGCCCCTCCTGCGGGGCGACAACCGCTGGGCCAGTCGTCCGTCAGGGAGTTTCTTCAGTGTGGAATCAATCCACCCGAAGCAAAGGGCTTCCTCAACGATCTCAAGGTAAGGAAGCGTGTCGGGCTTCGCTGTTTTCGACCTGTTGCAAGCTACCCAACAACATTTTTCTGGAAGATGGTTTCGCTCAAACCATTCCCTCAGCCTTTTGCGATCGGTGAATGTCAGCAGGTTCTTGACTTCCATGGATTATGTATTTACTTTATTCGCTAAATTAGGAATTATCATGTCCGATTTCTGGCTTCGCCTCAGCATACCTCAAGCAAGCTTATCTCTACGTTCGGTTCGCACATAAATTGGTATTTACTTGTCTGCTTACTTACGTTTAAATAAGCTTCTTACCTTCTTCCAAGAGTTCCAACCTTTATCATCGAGATAAGTACCCAACCCGATAACTACTATGAAAATGAAAGCCTGTATTGCATAATCTGAAAAAGGATGATTATTCCCAATAACAATGTCTATCAGGAAGTAAATAACGGTGAATGCGATTGCAGGCACTATAGCTTTTAGAAAATATATCTTCATGATATCAAACGGTTTGTATTTAATAATGATGCCGCTGGCTTCTTGCAATTGCAAAAATACGAAAACAATCTCATCTAACCATATTTTTGAACGTCTATTTCTCGAGGTAAAGCAAAATAACTATCGTCCGCATAGGGAGCCATCAGTCGCAAAAACAAAGATTACAAAAAAGGTCGAGTTTCAAGCGAGGAGGCTCGACCTAAATTTGTATACTGTTCAAATAGATTTAGCCGATGACCACCCCAAGAATTTCTCAGGGGCAAAAGCGTTCGGATTAGGATCAAGGCGGCATCACCATCGACGAAGGTGCACTCATTGGACACAACGTCGTGCTTGTCACTATCCACCACGACCTTGACCCTGCCATGCGTCAAAGTATGAGCTATGCTCCCATTCACATCGGCAAGGACGTCTGGAAAGGAGCCAATGCCACTGTGCTGGCTGGAGTGACTATAGGCGATGGCGCAGTAGTAGCAGCCGGTGCTGTGGTGACTACAGTGATTGGCTCTTGTTGACGACAAAGGCACGGAGTGCATCACTGCACCCCATGCCATGTCCCGGGTACTTATGAATCAAAAACTGTCTGTATTATTCCGTTGTAGAGAATGCTTTTTCATTCACCAGTTTGTTCATCTCTTCCATGTATTTCTCCATCAGTTTCTGCACGTATTTCTGTGCTTTCTTCCCTTTCTTGCTGGGGTCGGCCAACAGCATCACCGTCAGTTTCTTGTTTTGCTCGGAGTAGGCTTCTCCCAACATTTTACCATAGAGTTGGATGAGTCCGGATGATGGTATATGGGCGGCTTTTGCTTCTTTCAAGAAGTCTTGGATATCGGCATCCATCTTTTTGTTTAGAGTGACAATCTGCTCATAGAGCGAGTCAAAATGGGGAGTCCAAGCATTGCCCGCACCCTCAATGCCCATCTTTTTATTAAAGTCCTGGGCTTCACTAAACTGTTCGCCAACCTGCTCATAGATTCCTTGCAATGCCTCCATGTCGCTTTCAAGCACTTTCCCTTTCATCTCAAAACGCATCTTCTGTTCGGGAGAGATGGTCTTCAGCCAGTTGTCCATTTCGTTGTCGGCGGTTCTTTCTGAATTCACATTCAAAGTATCGGCAACTACCACGCGAGGGGAATCTGTCACCAACAGGCTCCTGCCTGACTGGCGTCCCACGCGGCGCTCGTAGTCGCGGTCTTCGTCGTAATATCCATTATGCACGGTGATGCGGTAAGTCTCGCCAGGCACGAAATCGAGGTCTATCCAAGCGGAGCAGAGCGAGCCGTCGGGGAAGATACAACGCAAGCGGCCCACCATGGGGTGGTCGAGCTCGGTCTGGAACTCGAAGCGCTTGTTCACCACGGGCACGCAGGCCACATAGTCATCATCGTCCAAGGCATAGAGGGCATCGCGCGAGTCGGCGATATAGATGTTGTAGAGCGAGTCGGCGATGTTGGCATCCACGCGACCCTCAATCTTAAACATCCGCTTGTTGCTCTCCGCACTCTTCTCGTAGATGTCGGGGCGCAGCGACGTGATCATATAGACCGTGCCTTCCACTTCGAAATTTACATCATCGTCACCCTTCTCTTCCCAGACAATGGCATAGGCATCGCGCAGTTGCGGGTTCTCCGGGTTCTTCGTACACATGAGCCACATTTCCTGTTCTTTCTTTGAGCGCAGAACGATGGTCTTTGAGCCTTCGTTGGTCACTACTTTGAGTTTGAATACCTCTTTATTGCCCGGCACCATGTGCAGTATCTGATAGCACAGCGGCTCGTCGGCCATGAAACTCTCTGCGATGGTTTCAAAAGAGGCATCATGAGTAAAGCATGAGAAGGTGGCAATCTTCTCGCTCGACTCAATGATGTTGGTGTTCGGATTCCTGTTGATGGCAAAGGACTGTCCCGCCTTATAGCCATGGAGATTGATGATGGTATTCAGGTTGGCGATGACTTTCTCCGGCCGTTTAGGTTGGTCGGCTGAAGAGTCAGCAAAGGCCGTAAGGCTGCTGCAGACGATGAGAAGCAGTGAGATAATACGTTTCATATTGATGATGTTTTTATTGTTTTGCAACTTGTTCATATTGATATTTCATGATTTCCATTTCCAGCTCCATCCACTTCACGTAGGCTTCATTGGCTTGCTGTCGCATCAGGGCGATTTCCTCTGGGGTATAGTGATAGTTTTCTGGATGGCTGATGGGGATGTCACGCTCGGTGAGCACAACCTTTTGGGGCTTCGCCTGTGCGCAAGGCAAGTCAGCAGGCACTATTTCACCACTTGCAGTCACATTCCTTGGCTGGTCAGTGGTTTCTTCCTGCGCCAACATCACCTCAGTCTTTTGTGCTGTTTCGCCATGTTTCTTCGGCTCTGTCCGCTCCATCGAATTTGAAATTAGACGGTTACGAGTATCAGGATTTGTAATCCGCTCAGTCGAATTTGCAACTTTTTCTGTCAAATCTGCCATCCGACGATCACTAGTATCAAGATTTGTAATCCTATCGTCCTGAGCCGTCGTTGGTGATTCCATGCCCTTGGTCTCATGCTGGTCAATTCCTGGATCCTGTTCGGCAGCCATCGAACAGGTTTGCGCAGTCAATTCGCCAGAACCGGTCATTGCCTCACCGCCTTTCTCTCTTGACGGAAGCAACAGCAACACCACCATCACTGCGGCCACACAGGCGGCAGCCACCCACGGCCATAACCTATAATGGCGATGGCGTTCCTCATGTTGAAGACGCTTCATCAGTCGGTCGTTCAGGTCGGCTGACATCTGCGGCAATGCCGCCTCGTCTTGTCTGAGTGCCTCGCGCAGGTTTTCATCCTGCAGTGAAAAATGATTGCCCTTGTTCATGATTGTAGCATTTTGATGATTGTGCAAAGTTTCTTTCTCGTCCTGCTCAGTTTCGAGGCGATGGTGGTAGGGATGCTCTCGGTGACATAGGCAATCTCCTTCAAACTCATCTCCTCATAGTAGAACATGGTGATGATGGCCCGTTCCTCTGGAGGCAGATGCTTGAGGGCAGCGCGTATCAACTGCACCATTTCATCATTGGGATGTCCCAATGTGTCGTCTACCTCCAAGTCTGACAACGCCTCGGCCTTGCCCTCGCGGTCTTCGAAATAGACCACTGGTTGCCGTTGATGCCTCAGCCGGTCGACTGCAGCGTTATAGGCGATGCGTGAGAGCCATGTCCGAAGCGACGACCGCGACTCGTCATACTGCCCGATGTGGGTGAAGGCCTTGACAAAGACATCCTGATACACCTCCTCGGCATCTTCCTTGCCAGGCACCAATCTCGCCACATGGGCGAAGATAGCACTGCCATAGCGTTGTAGCGTCAGCCACTGCGCCTTGGGGTCTTGCCTTCGAAGGCCTTCTATCAGTTCGAGTTCTGCCTCTGTCATGAATTCTGTCAGTGTTCTATTTACTTATACGAGTAAATACATCCAAACATTGCAAAGACAATAAAAAAACAAATTGTAAATGCATCAGTTATCTATTCGAAGTTTCGCATTCGCTCATCTACAACAAAAAACGTATCTATTGTATCTGATGCTTCATTTTTCTTTTTTTGATATTCTCAACCCCAGTTATGCAGATGTCTTCCTTCTCATTCAAAGTCATGTTGAGCGAGGGGACAAGATTGCATGACTCAGAGACTTGTGCCGTGGTTATTCATTCAATGATGACGAATACGCCTGTTTTCGGAAAAGGTATGGGACGGGGAAGGCTGATGCCATCCTTGTTGAGTTTTTGCTATGGTGGAATTATGTTTCAATTCTGATTCGTAGAGTATTCACAACCCCTCAAACAGGTGATGACGATTTGCTTGTTCATATTTGATAATTATATTTTAGTCTTTCTTCTTGGCATCCAAGTGATAGGTGAAACTGATGTTGACATAGTGATGGCGGAAATCCTGCCATGAGGTGGAATGCTGGTAGGCAGAACGCTCACTCCAGAAATCATCCTGCTTGTTGAGGATGTCCTCGAACTCCAGTTTCAGACGAGCCTTGTTCTTCAGGATTTTCCATGTGACGGCGGCATTCCATAGGAGCATGTTTCGGTTCATCGAATGGGCAGGATAGCCACGGCGGGTGATTTCCGTGATATCCGTTTCAAAAACAAACTTTCCCACGGTGGCTTCGGCGTTGATGCCGTAGTCGTTGTTCCAAAGCGTGGTGTTCTGTTCGGGCGATGCAGAGAAACGCAAGCGGTCGGCCTCGATTTTGGCAAACGCAGAGGCTTTGAGCCAGTCAAAGTCAAGAGACAAGGTGAGGCGGTCCTTGGGGTGAAGATTATTCTGCCTGTTCAATGTGCGTTCCATCTGTGTAGGTAGCAAGGTAAGGTAGCCGTAGTGCTGCCCGGCATTTAATCGAAACTCATTCTCCAGTCTGAGCAACTCACCGAGCGCTTGGTCCATGTCGAGGCGGAACTCCCATGTGCGGCTGCCGCGGACGTTCTCAGGGCGGCTGACATAGACGGCGGTCGTGGGATGATAACTGAGAGCCGTCACGAAGTCGCGGTCGTTTGCCTTGTATTCGACACTGGCGCTGAGCGAGGTCTGGCTACGGGCGAGCACCATGTTGTATGATAACTTGATGTTATGGCTGTGCGTATCTTTCAGGCTGGGATTTCCCTCAGTAATGAAGAGCGGGTCGGTGAGGTCGCGGTAGCCGAGGGTCTGAAGGATTCCTGGTTGTAACGTGCTGAAACCGTAGTTCAGTTCGAAACCGACAGTCTTGCTCAGTTTCCATGTGGCGCGGATGTCTGGCTGGAGCAGAATTCGGCGGCGCACGGCGGTGGTGTCGAGCACGCCTCGCTGATAGTCTCGACTCTCGCGCAGCCATTTTGCGGTGACATTGGGCATGATTTGAACGGGGGTGAGATTGAAGGTGGAGCCGACTCTCAAGCTGTGAGAGTGATTGGTGGATCGGTCGCGATAGGAATTGGCGGCATCTGCCACGCCATCAGTCAAGAAGTCACAGTCGTTGCTGTTTCGGCCATACATGAAAGTGTATTGCGCTTTCACCAACCATTTCTTGGAGAGCCAGTTGGAGAAGAGAAATTGACCCTCGGTGGACAGTGCAGAGTTGGGGGAGGTGGATGACTGACTCAACTGCGACGAGGCGAGCGATGCCATGTGAGAAGTGACCATTCGGTCGGTCCAACGGTTGGTCTTTCCCTCTGAGTAGTCCAACGAGACGCTGCCGCTGAGTCCGCCATCCTTGATGTAATGTTCCCACATCGCCATGGTGCTTAGTTTGGTCGTATGACCTTCTTGGCGGGAACTTACATGTTGCGAAAGAGTGGGAATGTAACCACTCGAAGAATCCAACGAACCTGCGGATTCCATTCCCGACGTGCTGTCAACAATCCGTTGACTCTCCTGTTCCTCGGTCTGTCTGTTGTGCGAGCGTTTCTTTTTATGCTCCACGCTCGCCCGGAGGGTGAAGGTGTTCAGCGAGTCGGTGGCCCAACGCATATCGGCATTCAGCGTCGGGTTTAGGTCGTGGCTGCGATGATACGTCTCGCTGGTGCTGCGGGTGGCGGCGGTGTTGGGCAAATAGTTCTCTTTCTCTCCGTAGGAAGTGCCCCATTTGTCATCATGGGCCACGTTGCCGCTGAAAGTGTATTGGCTTCTCATCTCCTGTGTGCCTTCCTTCTTCTTCCACTTGTGCTGATAACCACCGGCGGCGCCCTGTTCCTGTCCGTAGCCACTGCCCCAACTGCCGCTCCATCCGTTCATGCTTTTGCGGATGGTCTTGTCTATGTTGTTGGCGTTGGCAAAAACCATCACAGGATCGGTTTTCGACAGACGGTTCATCGACAGTTCGCCCTCATAGTATTTGGGTGTTTGGTAGCCTGCCATGACATCGCCATACCAGCGGTCGAGGAAGCCCGGCTTGATGGTCAGGTCGAGCACCATGTCCTCTGTGCCGTCATCCTTGCCGGTGCGTTCGCTGAACTCTGATGCCTTGTTGTAAGCCTTGATGTCTTGCACGGCTTCTGCTGGCAGTTGTCTCATCAGTTGGTCGCCACCCATCATACTCTCTCCATCCATTGTCAGACGAATGGGCTTGCCGTTCCACGACATCCTGCCCTGACTGTCCACCTCCACGCCTGGCAGTTTCCTGATAAGTTCGTCAAGGCGGGCGCCCTCCTGCAAGTGGAAAGCCTCGGGATGGAACACGATGGTGTCGCCCCGCACCGTGAATCGCCGTGCATGGCCTGTCACCTCCACCATCTTCAACATCTGGGGCGACATCTTCAACTCAATCGTTCCGATGTCGAGCGTGTCTTTCTCACTGTCGCCGAAGGCCAACACCGTTTTCTTCTTCGTATAGTAGCCCAGCATGGAAGCCTCTATGGTGCATTTCCCCTCTGCGCGAATATGAAACACGCCCAACGAATCGGCTGTTGTCGTCATTGTCATATAGCCATTGTCGCCAAATTTCTGCGTCATCTTAATTGTCGCTTGAGGCAGTGCCTCCTTGGTCTCCGAGTCAACTACGCGCCCACGGATGACATCGGCAAAGGCGGATGGCACAATAGCAAATGTTGCCACGAGGATGAGCAGAAAGGCTGCGGGTAGGCGACGGAACGTCGGGAATGCGGTGATGATGGTTCGCTTGTCCATATTCTTTTTATTGTTACCTTCTTATTATTTATACGCAGTTTTGGCTGAAAAATATAACGGTGAGACGTTAAATGTTCTTAACCGTTGCGAAAAACTTTATTGCGCTCTTGCGCTCGGACGGCTCTTGCGCTTGGACGGATT
>OCTW011578272.1_pt1 | contig 17987 bp, 19 predicted proteins | sample 1539671 | NCBI WGS metagenome assembly OCTW01 (sample SAMN02144230, study PRJEB22623) | gut metagenome | biome: sheep rumen | host: Ovis aries | place: New Zealand
GCCCGGCGACAACGTTGAAATGGAAGTCGAACTGATCACCCCCATCGCCATCGAAAAGGGTCTGCGCTTCGCTATCCGCGAAGGCGGCCACACCGTCGGCGCCGGTTCTGTCACCAGGACCGCGGAGTAATTACTGCTTTTTCCCCGGGCCGGTTCGTCCGGCCCGGGATGACCGAATGAAAGAGGTGTTTTCAAAATGGCAGCGAAAGACGCACGCGCCAATGTTGTGCTTGCCTGCACCGAATGCAAACAGCGCAATTACAACACCAAAAAGAACCGCAAGAATACTACGGACCGCCTTGAACTGAAAAAATACTGCCGTTTCTGCAGGAAACATACTGTTCATCGCGAGACCAAGTAACGGAGGGCGGAACCATGGCAGACGAAAAGAGCGTACAGCAGAAGAATACCGGCAAGCCGTCCTTCGGGACCAGGTTCGTGAATTTCTTCAAAAATCTGCCGGCGAATATCGCCCGGCCCTTCCGCGACATGTTCTACGAGCTCAAGAAGGTGACCTGGCCCTCCAAGAAGGACCTGATCAACTACACCCTGCTCGTGCTTGCGTTCATCGTGTTCATGGGCGTTGTGATCGGTCTGCTGGACCTTGGCGCCAGCGAACTGGTCAAGGCGCTGATCAATCTCTGATAAGCGCAGCAAGTCCCTTTCAACCCCGGAGGAAGCAATCGCATGGCTGACAATTCTGATCGTCCCGGAACACTGGAATGGTATGTGGTCCATACCTATTCCGGCTATGAGAACAAGGTCAAGGACAACCTGGAAAAAGCCGTTGAAAACAACGGCATGCAGGACCTGATCAAGGATGTCCGGGTGCCTGTCGAGGAGATCGTCGAGATCAAGAACGGCAAGCGCCGGATCACCCAGAGAAAGACCTTCCCGGGCTACGTACTGGTACGCATGATCATCACCAACGAAAGCTGGTATGTCGTGCGCAATACCCGCGGCGTGACCGGCTTTGTCGGGCCCGAAAGCAAGCCCGTGCCGCTGACCGCCGCCGAGCTGGATACGATGCTGAACAACCCGGCGTCCCGTGTCGATTACAAGATCGCCGTGGGCGAAGAGGTCCGCATCCTGTCCGGTCCCCTGGAGAATTTCACCGGTACCGTGGAAGAGATCGACACGCTCCGCGAGAAGATGACGGTGCGCGTCAAGATGTTCCTGGGCCGCGAAATGCAGGTGGAGCTGGATCTGGACCAGGTTGACAAGGTGTCCGAAGACAAATGAGCACAGGCGCTTCCGGCCTGAATCATCGGGCCGGTGGGCTCATCCTGTCGTGTTTTTCCCTGGTGGGAGGCGGGGAGCGCCCCTGCCGCCAATACCACAAGTGAATAGGAGGTGCCATTCCCCATGGCAAAGAAAATTACCGCCGTTATCAAGCTTCAGGTTCCTGCCGCGAAGGCAACGCCCGCGCCCCCGATCGGTCCCGCTCTGGGCCAGGCCGGCGTGAACATCCCCGGCTTCTGCAAGGACTTCAACGCCCGCACCGCCAAGCAGGAAGGCCTGATCATCCCGGTCGTGATCACCGTTTACTCCGACCGTTCCTTCACCTTCATCACCAAGACGCCTCCGGCTCCGGTTCTGATCAAAAAGGCTCTGAACCTGAGCAAGGCCAGCGGCGCCCCGAACAAGACCAAGGTCGGTCAGCTGACCCAGGCCCAGGTGCGCGAAATCGCCACCACCAAGATGCCCGACCTGAACGCCGGCTCCATCGAGGCCGCCATGAGCATGGTCAAGGGCACTGCCCGCAGCATGGGCGTTACCGTTGCTGACGAATAATAGAGGAAACGTGGGAGGACCGTACAGGGCCGCTATGACCACGGGGAGGAATAAATATGAAACACGGTAAGAAATATCTGGATTCCAAGAAGCTGATTGACGCCGCCAAGCTGTACGAGCCGGAAGAGGCCGTGGCTCTGGTCAAGCAGATCAGCAAGGCAAAGTTTGACGAGACCGTCGAGCTGTCCATCCGTCTGGGCGTCGACCCCAGGCACGCGGATCAGCAGGTCCGCGGCACGGTCGTTCTGCCGCACGGCACCGGCAAGAAGGTCAAGGTGCTGGTGTTCGCCAAGGCCGACAAGGCCAAGGAAGCGGAAGCCGCCGGTGCGGACTATGTCGGTGACGCCGACCTGGTCGCCAAGATCCAGAGCGAAAACTGGTTCGACTTTGACGCCTGCGTCGCCACGCCCGACATGATGCCCGTCATCGGCCGCATCGCCCGTCTGCTGGGCCCCAAGGGCCTGATGCCCAACCCCAAGTCCGGTACCGTGACCATGGACGTCACCAAGGCGATTCATGACATCAAAGCCGGTAAGGTCGAGTATCGCGTGGACAAGACCTCCATCTGCCACTGCCCGATCGGCAAGGCGTCCTTTGACAGCGACAAGCTGGTGGAGAACCTGCGGGTTCTGATGGATGCCATCAACAAGGCGAAGCCGGCGACCGCGAAGGGCACCTATGTGCGCTCTCTCTACATGAGCACCACCATGGGCCCCTCCATCCGTCTGAACAGCCTGAAGTTCTGATTTTGATTTCGAGCAAGGGCTCAAACCAATGGACGGGCTTACGGTATTCTACCGTTCGCCCGTCCATTTTTTAAAATCTGCGTTTTTCCAAGTGAGCCAGGGGCCGGCTTCTTTTCCACCGGCCGCTGTGATCCGGTCCTTTTAATCTGGATCAAATATTAGCAGGAGGAATCATGTCCCGTATTGATGCAATCAATGAATACCGCCTCGCCCAGAGAGCTGGTCTGAAGTATTATAACGCCTGTGTCGCCGCCCATAAGAACCCCTATCCCGAGGTGCTGGAAGACCAGATCAACGAAACGCAGGCCTCCGGCCACGCACCCATCGGTACGATCGAAATTCCGTCCGACCTGATCGTCGGCACCCTGGCCGCCGGCAGGAAGATGGCCTTTGCCGGCAACTACATGCCGATCCTGCCGGAAAACAGCGAGTTTGCCACGAAGTGGATCAGCCTGTGTGACGCCCATATGTCCGAGGAAGGGATCCGCGATCCCATCACCTGCATGGAGTTCATGGGCAAGTTTTACGTCATGGAGGGACATAAGCGCGTCAGCGTCTTAAAGAGCTTCGGCTCCCCGGCCATTTTAGGCACCGTGACGAGGATGATCCCCGTCTGGTCCCAGGATCCGGCGGTGCAGGCCTACTATGAGTTCATGAAGTTCTACCGGCTCTGCGGCCTGTATCATATCCAGTTCAGCCGTCCGGGCCAGTATGACAAGCTTCAGCAGGCCCTGGGCTTTGCGGCCGACCATGTATGGACCCGGGAGGAAAAGGCGGATTTTCTGTCTGTTTACTGGCGTTTCCGCTCGGTCTGCGACGAGAACGTGCTGGACAAGGTACGGGACCACTCCATCGGCGAAGCCCTGCTGATGTGCCTGGAGGTCTACTCCTACGACGAGCTGCGCCAGGACGACAGCGATGCCATGCGCAAAAAGCTGATGTCCCTGCTGCCGGACCTCCAGTTCAGCGCCAAGGACGAAAGCGCCACGGTGTCCATGAACCCGGTGGTGTCTGAAAAGAGCTTCGTCCGTTCCCTGCTGGACGGCATTTCCCGGCCGGTACTGAACGTCGCTTTCGTACACGCGGCGTCGCCTGAAAGCAGCGCCTGGTCCCTGGGCCATGAGCAGGGGGCCAAGCGCCTCAAGGAGGTTCTGGGGGACCAGGTGTCCGTCACCAGCTATGTAGCAAATGACGAAACCGCCGACGAGGTCATGGAGCAGGCCGTCCAGGCCGGGGCCCAGGTGCTGTTTGTCACCGCCCCCATTTTACTGGCCCCTGCCCGCCGCGCGGCGGCCCTGCACCCGGACTGCAAGGTGCTGGTCTGCGCCCTGTCCGTCCCCTTTACCGGGATCCGCACCTATTACTGCCGCCTGTACGAGGCCAAGTTTATTTCCGGCGCGATCGCCGGCGTCCTGTGCGAGGGAGAGCCCATCGGCTTCCTGGCCCGCTATCCCATCCTGGGGTCGCCCGCCGCGATCAACGCCTTCGCCCTCGGCGCGAGGATGACCCGGCCGGACGCCAAGATCCAGCTGGCCTGGTCCTGCCTGCCGGGGGATCCGATCAAGGCCCTGAACCAGGCCGGATGCAAGATCGTCTCCGGGCACACGATGTCCGTTTTCAACTCGGAGACCTCCTCCTACTGGAACACCGCCCACATGGGGCCGGACGGAAAATCCCAGGTGCTGATCAGCGACGTATGGAACTGGGGAAGGCTCTATGAGGACATCGTCCGCAGCATCCTCAACGGCGGCTGGGAAAAGGCCGAGGAAAGCTCCCCGGCGGTCCACTACTGGTGGGGCATGAACAGCGGGGTCATGGATGTGCAGCTGTCGCCCACCCTGCCGGCGGGCGTCATGCAGCTGGCGACCATCCTCAAGGACGGCCTGGTCCGGGGAAGCCTGCATCCCTTCCTGGCCCAGATCCGCGACCAGCAGGGCGTCCTCCGCTCCGCCGGAGACCGCTGGTTTACCCCGATGGAAATGATGAATATGAACTGGCTCTGCGACAACGTCGTCGGCAAGATCCCGGCCCAGGACGAGCTCCTGGAAATGTCCCGCAAAACCACCTCGCTGCTGGCGATTCCCACTGAAACCGGAAAGGAGTAATCCTGATGAAGGCGCTGCTGATCTCCGATGTGGAAAGTCCCGCTCTGTGGGATTATTACCGCCCCGAGCGGCTGCAGGGGGCGGAGGTGATTATTTCCTGCGGGGATCTGAAGCGGGAATACCTGGAATTCCTGGTGACCATGTCCGGCAAGCCGGTCTTCTACGTGCCCGGCAACCACGACAGCGGCTATGTGAACAACCCGCCGGAGGGCTGCGAATGCCTGGACGACCGGGTGGTGACCTACAAGGGCGTCCGCTTCCTGGGCTTCGGCGGCTGCAAGCGCTACAACCTGGAGCACTATCAGTATACCGAAAAGGAAATGGCGAAGCGGATCCGGAAGGTCGGCAGGCAGATACGAAAAAACCGCGGGGTGGACGTGATCGTCACCCACGCGGCCCCGACCGGCCTGGGAGACCGGAAAGATCCGGCTCACCAGGGCTTTGACTGCTTCCTGGAGCTGATGGAGAAGTGCAAGCCTGCCTTCCTGGTGCACGGCCATGTCCACATGAACTATGACAGCGACATCCCGCGCGTCATGACCTACGGCGACACCACCGTGATCAACGCTTACGAGAGGTACTTCCTGGATATTCCGGGGCCCAACGATTAAGCGCCAGATCAATGCCTTCAGAATTTATCCGCCCGACATCGGGCGGTTTTTTCATTCTTGATCCAGCAGATATTGTACAGCCCTCAGCACCCACTGATCCGGCTGGTCAAAATGGCCGCCCGGTCTTAGCTCAAAGAGGGTTTGATCTGCGTAAGCCTTCGCCCATTCCGCGGCCTGGCGGGTGCAGTCCTCCACCTGGGCCATGCGGGGGTTGCGGGCCTTCCGCTCCCTGTCCCCGACGGAGAAATACAGGCGCTCCGCCCGCCGGACGGGGGGATGGGCGTTCAGCCAGTCCAGAAACCCGTCGTACCAGAGGGACCCGGAAACCGACGCGGCCAGCCGGAAGCGGTTGCTTTGACAAAAGGCGTACAGGGAAAAGAGGCCGGCCAGGGAATAGCCCAAAATGCCCTCCCGGACGGGGAACAGGGAAAAGGCGGAGAGGGCCCCGGGCATCCATTCCTCCGTCAGCCGATGTAAGTAGGCCTCCGCCCCGCCGGCGAAGGGATGGCCGCGGAAAACCGCCGGGGCCGGCCAGGGGGAAAGATCCCGGTCCCAATCCATCCCGGAAACCGCGATCACCGCGGCGTCCTCCGGCAGGGCGGTGAGCCAGGGGGCTTCCTCCTCCCCGATCAGCCAGAGCACCGTGCCGTCCGCCTTGTTTCCGCCGTACAGCCGCATCTTACAGCCGTCCTGCGCCCATTCCCGGGAACTGTCCATGCAATCATCCTCCAGGGTTATATAAAAGTCTAAAAATTGAGTTCGCAGCCCGGCTTACGGGCAGGGATCGGCCTGCAGCTTCCGGTAGACCGTCAGGTACATGGTGACAAAGGCCGCCATGCCGCCCAAGAGGTTTGAAATGGGCTCAGCCAGGAAGACCCCGTCCGTCCCCAGGCCCATCCTCGGCAGCAGCAGGGTCAGCGGGAAGACGATGACGACCTTCCGCAGCAGGGAAAAGAAGATGGCGTGCCGGGTGTCTCCCAGGGCCTGGAAGGTGGTCTGGGCGGACAGCTGGAAGGCCTGGAACACGAAGCCCATGAAATACAGCCGCAGGATGCGGGGGGCCAGGCGCAGGGTCTCCGGGTCGCTGGTGAAGAGACCGGCCAGGGGCCGGGCCGCCGCCAGCACCAGCAGCCAGGCGATCAAAGTATATCCGATGGCCGTCAGCGAGGTAAATCGGATGCTTTCCCGCACGCGGCCGTATTGCTTTGCCCCGTAATTATAGCCGATCACCGGCTGGCTGCCGGAGGTCACGCCCGTCGCCGGCAGGGTCAGGATTTCCCGGACGGAGTTGGCCACGGTCATCACGCTGACGTAGACGTCCCCGCCGAACTGCTGGAGGGTGGTGTTCGCCGTCATCTGCACCAGGAAATTGGTGGCCTTCATGATGAAGCCGACGACACCCAGGGAGACGATCTCCCGGAGCATCTGAAGCTGCAAACGCATATAGCGGAAGCGCAGCGGCAGCAGGGCCTTTTTGCCCGTCAGGAAGAGCAGTACCCACGCGCAGGACAGGGCTTGGCTCAGGACTGTCGCCAGGGCCGCGCCCCGGACGCCGAGGTTCAGCACGAACAGAAACAACGGGTCCAGCAGGAGGTTCAGGGCGGCCCCGAAGATGGTGGTCATCATCCCCACCCGGGGAAAGCCCTGGGCGTTGATGAAGCCGTTGAGCCCCGTGGAGAGCATGATGAAGGGCGTCCCGATCAGGTAGATCAGCAGATAATCCCTGGCGTAGGGGAAGGAGCGCTCGCTGGCCCCGAATGCGTAGAGCAGCGGGACGTGCAGGGCGTAGAGCAGGGCCATCAGGATCAGGGAACACGAAAGCAGGGATACGAACACGCATCCCTCTAAAAGGCTGGCCCTTTCTTCATTTTTCGCCCCGCGGGCCATCGAGAAAAGCGGCGTCCCGCCCTGGCCGAACAGGCTGGTAAAGGCCCCGATCAGCGAGATCACCGGCAGCACCAGGCCTACGCCCGTCAGCGGCAGGGAGTCCCCGCCCGGCAGATGCCCCAGGTAGATTCGGTCCACGATGTTGTACAGAAGCTGCACGATCTCCGCCATCGTCAGCGGCAGCGCCAGGTTCACGACCTGCTTCCATACCTTGCCGGAGGAAAAGTCCCCCGTTTTTGCGGATGTATTCATCGCGTTTATACGGCGGCGGGTTGATAGGGCTTGATGGTGGAAAGGTCGTTTTCCAGTTTTTCTGACAATTCCCTGATTTCAATGTCATTCTGCATATCGAGAAAGAACCTGTCGGATACGCCGAAAAAACGGCCCAGGCGAATGGATGTGTCCGCTGAGATTTTTCTCCGGTTATGCAGAATGTCCTGAATCCTGGAAGTCGGCACATGGATGTTCTGCGCCAGTTTATACGCCGAGAGCTGCATCGGCTCCATAAACTCTTCCATCAGGATTTCTCCCATGGTGGGGGTCGGAATGTGTTTGGACATATGTTTTTCTCCTGACCTATCAATGGTAATCGACGATTTCCACATCGTAAAAATGATTTCCTTCCGCTGTAAAACAGATTCTGTACTGATCATTGATCCGAATGCTGTATTGTCCCTTCCGGCTTCCCTCCAGTTTTTCCAGATGGTTTGCGGGCGGAACTCGCAGATCCTCCAGGCATCCTGCATTATCCATCATGATCAGTTTCCGTAATGCAACGAATTGAATATGTTGAGGGAGCTTTTTTGAAAAAATCTGATGGTAGATTTTTTCGGTTTCTTTGTCGGCAAAGGTTCTGATCATAAAAACAGTATACACGACCTGCGTGTATACTGTCAAGGGCTGTTTTGGGGTCCGTCATCGGGCGGTTTATGATTCGGTTGTGGCGGGCTGCTTTTTGCCCTTCAGCATTTCCTCCATCGTATGCCAGCCCAGCACCGCGCATTTGACGCGGGCGGGCATGTGGGAAATATCGCTCAGGGCGCCGGCTTCTTCCAGTTCCTCGATTTCCTCGGGGCTGCAGCCGCCGCGGATCATTTTGAGGAAGAGGGCGGAAAGGCGCTGGGCCTCCTCCACCGGCTTTCCGATGATCATGTCCAGCATGATGTCGGCGGAGGCCTGGGAGATGGCGCAGCCATCCCCCTCGAAGGAGCCTTCCTGAATCACGCCGTCCTCCACGCGGAGCTGGAGCACGATGTCGTCCCCGCAGGAGGGGTTGACCCCCTCCAGGGTCATATTGGCCCCGGGCAGGGGATGCTTGTGATAGGGGTTCTGATTGTGGTCGATCAGGATCTCGTTGTAAAACGTGTTAGCCAAGGCCCATCTTCCTCCTGATGGAAGAGACACTCTCCAGAAAGCGGTCGATCTCTTCCTCCGTATTGTACAGATACAGGCTCGCCCTGGTGCTGGACCGCGCGCCCAAATGGGTATGCAGGGGCTGCGCGCAGTGGTGGCCCGCCCGGACGGCGACCCCGTCCTCGTTGAGGATGGCGGAAACGTCGTGCGGATGGACGCCGTCCACCAGGAAGGCGAGGATGCCGTGATGCTCTTCAGCCGTCGTTCCGCCCAGCACCCGCACGTGCGGGATGGCCTGCAGGCCGGAAAGGGCCCGCCGGGTCAGGGAAAGCTCGATGTCCCCGATGCGGTCAAAGCCGGCCCGGGAAAGATAATCGATGGCGGCGGCCAGGCCTTCCGCCCCGGCCCCGTTCACCGTACCCGCCTCGAACTTGTGGGGGAGCTCGGCGAAGGTCGCGTCCTGCTGGCGGACGGAGTCGATCATCTCCCCGCCGCGGAGGAAGGGGGGCATGCTGTTCAGCAGGTCCTTTCTTCCCCACAGGACGCCGATGCCCATCGGCGCGAGCATTTTATGCCCGGAAAAGGCAAGGAAATCGACCCCCAGGGCCTTGACGTCGACGGCCATGTGGGGGGCGGCCTGGGCCGCGTCGGCCAGCATGACGCCGCCGTTTAAGTGCACCAGCTTCGCCATCTGCCGCACGGGGCCTTCCTGGCCCAGCACGTTGGAAACCAGGGCCGCGGCAGCCAGCTTCACCTTGCTGGTGAACGCCGCTTCGACCTCTTCCTTTGGATAGCTCCCGTCCTCCCGGCAGAAAATGTAGCGCAGGACAGCGCCGGTACGCTGGGCCACCATCTGCCATGGCAGGATGTTGCTGTGATGCTCGGAGATGGTGATCAGGATCTCGTCGCCCTTTTTGAGGTTGGAAAGCCCCCAGGACCAGGCGACCAGGTTGATGCTTTCGGTGGTGTTGCGGGTAAAAATGATTTCCTCCGCGCTGTCGGCGTTCAGGAAGGCGCGGACCTTTTCCCGAGCGCCCTCGTAGCGGGCCGTGGCCTCCTGGGCCAGGTCGTAAAAGCCCCGCAGGGGGTTGGCGTTATAGCGCTCGTAATACTCTTTCTCCGCTTGGATCACACATTCGGGCCGCTGGCTGGTGGCCGCGCTGTCCAGAAAAGCGATGTCCGTGTGGGCGAGCAGGGGAAAATCCGCCCGGAAGGGATGGCTCATGGGGCTTCCTCCTCTTCCGCTAAATAGGCGTCGACCTCGTCGCGCACCTTTTCGTCCGGGATCAGGGCCTTCATCAGGTCGATCCGGCTGCGGGCGATCAGGCGGCGGGCCTTTTCCTCGGAGATCCCGCGGGAGGCCAGGTAGAACAGCATCTTATCGTCCAGCCGGCCGATGGAAGCGCCGTGGCTTCCGTCCACGTCCTCTTCCTCGCACAGGATCAGGGGCACCGTCTGGTTGACCTGGGCTTGCCCCATCAGCAGGACGGACTCGGTCTCCGCTCCCTTTGCCCCGGCGCAGCCGCGGACAAAGTCGATCGTCCCCCGGAAGCATTTTTTCGCCTGGTCCGAAAGGACGCCGCTGACCTGAATGTGAGAGCGGGTCTTGCGGCCGGTATGCCGGGCCAGCCAGTTCATGTCCAGCAGGCCGTTTTCCCGGACCTGGTAGACCACGCCGGATTCAAAGCGGCTCTTCCGTCCGGAAAGCTCCGCGCAGGCGGCCGTATGCACATTGACGCCGCCCAGGTCGAGGCGGCGCAGGGAGAAGGCGGCGTTTTCGCCTTCCATGGCGGAAACGTCGTCCGTCAGGACGGCCTGATCCCCCAGGAGGTTGACGACGTACAGGGCGACGCCCGCGTTGGCCCCGGCGCGGACGACGGTCCGAAGGGCGCAGTGGCCGCCGGAGGTCAGGCCCTTGGAATGAAGCACCAGGACCACGCGGAGCACGGCGTCGTCCCGGGCTTCCAGATACAGGCGAAGGCCCGTATTTTCCCCTTCGTTCAACGTCAAGTGCAGGACCGCCGGCTGGGCCTGATGCTCCCGAGCGCTCAGAAAGAGGGCCGGGGCCTGGGAAAGATACTGCTCATATTCTCCGCCCATCGCGGAGCGGACGGAAAAGGCCTCGCCTTCCCGGGAGACGGCGATCCCCTCCGGGGCGTCGACGGAAAGGGAAGGCTCTGTCAGGGCCGCCGGCAGCTCCAGGGAGCTGTCGTTTACCTTCAGCCGGTACCAGGTCTTCGCCGGCAGCCTGTTCAATGTGATCTGAGACAAAATACGTTCAACCCTTTCGGTATTACCATTCTTCCGAAGAAACCAGCTTGCCGGTCTGAATGTCGTAGGTCAGCTCCCGGCAGACTTCGTTTCCGTTGCCGTAATAGATGTCCACGGTCAGCTCGCCGTTGCGCAGATACCAGACGATGGACTGGTGAATTTCCCCGCTGCGGTGCACCTCAAAACGGATCTCGTCGGTGCTGCCGGCAGGGCCGAACAGGCCGGAGGAGGCGATGCTCAGGCCGGCGTTCACGTCCCAGAGGATGCTGTCGGTCTTCAGGGAATAGGGCTGGGCGCTCAGGTCGACCCGCCAGAAATCGGCGGTCTCGTGCGCCGCGGCTCCCGCTTTATCCGCCGAAAAGACGGTTTCACTGGTCCGGGTCAGCGGCAGGGTGCTCATGTCCTTGAAATAGGCGGTCGCCTGGTCCTGGACGTTCAGGAAGGCGGGTGCTTCAGTTTCGACGGTGTAAGCGCTGTCCGTCACGGTGAACGTGGCGGTCTTTCCGCCCATCCAGGCGTATACGCCCTGGTAATCGTCCGGCAGGACCGGGAAGTCGGCCAGAGTCTGCGGGGCCTTCTTCTTGCTCCATTTGGAGGCGCTTTCCAGGATTTCTTCAAACTTTGGGATCAGGGTCTCAAACGCTTCGGAAAAACCGGCCGGGCCCGCTTCCTCGCTAGCCGCCGGGGCGGCTTCCGTATCTTCGGTCACCGCTTCAGTTTCTTCCTGGGCGGCCGGGGCTTCTTCGGCGGTTTCCGTCTCCGCCCCTTCTTCGGCGGGGGCTTCCGCTTCTTCAGTTACCACTTCGGCTTCTTCCTGTACGGCGGGGACTTCCGTTTCTTCCTGCCCAGGGGCTTCCTGCGCGGCGAGAGCCTCCTCCTGGGCGGAGGAGCCGAAGGTAAAGGAGGCGGACGCGGGCTTTGCCGGAACGGCGGCCGCCAGCAGGAACGCCAGGACCAGGGTGCTCAGTTTGAACAGGTTCTTTTTCATGGGTTGCTCCTTTCAGGCCTCTCAGCCGACGGTGCCTTTCATCTCGAGCCGGATCAGGTTGTTCATTTCCACCGCGTATTCCAGCGGGAGTTCCTTGGATACGTTATCGGCAAAGCCGGACACGATCATCGCCCGGGCGTCTTCTTCGCTGATGCCGCGGGACATGAGGTAGAACACCGCCTCGTCGCTGATCCGGCCGATCTGCGCCTCGTGGCCGATGTCCGCGTCGCCGGAGCGGATGTCCATGGCGGGGATGGTGTCCGAGCGGGACTGGTCGTCCAGCATCAGGCTCTCGCAGGACACGGCGGACTTGGCCCGCCGCGCGTTCTCGGTGACGACCACGGAGCTGCGGAACGTGCTGATCCCCCCGCTCTTGGAGATCGACTTGGTGTTGACGTAGGAGGAGGTGTCCGACCCCTGGTGTACGACCTTCGCGCCGGTGTCCAGGTTCTGGCCCTCCCCGGCGAAGGTGATGCCGGTAAACTCCATCTGGGAGCGGTCGCCCTTTAAAATGGTCATGGGGTAGAGGTAGGAGACGTGGCTGCCGAAGGAACCGGACACCCATTCCATCCGCGCTCCCTCTTCGACGATGGCGCGTTTGGTGTTCAGGTTGTACATGTTCTTGGACCAGTTTTCAATCGTGGAATAGCGCAGCTTCGCGTTTTTCCCCACGAACAGCTCCACGCACCCGGCGTGAAGGTTGGCCACGTTGTACTTGGGCGCGGAGCAGCCCTCGATAAAGTGGAGGGAAGCTCCCTCGTCCACGATGATCAGGGTGTGCTCGAACTGGCCGGCTCCCTTGGCGTTCAGCCGGAAATAGGACTGCAGCGGGATGGCAACCTCCACGTTTTTCGGCACGTACACAAAGGAACCGCCGGACCAGACCGCCCCGTGCAGGGCGGCGAATTTGTGGTCCGTCGGCGGCACCAGCTTCATAAAGTGCTCCCGGATCATGTCCGCGTAGGGCCCGCGCATCGCGCTTTCCAGGTCCGTATAGATGACACCCTGGGCGGCTACTTCCTCCCGGACGTTGTGGTAGACCAGCTCGCTGTCGTACTGGGCGCCGACCCCGGCCAGGGATTTGCGCTCCGCCTCGGGGATGCCCAGGCGCTCAAAGGTGTCCTTGATGTCCTGGGGCACTTCCTCCCAGGTGTTGGACATGCGTTTGCCGCGGCGGACGTAGGTGACGATGTGGTCCATGTCCAGCCCCTCGATGGAGGGGCCCCAGTCCGGCACGCGGAGGGAACGGTAGACCGACAGGCAGTGCAGGCGGAAGGCCCGCATCCAGTCCGGGTCGTTCTTTTCGTCGGAGATCTGCTCGATGATCTCCTCCGTCAGCCCGGCGTCCACCTTCCAGTTGCCGGTTTCCGCGTCCCGGATGTCGTATACGCTGCGGTCGATGGCTTCGACCTGTGTTTTTTCTTTCATGATGTCACGCCTTTTTCATGGCAATGAACTCGTCATAGCCGCTCTCGTTGACCTTTGCCACCAGGGATGCATCCCCCTCGTAGACCAGGGAGCCGTCCACCATGATGTGGGTGCGGTCGATCCGGAGTGGGTCCAGGATGCGGGTGGAGTGGGTGATGATCAGCAGGGCCCCGCCGGCCTCCTGCTGGTAGGTGCGGATGCCCTCGGCCACCAGGCGGACGGCGTCCACGTCCAAGCCGGAGTCCGTCTCGTCCAGGATGGCCAGGTCCGGGCGGAACAGGAGCATCTGCAGGATCTCCGCCTTTTTCTTTTCACCGCCGGAAAAGCCGACGTTCAGGCCTCTCTCCGCCTTTTCCGGGGAGATTTCAAGGAGCTCCATGACTTTTCGCATCTGCTTTCTGAACTCCCAGGGGCGGACCTTGACGCCCGTGCGCTCGGACACGGCGCTGCGCAGGAAGCTCTCCAGGGACAGGCCCGGCACCTCCAGCGGCTCCTGGAAGGACAGGAACATGCCCTTTTTCGCCCGCTGGTCGGCGGGAAGGCCGACGATTTCCTCCCCCTTGAACAGCAGGGAGCCGGTCGTTTTATACCGGGGGGAGCCCATCAGCGCGTAGCCCAGGGTGGACTTGCCCGCCCCGTTGGGCCCCATCAGCACGTGGGTTTCCCCCGGGGCGATGTTCAGCCCGATGTCGAACAGAATCTGTTTATCTTCCACGGAAACATTCAGGTGTTCCGCTTGCAGCAACGCCTCCGCCAAGTGTCATTCCTCCAGCTGCCGGGCGGCGAAATTTCCCCCGGACAGAAATTTTACCTACTGATCAGGTAGGCAAAAGAATCTTATCATGAAGGGTTCCCGGTGTCAATAGTTTTATGCCCTGAGGGAGAAATCTTCCGGCGCAAAAAGCTCAGAAAGGGCTGCCCGTAAACAGGGTGCAGCCCATCTTTTTAAACTGGACGATTTTGTCCCGCAGGGTGTCCTCCGATACCTCAAAGAGGATGGACAGACAGCTCAGGCAGTAAAACGAAGTGGCGCCCCGGTTGATCAGCTTCCGGGTCAGGGCTTTTTCGTCCCGCGTGACCACCCGGCCGCAGCTTACGCACAGGTCCGCGCCCTCTGTCCCGCTCACGGCTGCTTTACCAGCCGGCACAGATAGAGCTTCATATCGTGGCCGGGCACCGTGGGGTTAAAAAAGTCGGTCTTTGCGCCAAGCGTTTCGCCCGTGTACACGTCGCGCAGCTCCAGGGCGTAGCCGCTGGTCACGGGAAGCCCTAAGTCCACCAGCTCGCAGTGAATCTGCGCCTCGGCGTCGGAGAAGTTCACATAGGTCAGGGCGAATTCCCCGCCCGACAGGTGGCGGAAAAAGGTAAAGGCGCTGTCCGGGATCTGCCGCCAGGGGAATTCTCCCTCCTTGGGCTCGGGGTTGGAGGCGGTGACCGCACCCCGGCGGATCAGGTATGGGGGACGGCATTCCTCGTCCTGGTCGATGCGCAAAAGGTCCTTATTCTGCATCAGGGAAACGTATTCCGGGGAAAGGGAGCGCAGGTCGGCCCCCATCATCAGGGGAGCGCCGGCCAGGCACCACAGGGAAAACTGCATCCGGTATTCCTCAAAGGTGCACACCTTCCCCAGGCCTACGTTGCCCTTGCCGCCCATGCCCACGGTGAGCATGTCCATGTCGTTGAAGCAGCCGGACCCGCTCATGCAGAAGTTGTCCAGCTGGGATTTGAAGATGCCGGTGAAGGACACGTAATTGTCCATGATGTCGCCGGTGGAGCGGTACATCTGGGCGCCGACGGATGCCATCCACCGCCAGGGCTCCTGCTGGCCCCAGTTGCAGGCGGAAAAAAGGATGTCCCGGCCGGTGGCCTTGAGGGCCATGCTCATGGTCTGGTAGCGGACGCGGCAGTTGCCCGTCTCCGGGAAGTTGCAGAAATCGTACTTGAGGAAATCCACGCCCCAGGAGGCGAAGGTGGCGGCGTCGGTGTATTCATGGTCGTAGCTGGAGGGGTAGCCCGCGCAGGTCATGACCCCGGCGCAGGAGTACATCCCGAATTTGAGCCCCTTGCTGTGGACGTAATCGGCCACGGCCTTCATCCCGTGGGGGAATTTCTTTGGGTCCGGCACCAGGAGGCCGTTTTCGTCCCTCTCCCGCAGGGACCAGCAGTCGTCGATCACCAGGTATTCGTAACCGGCGTCCCGGTAGCCCTCGCTGACCATATAGTCGGCCATTTCCCGGATCAGGGCGTCGCTGATCCTGTCGCCGAAGGTGTTCCAGGAGTTCCATCCAAGGGGCGGGCGTTTTGCAAGCATGTTTTGTTTCTCCTTTCCATTTTTAAGGACTGCGGAATTGCCGGTAGTATTCGGGAAGCATCCTGCGAATTCCTGCCGGCGGCGTAAATTCCCCGGACTTTAGGCAAAGTCCGCCGCAAAAAAATTTGTAAAAATTTTTTTCAAAAACCGCGAAGATACAGCAGGAATTTTGACCGGGGCGGAGAAATGTATATGAAGGTGTGCGGATTCCGGGTTTTTCGGCCCGTTTGCCGCGCGCTTCAAGCGGAAAGGGCGGTCCTTCATGCCATTTGAATTTGCCCGTCATGCCGGGTACTGCGCCGGGGTGCGGCGGGCGGTGGAATTGGCCCGCCAGGCCGCCAGGCAGGCATTGGAAAACGGAACGGCCTGCGTGATGCTCGGGGAGCTGATTCACAACGACCAGTCGCTGGAGGAATTCCGGCGTCTGGGGGTCCGGGTGATCGACCGACTGGAGGATGCCCCGGCGGACGCCGCCGTCATTCTCCGCAGCCACGGAGAGCCGCCTCAGACCTATGAAAAGGCCAAAGCCCTGGGCCTGCGCGTGGTGGACACCACCTGCGTGTTCGTGGCTTCCCTGCACGAAACGGTGCGAAAGAGCGCCGAGAGCGGAAGGCCGGTCCTTCTGCTGGGCGATCCCGCCCACCCGGAGATCATCGGCACCGCGGGCTTTGGGAAAGGGATGGTGTACGTCCTAAAGGACGCGGACGCCCCCCTGCCGGAGCTCGCCGCCCCGGTGCTGGTGGCGCAGACCACCTATCCCCCCGCCAAATGGGAGGAAGCGGTCGAAAAGCTTTCCGCCCGCTATCCGGGGCTGACGCCCATCCGGACGATCTGCACCGCCACGCAGCAGCGGCAGCAGGCCGCGGCCGAGCTGGCCGCCCGCGCGGACGCCATGGTGGTGGTCGGCGGCCGGAAGAGCGCCAACACGCGGAAGCTGTACGATACCTGCCGGGCTCTGTGTCCGCGAACCTGTCTGGTGGAGAGCGCCGGGGAAATCCCCGAGGGCTTCTGCGACATCCGGACAGAATTACTTGGAATAGCCGCCGGTGCGTCCACACCGGATTGGTCATATAAGGAGGTTGTCACTGTTATGAACGAAACGGAACAAAACAACATGGAACAAGCGGTTCCCGCTGAAGAAGCCCGGGAAGAACTCCAGGAAACTGTACAGCAGACCGCGGCGGTTCAGGAAGATGCGGCATTGACCGAAGAGGAAATGAACAAGCGCAGCTTCATGGATGACATTGAGGCGACCTTGGTCAGAATCCGCCCCGGCCAGACCGTGACCGGTTCGGTCGTACAGGTCACCGACGATGAGGTTTGTGTCAACATCGGCTACAAGTCCGACGGCCTGATCAAGCGCGAAGACCTGTCCGACAAGGACGTCAAGGTCGGCGATCAGATCGAGGTGGAAGTTGTCAAAGTCAACGACGGTGAAGGCAACGTGATCCTTTCCCAGCGCAACATCGTGAACCGCAAGGTCTGGGAAGAACTCATGGCCAAGTACGATAACGGCGAGTACATCGACGCCGTGGGCAAGGAAGCCGTCAAGGGCGGCCTGATCGCGGACGCCGGCGGCGTGCGCGCCTTCGTGCCCGCTTCTCATCTGGCCCAGCGCTTCGTCGAGAAGATCGACCAGTTCGTCGGCCAGCCCCTGAAGCTGAAGATCATCGACGTCAACAAGGAAAAGAAGCGCATCGTCGCCAGCCGCAAGGAAGTGCTGCGCGAGGAAGCCGCCAAGAAGAAGGAAGAAGTCTGGTCCAAGCTGGAAGTCGGCGCTGTCGTCAAGGGCATCGTCCGCCGCTTCGCTGACTTCGGCGCCTTTGTCGACCTGGGCGGCGTGGACGGCCTGATCCACATCACCGACATGGCGTGGTACCGCATCGGCCATCCCAGCGAAGTGCTGAAGATCGGCGATGAGATCGACGTGAAGATCCTCTCCCTGGATCCCGAAAAGGAACGCATCCAGCTGGGCTACAAGCAGCTGCAGCCCAAGCCCTGGGACAACATCGTGGACAAGTACCCGGTCGGCGCCATCCTGGAGCGCAAAGTGGTCCGTGTACGTCCCTTCGGCGCCTTCGTCGAGCTGGAGCCCGGCGTGGACGGCCTGGTGCACATCTCCCAGTGCGCGCTGACCCGCGTGGCCAAGGTCGAGGATGCCCTGCAGCCTGGCCAGATGGTCCGCGTCAAGGTGCTCGGCGTGGATCCGGAAGCCAAGCGCATCAGCCTGAGCGTGCGTGAAGCCCTGGCCGAAGAAGCCATGGAAAACATCACGGACGAAGAGATCCCCGGCGAAGAGCTGGAAGCCGCTCCCGAAGCTCCCGCTGCTGAAGAGGAAGCTCCGAAGACGGAAGAATAATTGACAAAGTAAAAAACCGGCGCGATGCATGTGCATCGCGCCGATTTTTGTAATCTGAAAACCCCACGCTAGGCGTGGGGTTCGAGAAACCTTAAAGGTATGCCTATGAAAGAAGAACTCCTTTTGCTAGAATA
>OCTW011555825.1_pt1 | contig 17981 bp, 15 predicted proteins | sample 1539671 | NCBI WGS metagenome assembly OCTW01 (sample SAMN02144230, study PRJEB22623) | gut metagenome | biome: sheep rumen | host: Ovis aries | place: New Zealand
ATTCAAATGCCTTCTTGACCCTTCTTTTCTTGATAAGATCGTTTCTAATTGGATTTGTTCATAGTTTTTTTACTCATTCAAATACCGTGAAGTACTATGGCGTTTCTATTGACAGTGCATAGATGACGTGCTATAATGGTAACTAACATAAATCGGAGTTTACAGAGGTAACCTTATGATACGAGAAATAAAAGAAAATGATTTTGATAATCTTTTAAAATTATATATGCAACTTCATGATAATCCATTCCCTGAAAAGAATGATATGGTGCTTAGTGTCTGGAATAGCATACTGAATGATGAAAATCATCATATTATTGTAGCTGAAGAAAACGACATCATAGTATCATCATGTGTCTGCGTTATAATTCCTAATCTAACACGAGGACAGCGTCCATATGCTTTTATCGAAAATGTGATTACTGATAAGAATTACAGAAAAAAGGGGTATGCAACTGCTTGCCTGTATTATGCAAGAGAAATAGCCCTGCGAGAGAATTGCTATAAAATGATGCTATTGACCGGTTCAAAAGAAAAATCTACTCTCGATTTTTATAAACAAGCAGGATATAACCAGAATGATAAAACTGCTTTTATACAATGGTTGTAATCTGATTTATCTTAGCAATTGTATAAAATACAATGCCCCGAAGCACTTTGAAGAGCTTCGGGGCAAAACTTCTATATGGGTATCTGTTTTACGGGAGCGGCTTTTTTATAGTTCCTTACAGCGGAATAAAGCACGCAATTCTTTGTCAAGCTGTACGCTTTACAGTGCAAGACAATCTGAGTGAAGCGTGTAAAGAGAAAATCTTGCACGCAGGTCTATGTCACGCACAGTTATTCACTATTAGCTGTTAGCTGTGCCAGCGAAGCGTGCAAAGAGAATCTGTTCGGGCTCATCCCGCCTGCGAAAGCACTACCTTTTCAGCCTCTGCCATGGAAAGCGGTCTCCCCCAGATAAAGCCCTGGATATAGTCACAGCCTATCTCCTTGAGGGTGTCAAGCTGTTCTGCGTCCTCCACGCCCTCGGAAATGACATCAAATCCCATGATATGACCTATTGAGATGATAGCTGCCACATACTGCCTGGAGGAATCGTTGGTGTTCATGGTGTCAATGAAGGATTTGTCTATCTTCAGCAGATCTGCCGGGAACTTGTTGAGGTAGCTGAGTGAGGAATATCCTGTCCCAAAGTCGTCAATGGCTATCTTTACCCCCAGCTTTTCAACCTCGGAAATCACACGCAGAGCCTTGTCAACAGAGTCTATCATAATAGATTCGGTGATCTCTATCTCAAAATGATCCGCAGGGATCCCGGTGGTTTCAAGGACATTCTTCAGCTCATCAATAAAGTCATTGTTCATCAGATGCCTTACTGAAACATTGACACTCAGTGTAATGTCCAAACCGCTCTTTTTCAGCAGAGGGCCGAAGAATTCAGCAGACTTCCTCAGCACCACACCGTCTATCTTATCCACAAGCCCTACCTTTTCAGCCACGGGGATAAATTCACCGGGGCTTATGGGTCTGCCGTTCTCGTCATTCATACGGGCAAGGGCTTCAAAGCCTCTCAGGCGGTGGGAAAGGTCAAACTGGGGCTGCAGGTTGAAATATATGCCATCGCTGTCAAGGGCGGTGCGCAGTCTGCTTTCAAGCTCAAGGGTACGCTCCTCCTTGACGATATTGGGAGTGAAGCGCATGATATGCCTGCTGCTGCCGGCACGCTTTACCTCCTCCATGGCGGCGTTTGCACATATGAACAAAGCATCGGCAGTAACGGCATCATTGGGGTAGAAGGCATAGCCGAAGCTGGCAGTGATGTACAGGTCACAGCCGTCTATGGTAATGACACTGTTTATGGCGCTCTCATATTTTTTTATGATATCAAGCACCTGTTCCTCTGACGTGTATCTGCGTATCAGCAGGGCAAATTCATCACCGCTGAGCCGTGCTACTGCCTGCTCTGTGAAGGTCTCGCTCTCTTGAACGGCTTTCAGGCGTTCTGCTATCTCAATAAGTATCTTATTGCCTGTGGCATAGCCCATGGTGTCATTTATGCTCTTGAAGTTGTTCACATCGATGGAAACCGCAGCAAAATCCTCGCCCCGCTTGATGTACCGGCGGGTTATCTCACCGCAGGCAAATCTGTTTGGAAGTGATGTGAGCCTGTCCGTGACCGCAAGCTTGGTCATTCTCTCATGGTACTCATTCACCTTTTTCTTGTTGATGTAGATCATTATTACAGCTACTATGGCAAAGGTATTGGTGAAAAGCCCGGATATGGAGGAGGGCTGATGCCGTATCAGCAAGCCTGTCACCATCGAGGGGAACTGCCCCAGAAGCATGACAAGGGATGCAATGAAACCGCTTTTGCCGTAGAATACTACTATCATTATGATGCAGATGTTGGACAGAGCGGAAAAGACCCCGGCAAACGAATCAAGAGGCGCCTTCATATCGCCCAGGGTGATGACCGCTTCTGAACGGGCGACAACAGTTATCATCACAACAGACATGATATACAGCAGTATGAGCACCACAAACGCACCGGCAGGAGCCTTGGCCTTAGCCCTTAGAGAATCTGCAAGCCGTTCTATGATATTGCTGTTGGGACGGAGCTTTTTGTCCATATTCTCCCTCCTTACTCCACTTTTTCTCCGATTATTACACTTCCATTATTGGGATAATCATACCATAATAATACACAAAATTCATCATGCATTTATAGGGATAATTGTAAATTTTTATTGTCAGTATTTGTCTATCAGCGTTTATGTGCCTGATGGGTCAAGGATCAGCACGAACAATAAATGTTATTATTCTATAAATCAGATTGCTTAACAGCGGATATATTTGTGCAATGTAACGAATTTCAATCTGTTTGCTGTAAAGTACTTGATTTTTTTTCTGTTTATGGTAAAATGTATTTAGCACTCAGGGAGATAGAGTGCTAAAAATGACAATCACGACCGGTATGACACCGGCTGTTAAAAAAGGAGTCTTGAGCAATGAAAATCAAACCGTTGGCTGACAGAGTCGTTATAAAGATGACCGAAGCCGAAGAGACAACAAAGAGCGGCATCGTACTTCCCGGCAACGCCAAGGAAAAGCCCCAGATCGCTGAGATCGTTGAGGTAGGCCCCGGCGGCATGGTTGACGGCAACGAAGTTAAAATGGAGCTTAAAGTAGGTCAGAAGGTGCTTGCATCCAAGTACGCAGGTACCGAGGTCAAGATAGACGGCGTGGAGTACACCATTCTCCGTCAGTCAGATATTCTTGCGGTAGTAGAATAAGGAGGCAACCACAATGGCAAAGGATATTATATATGGTGAAGACGCAAGAAAGTCTTTACAGGCAGGCATAGACAAGCTTGCCAACACAGTCAAGATAACTCTCGGTCCCAAGGGCAGGAATGTGGTTCTTGACAAGAAGTTCGGCGCTCCCCTCATCACCAACGACGGTGTCACCATCGCCAAGGAGATAGAGCTTGAGGACGCATTTGAGAATATGGGCGCCCAGCTTGTAAAGGAAGTTGCCACAAAGACCAACGATGCTGCCGGCGACGGTACCACCACTGCCACACTGCTTGCACAGGCTCTTATCCGTGAAGGTATGAAGAACATCGCTGCAGGTGCCAACCCCATGGTAGTCAAGAAGGGCATGGCAAAGGCTGTAGATTCCGCTGTTGAGGCTATCAAGGCAAATTCCCGCAAGGTAGAGGGATCTGCTGATATCGAAAGAGTTGCCACCGTTTCCTCCGCTGATGAGAACGTGGGCAAGCTCATTGCCGAAGCTATGGAAAAGGTAACATCCGACGGTGTTATCACCATAGAGGAATCCAAGACAGCAGAGACATACTCTGAAGTCGTTGAGGGTATGCAGTTCGACAGAGGCTACATCACCCCCTATATGGTAACAGATACCGACAAGATGGAAGCTGTTATAGATGACGCTTACATCCTCATCACCGACAAGAAGATATCCTCCATACAGGAGATACTCCCCCTCCTGGAGCAGATAGTACAGAGCGGCAAGAAGCTGGTCATCATCGCTGAGGACATCGAGGGCGAGGCACTCTCCACCCTTATCGTTAACAAGCTCAGAGGTACATTCACCTGTGTTGCTGTCAAGGCTCCCGGCTTTGGCGACAGAAGAAAGGAAATGCTCCGTGATATCGCTATCCTCACAGGCGGCGAAGTCATCTCCGAGGAGATAGGTCTTGAGCTCAAGGATACACAGGTATCTCAGCTTGGCCGTGCAAAGCAGGTAAAGGTAACAAAGGAAAATACCATCATCGTTGACGGTGCAGGCGACAAGGCTGCTATCAAGGACAGGATCAACCAGATCAAGGCTCAGGAAGAGGTCACCACTTCCGACTTTGACAAGGAAAAGCTTCAGGAAAGGCTTGCAAAGCTCTCCGGCGGCGTAGCTGTCATCAAGGTAGGTGCTGCAACTGAGGTCGAGATGAAGGAAAAGAAGCTCAGGATCGAGGATGCTCTTGCTGCTACAAAGGCCGCTGTTGAGGAAGGCATCGTAGCAGGCGGCGGCACAGCTCTTGTAAATGCAATGCCTGCTGTAAAGAAGCTGGCTGACAGCCTTACAGGCGATGAGAAGACAGGTGCTCAGATCGTATACAAGGCACTTGAGGAGCCTATCCGCCAGATCGCTGCAAATGCAGGCCTTGAGGGCTCTGTCATCGTTGACAAGATCATTCGTTCCAGAAAGGTAGGCTACGGCTTTGATGCCTACACAGAGACCTATGTGGACATGATCCCCGCAGGCATCGTAGATCCTACCAAGGTAACACGTTCTGCACTGCAGAATGCTGCTTCCGTAGCGGCTATGGTGCTCACCACCGAGAGCCTTGTTGCGGACATAAAGGAAGAGACTCCTCCCGCAGCACCCGCAGGCGGCATGGGCGGAATGTATTGATAAAACATATCTGATACGTTGCGGCTTATGCTTTTACAAGCATAAGCCGCTTTTTTCATATGGAGGTTTGCCATGAACGAGTATTATGAAAGACTGCAGAAAGCCCTTGCAGCAGTAAGGGAAAGGACTGATGCCGTACCCTTTGCAGGCGTTGTTTTAGGCTCCGGCCTTGGGGGGCTTGCGGATGAGATTGAAATAGATACTGTTATCCCCTACTCTGAGCTTCCCGGTATGCCTGTATCCACTGTGCAGGGGCACAACGGCCACTTTGTTTTCGGACGGTGCGGGGGTGTTCCCGTGGTCATGATGCAGGGACGGGTACACTACTACGAGGGCTATACCACCCCTGAAACTGTAATGCCCGTGCGCCTGATGGGGCTGATGGGCATAAAAATGCTTTTCCTCACCAATGCCGCAGGAGGCGTGAACTGGAACTACCATGCAGGGGATCTTATGCTGATAGCAGATCAGATCTGCAATGTACCCTCCCCTCTTATAGGTCCCAATATAGATGAACTGGGTGTACGATTTCCGGATATGAGCGAGATATACAGCAAACGCCTGAGGAGCATAGTAAGAGACACAGCGTCTGAAAACGGCATACCTCTTCGTGAAGGTGTGTACATACAGCTTGGAGGTCCCAACTACGAAAGCCCCTCGGAGGTGCGTATGGTGCGCACCTTAGGTGCAGATGCAGTGGGTATGTCCACAGCAACGGAGGCCATCGCTGCACGTCATATGGGACTTGAGACCGTGGGCATATCCTGTATATCGAACCTTGCCTGCGGAGTAACAAGCGCTCCCCTTTCCCATGCGGAGGTGCAGGAGTGTGCTGACCGTGTGGCACCTCAGTTCAAGCGGCTCATAACCGCCAGTCTGCAAAAAATGTACGACCAATTGAGTTAAGTATACTATCTCTAAAAGAAACAGGCGGCGGGTGTAACACCCGCCTCCTTTATGTTTATCATTCTATATGTGAGTAGTATTCCTCCAGAAGGGGTCGTGCATTTACGTAGGCAGTTTCAAGGGAAGGGTCAAACTTTGTGCCCATGCCCTCCATGATTATGCTGTCAGCCTTTTTGAAATCGTATGAATCCTTGTAGACACGCTTGCTCACAAGGGCATCATATACGTCGGCAATTGCCATGATGCGTGCTTCAAGGGGGATGCCATCATCGCTGCTGTAAGAAATAGTGTTGCTATGCTTGTTATGGTTTTCTTTGTGTTTTTCGTTTTGTTGTGCTCCTTTATGGGATTTGTTTGATATGTTCTTTTTGGGTTTTCTGAAAGGGTATTCCTTCTCTGTGATCACATTGCAGCACATCCCTCTTTGCAAAATCTTTGCAGGGAATACTGTCAAATCGAACAAAAATTGAAAGTGATTTTTGTACTTGACGCTGTATGAGCGTTATCTTGACTTTATCACTACATACGCACTATAAGGACAACAGCCGCTATACGGTGCATTACCTGCATAAAAAAGCCCGACCTACATTAAGTAAGTCGGGTTATCATCTACATTCTTCTATCAGCTGTCTGAACACATTCTTCAAACCGTCTGTCATCCTCATCTGTACGTTTTTTCGGGCCTTTCAGATGATTTTTGCTTTTCCTCCGTGCGACTTTGGCTAAATGCCTGTCCATCAGAAGCCCGTCGATATTATCATCGCTGAACACCTTGCCGCTGTGATGTATCGCCTTTGCACCTTTTCCAAGCGCCATCGCAGCCACACCGTAATCCTGCGTTACAACTATATCACCTTTATTGCACAGATTTATAAGTGCAATATCCACCGCATCCGCACCTGCACCTATGGTCTTCACCGTGCTGTAGCCGGAGTTCATCACATGATTGGTGTCACACAGCAGTACAACAGGTATTTTGTATTCTTTCGCCACCCGCTCTACTATCCGTGTCACCGGGCACGCATCGGCATCAACATATACAGTCACAGCCATTTGACTTCACCATTAGTCGTTATCAGCTAAATCTGGATTTATACAGGCACTATTCCAGAGTATCCAATAGATTCCAGTACAGCGGACAGCCATGTGACTGTCCGCTGACTTCTCCGTTTCATGCCAGCCTGAACACCTTATCTCAGGCTGTATTATCTTCGTTTAACGATTTTTTGTATAAAACAGCTTCTTTGCCATACAGATACAGGGCACGGCATACATTTTTAAGCTTTTCATCCGTGGTCTCGTTCTTTAAAACATTGTAGCAATAGGTCATGGGGCTGTAGGTAACAGAGCCGTCCTCATTGCCCTTTTTGAAGGTCACGGTAAAGCTGTTTTCAAGCTCCTCAGCCTTGATGCCTCTGATACGTGCCACCACATAGCTGCCGTTCTTTGCTGTCTCCACTGTTTTGCCGTCGCAGGTGAACTTGGTATCCGCAGTCAGGCCTGTGAAGTAGAGGGAAAGAGTTGTTTCCGACTTCAACGAAAGAGTAGCTCCCTCAAAGGTCACACCATCGAGGGGAGTGGCAGTGCCGTTATACTTGAATGTATCGGGAATGCTCACCACACCAAGCGCCTTGTCAGCTTCGGAAAACCCCTCATTTGCAAGCTTCCCTGTGTTGTAACTGAAATATTCCTGAGCGTATGCGCCGTAGTTGAGCATCGCCATGACCAGAGGCGCAGCCTTTTCATATTCCGCCACATTGGTATTTTTGAGCAGATAGTCCGCATAGTCCTTTACCGTGAAGGTGTATCTCTGCCCCTTATTATCCCCGTCCTTTATCTGCGCCGTGATGGGAGCGGTCATTTCCTTTGCTGCCACATTGCACTTGAACACATAATAGGTCTTGCCGTCAATAACAGCAGGGCTGTCTTTGACTTTCTTCACATACACCTTCGGCTTATCGCCGTTGGGCAGCTCAAATTGCATATATGCACTGTCGCTGTTTACAATGCTGTCATCAAGGGTCATATAGAATTTTACGCCTATATCACCCTCAAGGCTGAGGGAATAACCTTCAAGCTGTTCTCCCACAGAAGTAAGACACACTTCTCCGTCAGCGTTTTGCTTAACGGTATAATTGTTCTTGGCTGAGAAAAAGTTAGCCAATGTGCCATTGCCGTTAAGGTAGCTTGTCAGTGCGTTGCCCACGCTGTTGTTAGAGCAGGTAAGCCCCATATAAGCTTTATCTGTAAGGTTTCCGCTTACGGTAATAACAGGGGATGTGACGTATACGCAGTCTGCTACAGGGCTGCGGGAGATGGTCATTCCGACATCGTTGAGATAGATGTCGCTGCCAAGATAAGCGCTGTTGTTCTGTACCGCACCGCCGGTCATGGTAAATGAACCGCTGTCGCTCACATATACGCCGCCGCCTTTGTTTTCATTGCCGTTTGCGGTGTTTGAGGCTATACTGCCGCCGTTCATGGTAAATGAGCTGTTAGCCCCCTGAACAAATACCCCGCCCCCATGGGAAGTAAGACTCTGATTATTTTCAATAGTGCCGCCGTTCATAATGAAGGAGCCGCTTGTAACTGCAATTGCGCCGCCTGCATTATCTGCATCGCAGTTGCTGACTGTGCCTCCGTTGAGCGTGAGCCTTCCGCCGCCCTGAACGATGAATGCGCCGCCGTTGGAGTTTCCTGCGCTGCCCCCTGTGATGCTGCCGTTTCCTGTTATGGTAAGATCACCGCCGTCTACAGAAAATACCCTTATCTTTTTCATGGCGTTGATGGACTTTCCGTTCAGGTCGATAGTCAGTCTCTTGCCGCTCCCCACAGAGAGGGGCTTGTCGCTGTCAGTTGCATAGTAGCTCTTTTCAAGGGTGATAGTTGCACCCTCAGCCGCATTGTCTATCTTGTCCTGAAGCTCCGACCAGCTGCCTGACCACTTGGCATAAAGTGTGATGTCGCCGTATGTGCCGTTATTGATAGTGGTCACAGGATCACCCTTGAAGCTTTCGTTGTCGTACCAGCCGTCAAAATCCGTATTTTCAGTTGGGTCGTCAAGTGTTATTACTCCGTCTTTTACCGTATATTTTGCGGGGTTGTCGGGAGCATTTGTGCCGTCGTACACCTCGTATGTGACAGTATACTCTATCAGTTCAAATTCTGCTGTAATTGTTACATTTGCAGCGGGCATGGTGAAGGTGTAGGTCTTGTCGTTATCCTCTTCGCTGTCAATTGACAGGGCAGCACCCTTCACGCTCTTGATCTTATAGCCGTTATCTGCCTTTACATCAACGGTTATCTTTTCATTCAGGTGTGCTTTTTCTGCACTGGGTGTTATGCTCCCGTGCTCACACTCTCCGGGAGTGATTGTGTATACACTATCATAGACAGCTGCAGCGGTAATGTCTCCTTCGGGTTTTATCACAGCACCTTCAGCGTATTCTTTGCCGTTTATGCTCCATGCCCTGAATTCTTTGCCGGCAGGATTTGAGGAGTGGGTAACAATGGTGTACGGATATCCCTTTGCCGCACTGTCAGGATATGAGCTGTAACTTATGCCTGCGCCCTCAATATATTCAACTGTCACAGTCTCTGCATACAAGGGCAGGAAGGTGAGTGTCCAGCTGTCATCGTTTATTGTAACGTTCTGTTCAGAAAGAGTATAAACATCCCCGGGCTGGTATATGGTATCAGACAGCGGGATAAATGTGGGTGTATTGTTGTCGGTATCTTCACCGGTGCTGTCGTTATCCTCTGCCTGGACTGAACTCTTGCGAACAGCCTGATATCCTGCGAATGTATATCCGTCAATCTTATTGTTGCAGGCTGGCAGTACGAAATTACCATTTCGGCGGGCTTTAACAGGGGCACCTTCATATGTTCCGTTGATAACGTCGCTAACAGCCTTCTGCTGCATTACGGTAACAGAGCAGAACGGCAGATTATTTTTGTAGTCGCAGACAGTGCATTTGCTGTCTGTGGTGCCGTGCTGGATGAATGTATGCGTATCGGTTTCGGAATAAGCCTTGCAGTTGGTACAGGTGATGGTATGACTTGTCTCGTCAAATGTTACGGCCTTGTTTTCGTGTGTGCAGAGAGTTATTACAGCCCTCCCTGTACGACAGCTGCTTACACGGTCATTTTTGCCCGCATCGTTAACTCTCATTCTGTCAGAAAGTGCAAGTGTTCCGTTGTCGCTGCCGCTCTGACCGTGGCCTATTGCCGCACCATCCGAGCTATATGCATCTACCTTTCCGCCCTCGGTAAGGTCTATGGAGATAGTTGCATCTACCTCACCGCCGGAGCCTAACACGGATTCCTGGCCTGCACCGATGCCCGCACCGCCGGTACTGGAGGAGACTGTGACTATCGGTGATCCGGTGATAGTGATATCGCCCTTCAGATTTCCGTAACAACCTGCACCGATAGCTGCTCCGTTGCAGGATTTTGCCGAAACGCTGCCCCCCGATATTGTGATCGTACCCTTGAAATCGGAATCCTTGCTGCCGCCTATGGCAGCGCCGTATGTTTCGTTTATAGTGTCAGGAGTGCCATTCAGATAGCAGGCATTTATTACTCCTCCGGAAATGTTTATTGTACCGGCCGAACCGCCCTTGCCGCAGCCGATAGCAGCGCCCTCTGCCTGGTCGATATGATAGGCATTGACCGTACCTCCGCTTATGCTGATGGTACCGGCAGAGCCGTCTTTGCCACCGCCTATGGCTGCGCCCACAGTACTGCCGGTTGCCGTGACAGTGCCGCCGCTGATGGTGATATTGCCGCCGTCGCCGTGCTCGCCGCCGCCAATGGCTGCGCCGTTGTTACCTGCTGTGGCATGGACTTCGCCCCCGGATATTTCAAGCTCCTTGGGGCCGTTGCCCATCTCACCGCCGCCTATGCCTGCACCGTCGTGACCGCCCTGTGCGTATACCTTGCCGCCGTGGATATATACATATCCGCAGCCCCTGTCCTCGCCGCTGCCTATGCCTGCGCCGTATTCGCCGCCGGTTGCGTGGACTTCGCCGCCGTATATGTATATTCTCTCGTCAACGTTGTTCTGCTGACCCTCGCGAATTCCGACACCGCTGGAGCCACCCTGTGCGTGTACCTCGCCGCCGTATATGGTGACGCTCCTGATGCCGCTGTTGTGGTTGCCGCCGCCGATGCCCGCCGCATTGCTGCCGCCCGGGCATCAATGTAGCCGCCGTGTATCACAAGGCTGCCGGCAACAGTGTTGTTCATTCCGCCGATACCCGGGCCGCTCGACGGCTTTGCAATGATCTTTCCCTTGCTGTCACCCTCACTCTGTGCATGGATGTGGAGAGTGGCACCATCCTTGATATATATGCCGTCATCTGCATATAGAGTTGCTCCGTCACCCAGTATCAGGTGAGTGTTGCCGCTGACACGCAGTGTAGGTTTCAGTGTCACATTACCCTCAACATAGTAATAATGTATCAGACTGTCACCTATGTCATAATAGCCGCCCTTTGAGCTGTTTGAGTATATATAAGCTGCCATTGTGGTCTTTTCTGTGTCAACGACCTTAGTACCGTTCCATGACCGCTCAATGTACTTTTTATTATAATCAGCCGCCCCTACGGATGTTCCCCATGCGCCGAACAGACTGTCTGTGCCTGTAACGGCAGGAACACCTGAGGTAAACACAGCCGCTGTAAGAACATAAGCCGCTATGTGCTTAAATATTTTATTCTTAATAGCCTCCTGTTTTTCAACGAAGTTCCCCCTGCACGATGATTCCATAGAATATACTTCTCATATGAATTATGAACGTGAGAAGGACTTAGCATACAGCCAGCCTGTCAAGGCGCAGTACCCTGACACAGCTGTCAGCCCTCTGTGATACCCTAAACAAAGCAATGGTAACATATACTACTTTAGTGTATCATATTCCGGATGGCTTGTGTTTCAAAGATGAAAATGACATCTATGAGACCCTATAGTGAAAACAAGCCATGACCCTTAACAAAGGATATGGCTTGCTATTTGAGGCGGTCAGCATCATAACCCTGCAGTATGCCGGAATGCCACCGTGGACTTTGGGCTGTCGTCTAATTCATTCCCTCCGAACCTATCCTGTCTGTCAGCTCATTGGTCTTTTTGCGAAGAAGGGGCTGTCTGTCAAGGTTTGGGTCATCCCTCAGCACTGAATCCGCCGCATCCGAGGTCTCCTTTAAGAGAGTGCTGTCAGCAGCCAGGTCTGCTATTTTTACAGGGGGCAGACCGTGCTGACGGCTGCCGAAGAAGTCACCTGCGCCCCGCAGCCGCAGATCCGCCTCTGCAATGGCAAAGCCGTCGGAATTCTCCGATATTATCCGCAGCCTGTCCCTGACCTCCGGGGTGGGGTTTTCTGTAACAAGGATGCAGTAGGACTGTTCGCTCCCACGCCCTACACGCCCCCTGAGCTGATGGAGCTGTGAAAGGCCGAACCTGTCCGCATCCTCTATGAGCATGACCGTGGCATTGGGCACATCCACACCCACCTCTACGACGGTAGTTGATACCAGAAGCTGTATCTGCCCCGCCTTGAAGTCTGCCATGACCGAATCCTTTTCAGCGCCGGTCATTTTCCCGTGGAGTATGGCTGTGCTGTACCCTGCCAGTATCCCCCTCTGCAGCCTTTGGGCATAATCCGTCACCGCCTGCAGCTCGGTAAAGCCCTCCTCATCCTCTATCATAGGGCATACGATATAGCCCTGCCTGCCCTTGTCAAGCTCCTGTCTGACAAAGCTCAGGGCACGCTCCCTGAGCCTTCCGGTGACAGCATAGGTCTGAATCCTCTGCCTGCCCTTGGGCAGCTCATCTATGACAGATACATCCAGATCTCCGTACATGATGAGCGCTAAGGTACGGGGTATGGGTGTGGCGCTCATTACCAGCCTGTGAGGGTGATCCCCTTTCTCAGCAAGGCGCTTTCTCTGCTCCACGCCGAATCTGTGCTGTTCATCGGTGATGATAAGCCCCAGAGCGGCAAACTCGGTGGAATCGGATATGAGGGCATGGGTGCCTGTCACCACGTCTATCTCCCCTGCTGCCAGCCTTTCCTTCATCTTGCGCTTGGCGGCGGGGGTAAGGGAGCCTGTAAGACACTCCACACGGACAGACAAAGGCTCCAGAAAGGCTTTAAGGGTATTATAATGCTGATTTGCAAGTATCTCCGTAGGTGCCATGAATGCCGCCTGGAAACCGTTTTTGACGCACATATAGCAGGCGGCGGCGGCAACAGCTGTCTTTCCGGAGCCTACATCCCCCTGTACGAGCCTGTTCATGGGAGATGCCTTCTCCATATCACTGTACACCTCATTACAGGTGCGCTTCTGTGCCGAGGTCAGCTCAAAGGGAAGGCTCTCCTCAAACTCTTCAAGGGGAACGGCATTCATACGGACACCGCACTCTCCCCTGTTTGTATTGCGCAGCCGCCTTAACGCACACTGCATGACAAACAGCTCATCAAAACCCAGTCTGTGCCGTGACAGCTCCGCCGCCCGCATATTCTCCGGGAAATGGATGTTGTTCACCGCATATTCCTCGGAGCAAAGGCGGTATTCCGATCGTATCTCATCAGGGATGAACTCCCGTATCTGCTCCTTTACCGCATCAAGGGCGGCAGTCACCCCAGCTGCCACCATATTCTGGGTAAGCCCTTTGGTAAGGTGATATTTGGGGAGTATGAGCCGCTTTGTGTCAGCGGCGACCACCACAGGATTCACCATTTCACGGCGGGTAAAGTTCCCTGCCACCTTGCCGTAGAAGCGGTAGCATTTTTCCTCCTCAAGGGCATCCAAGGCAAAGCGGTTGTTGTAGAACACTATGGACATAGCTCCGCTGTCGTCCTCGATGACTGCCTTATACACGATGAGCTTGCTGTGATGGCGCTCCGGTACCTGCTTGTGGGTCAGCACCGCCTCCACAACGTGGTATTCATTTACGTTAACGGCATCTATCTCCTCGGACTCGGTAAGGTCTATATACCCGGTGGGATAGTGCTCCAGCAGGTCACCGATGGTGAATATATCAAGCTTTTCATACAAGGCGGCACGCTTGCTGCCGATGCCGCCGAGATCAGTTATTTTATCTGTAATGACCATATAGCCTTCTCCATGGGAAGTTATTGTTAATTATACCATTCCCCCGCCCTGTTGTCAAGGCTGGGGGTGCAGATGCAGGGATCACACTGAGAAAAACAGGTTTGACTTATGTACATATTATACAATGCATATATAATGATTTTGTAGGAACAGACAATTGACAAGTGTGTATATTAAGAATATAATGTATATATAACATATACACATTACATGGTGATCACATGGATATTATTATTTCAAATCAGAACAATGCACCTATCTATGAGCAGATAGTATCACAGATAAAGGCGCAGATAATGAACGGCTCGTTGAAGGAAGGGGACGCCCTGCCTTCGATGAGAGCACTGGCACAGTCTCTGCGGATCAGTGTCATAACCACAAAGCGTGCCTATGAGGAGCTTGAAAGGGACGGCTTTATCGAGTCCTACACAGGCAGGGGCAGCTTTGTGAAAAAGCAGAATACCGAATTTATCAGGGAGGAACAGCTTAAAAAGATCGAAGCTATGCTCTCACAGGTGTGCGATATCGCACAGGAAAGCGGTATCACCGCAGAGGAGCTTCATTCGGTGCTTGATATGCTGTACGGAGGTATGTGATGAAGGACTATGAGAACGCCATTGAGATAAACGGTGTTACAAAGCGGTTTGACGGCTTTACGCTGGACAATGTCTCATTCAATGTGGCAAAGGGCAGTATAATGGGTTTTATCGGGCAGAACGGTGCCGGGAAATCCACCACCATAAACACGGTGCTCAACATCCTGACCCCGGACAGCGGCGATATAAAGGTATTCGGCATGGACAACCGTGAGCACGACATGGAGATAAAGGCTCATATCTCCGCTGTTTTCGACGAACTGCCCTTCCACGATGTGCTCAATGCAAATGACATCAACATCATTCTGAAAGAAGTGTTCTCCGAGTGGGACAGCTCCGTATTTTCAGAATATCTGGATCGCTTTTCCCTGCCAAGGCGGAAGAAATTCGGTGAATTCTCAAAGGGCATGAAGATGAAGCTGCAGATAGCCGCAGCCCTGTCCCACAACGCAAAGCTCCTGATTATGGATGAAGCCACCACGGGTCTTGACCCGGTGGTGAGAAACGAAATACTGGATATTTTCCTGGAGTACTTGCAGGACGAGGATCACTCCATACTCATGTCGTCCCATATAACATCGGATCTGGAGCATATAGCGGACAGTGTTACCTTCATCGACAAGGGGAGGATACTGCTCACAGGCTATAAGGACGATATCACAGGCTCCCACGGGCTGATGAGATGCTCCCTCAGCGATTACAGGGAGATAGACAAAGGAGATTTTATAAGCGCACGCCTTTCGGATTACGGTGCAGATGTGCTTATCGACCGCAGGGATGAGATGTCGGTAAAATACAGCGGAGCTGTCATCGACCCTGTGAGCCTTGAGGATATCATGCTCTATTATGTGAACCGTGAGAAAAAGGAGTGGAAATGATGAAGGGTCTGCTCTACAAGCAGCTTGTCCTGTCAAGGAAGAGCCTTCTGCTCAGTGTGTCCATGCTCGCAGTCTTTCTTCTTGCGGAGGCGCTGGTGCTCGTAAGCCTTCGGGCGGGCAACCTTGCACGCTTTGAGGATGCGGTCGAGATCGAAGAAGCACTCTACAACCTCTTTCTGCTTCTTGCAACTGCCATGGCATTCGGCTCGTGCGTTTCAGATCATGATGCAGTTGCATCAGATTACGGCTGTAAATGGAATATGTTCTCCTACACTATCCCGGTAAAGGCGGAGACCATAGCCCTTGCGAAGATCCTGTGGATGGCAGGGGGATATTTAATAGGCGGGGTGGTCGCCTTTGCCAACTATCTTGTACTGCTTATGTCATCAGGGAGGGCATTTGACATCAACGAGGTATGGATGATGTTCGGTATCGGTCTGTTTATTGCCATATCCGAATGTATCCGTGTGCCACTTGTTTACCGTTTCAAGTCCTCTGCTGTGGCAAACGGCATAGTTCTCGGCATAATGTGTGTTGTGACAATTGTCCTGGCAATAGCGGTCAATGTGTATGATCTTCCCGACCTTTCACCTGATGTGATAGCGGAGATCCTTGATGATGTCATAAGCACTGTTGGCTTTGCACTGCCCATTGTGACCATTGCTGCGTTTGTTGTGAGCTATATTGCCACTGTAGGTGCAATAAAAAGAAAGGTGATCTGAATGTACGGCCTTATGTATAAGGATCTGGCGGTGAACAAGAAGAATCTGCTGATACTGTTCGGCGGCTTTCTGCTAATGCATATCCTGCAATTCTTAGGCGGAGGGGAGCTGGAAGATGAAAACACAGCATTTCTCATCACAGCAATGTCGGTAGCAATGGCGTTCATGATATCGGGAGCGGCTGAGAGTTACCTTTTTTCGGCGGATGAGCGGAAGAAGTTTGCCTTCTGGGTCATCTCCTCACAGACCGGGGTAAAGGCCCTTGTGGGGGCAAAATACCTGTTTGTCTTTGCTCTGGCGGTGCTTTCCGTGGTGCTGTCCATATCCATAAATGCCCTTTCCATTGATCTGGCAGGGAATGCCGCCAATTCGTCTGTACTGTGTATTATGCTATTCTATGTGCAGCTCTTCCTGCGGGGGGTGGAGATACCCTTTCTCTATGCCTTCGGCTCAAAGAGAGGAAACAACGTGAGAGCGGTCATAATGATGACAGTGGCTCTTGCAATATCTGTGTATCTGCTGTTCGGCGACATTTCCTCCTTCGGCAGCCTTGAAGATATGTGGAAAAGGATATTTGACTTTCTTGATACGGAGCAGTCACCGGCTGTGATAATAACGATCTCGGTCATGGGGCTGAGCGTGTTCCCGCTGTATTACCTGTCCTATGTAATATCATGCAAAGTCTATAAAAGGGGTGTGACCAGCTATGACAGATGACAGGAGAAAAACAGTTGTGCGTATGATCATTTTCCTGCTGCTATCCTTCACACCGCCCTATCTGTTCATGCCACTCTCTCCGGATGATGGTATCTTTATCTCATCCGCCTTCGGGGCGACAACTGTAATGTTCTACCCCGCCATAGCTAACCTCCTCACACGGCTCATCACCAGAGAGGGCATGGGGGAGAGTTTTCTCAGGATAAATCTCAGGGGACACGGCAGGGAGTATGTCCTGTCTCTGCTGTATCCTGTGTTGGTAGGTCTTATCGGCGGTGTGGTGCTTACCCTTATGTATACAAAGAATTACAGCCTTGCTGCCGCCATTGAGTCAAACGGCGGCGGGGATGATGTTGCGGCTTCATTCCTCTATGCCCTGTTTATCGGGGCGGGAGAGGTATTCCTGGGCTTCGGGGAGGAATTCGGCTGGAGAGCTTACCTGACACCAAAGCTGGAAAAGCTGATGCCCACATTCCCGGCGGTCTGTGTCACCGGAGTGATATGGGGGCTGTGGCACGCACCCCTTGTAGCAAGGGGCTATGACTGGGGCACGGACTATCCGTTTTTCCCCTTCCTTGGTATCATCTCCATGTGCGGGGCGTGCATAATGCTGTCAGCGTTCCTTACCTACCTTACAAAGCGCACCGGCTCGGTCTATCCCGCTGCAATATGTCACACCTTCATTGATGTAATAATGGCACTGTGTGTACTTATGGTAACAGGTGAGACGGATATACTTGAAAACCATACATATATGTCATCACTGGTGGTGATGTTCTTAATACCCGCAGTATTTGCCGTGCCCTGCTTTGTGTATCTGTGCAGGAAAAAGCCACTGCCTGAAAAAGCGTGAGGAGTAAGGGCAAGGATGCCCTCTGCCTTGGGCAAATGCTCTGAAACCACTTGACAAGCCGCATGAAATGTGCTACTATAAGCTTGGATAGTTGGAATTTCTGTTCATCAAAAGTTTACAACTAATTTCGCAAAAGGGGTTGACAGGGTTATGTTTAGGTGCTACGATTTAAGCAAGCAAGCAAGCAAGCAAGCATAACTGCGCCCTTTTCACAATTTCATACGATTATAGAAGCGTACTCTATGGGATAACTATGTCCC
>OCTW013430704.1_pt1 | contig 17981 bp, 5 predicted proteins | sample 1539671 | NCBI WGS metagenome assembly OCTW01 (sample SAMN02144230, study PRJEB22623) | gut metagenome | biome: sheep rumen | host: Ovis aries | place: New Zealand
AGGCGTGTGAAGTAGTCGCTGGCGGCATAAACGTCCTTGCGTGTGATGCCGGTGGGCTCGCCGTTGGTCACGGTCACGCTCTTCGTGTTGGGAGCAGTGCCCAGCACGTAGGTGGTGGTGCCGTCGCCGTTGTCGGTCTTGGTCGGTGTGGTGGTGCCGTAGTCTGTGCCACCATAGATATAGGTGCGCGTACGCTTGATCATCTGCGAACCCCAGTTCACCGACTGCCAGCCTTCAGAGGTCATGGTGGCGTCGTCTTGCTCAATCTTGTATTTCTCGTTGTACCACTTGATGTCGCTCTTGAGGTTGTTCTTGGCCACCTTCACATACCAGAGCTTGTTGGCCCAGGTGGTATAGTTGGCTGCCTCGGGATACTTGGCCATGACGGTCTCGTCGTTCATCAGGTCCTCGTTGGTAGAGATACCCCAGCAGAGGGCGGTGCGCATGGCCTCCTCGATCTTCTTGGCATAGAGGTTCCAGCGTATGAGGTCGAACTTGCGAAGAGCCTCGCTGCCAAACTCCCAAGCACGCTCGTTGACGATGGCGTCGAAGAAATCGGCCTTTGAGTTGAGGTTAGCCACATACTCTGTCACGTCGGCGGCATAGGTCGGGCTCTTTGCAAAGGCGCGGGCACGAACCTTGGTGAGGCACTCCTTGGCAAGAGCAGTGGGGCCGTTGAGCTCGTTCTCAGCCTCGGCCAGCATGAGCAGCACGTCGGAATAGCGCATCAGCGGGAAGTTGATGCCGGTGCCCTTCGACGAGCCTGAGCCAAGCTCCTTGGCTGCACGCGAGCGGTCCCACTTGCCGGCGTAGAGACCGGTAGCGGCCGATGCCTTCACGGTGTCGTTCTCATGACTATACTTGGCACAGCAGATGTCGCGGCGGGAGTCGTTGTCGGCAAACGACATGTAGTAGGTAGGAGTGACGGCCACCTGGGCGGTGGTGTTACCCTTGGCGCAGCTACCCGTGTTGGCAACACCGAAGCTCCAGCCGATGTCGCCACCGTAGTTCTGGACGAAGGCTACCTCATAGAGCACCTCGGCGTTGTTCTCGGGCGAGTAGTTCATCTCGTTGATGAACGACTGCTCGAAGTCGGGATACAGGTCGCGGGGCTTCAGCTGGATGAGCTTCTGGCAATAGTCCTTGGCCATCTGATAGTATTCGGTGTAGGTGCGGGCGGTCTTCTCGGCACCGTTCACGTCTTTATAGGTCACGGTGAGCGAGTCTGCATTCACGTCGAGGTATTCGTCGGCGCGCTTCATGGTTCCGTCCTTGGTCATGCCGTAGCCGGCACGGAAGAGTGCGATGCGGGCAATGAGGCCGATGGCGAAGTCGCGGTTCATGCGCTCAATGCCGCCGGTGTTCACGTCGCTCCACTTCATGGCGGGCTCAATGTCTACCAGCTGCTGAAGGCAACGGCTGTAGACGACGTTCTTGTCTGTGCGCGGCTTGTCAATCTCGTCGCCCCACTTGGCAGCAATGTCATAGTAGGGCACGTCGCCGAAGAAGTTGCACATCAGATAGTAGCGATAAGCCTTCAGACAGGTGGCTTCACCCTTGATCTGCTGCATCTCGTCCTGCTGTCCGATGCTGCTGTTGTCGATGCCGGCGCGCACCTGGTTGGCACGCTCGATGGCCTGAAGGTTGTTGTCCCAGACCTTCTTCACGTCGCTCCATCCCACGTTGCCAGCACCCTGAAGGGGCCACACGGCGTTACGGTGGTTGGTGGCGGTTGTGGCGCTCACGCCCATGGCTTCCACGTCGGTGTTCTGCATCCATACGCCGCACATACGCGATGTGTATGGGTCTTCACAGAACAAAACATATACGCCGTTGATGGCGTTGGTTGCAAATTCTGTCGAGTTGTAGACCATTGTCTGGTCCATCTGCGACGGAGAGTCTACGTTCAGCGTGTCGCTGCACGATGTCAGCGTCAAGGCTCCGACAGCTGCAATAGCTATATATTTGTTTCTCAGTTTCATATTGATTATGAATTATGCGTTATGTGTTTGGAATGATCAAAGCGTCACGTTCACGCCGAAGGTGAATGCGCGGCTCTTGGGATAAGACGAGAAGTCGATGCCCGGTGTGAGTCCCGAATAGCTGCTGTTGCGAGCATAGGAGCTGACTTCGGGGTCGAAGCCGGGATAGTCGGAGATGACAAACAGGTTGGTGCCTGTTACGTAGAAGCGCAGGCGCTGAATGCCCACCTTGCGTGTGAGCTTGTTGGGCAGTGTGTAGCCCACGGTAAGGCTCTGCAGACGAAGGAACGAAGCGTCGTCGAGTGCCCAGTCGGTAGGAACGACCACGGCGTCGCCCGTGGAGAACGGGCTCCACATGGCCTTGGCAGCCTGTCCGTTGCCGCCTTCATTCCAGTAGGCCAGGTCAGACAGCTCTTCGAGCAGCACGCCCGTCTCGGGGTTGATGTACGAGTAGGCATTGCTCTGGCTCATCTCGGCGCGCATGTTGGGATAGGTACCGGCGCGATAGCGCGACGTGGTCTGTATCTTGTTGGCGTTATAGATGTCGTTGCCCACCTTGTAGGTGAAGTTCACGTTGAAGTCGAAGTCGTAGAGGTTTCCGCTGAATCCGAAACCGCCTGCGAAGTCGGGGTTGGTGTCGCCAATCACAGTGATGTCGTTGGCGTCAACGTTGCCGTCGCCGTCGCGGTCTTTCAGCTTCATGGCACCTGGGCGTATGCCAATGGTACCTCCGAGCAGCGATGTGGTGGCCACGCCTTCTTTCAGCTTGTAGGCTCCGGTCACGGGGTCATAGCTCTCAAAGTCGTTGGTCGTGTAGTAGCCGTCGCTCTCCCAGCCGTACACCAGTCCGATGGGGTCGCCTATGCGGACGATGTAGTCCTGCTGGTTCTTGTTGTCGGTGCTGGCCCATCCCGAGGCGAATGTCATTTCCTGCAGGCCGTTGGCCAGGCCCTTCACGTTCGACTTGTCGAAGCCGATGTTGAAGTTGGCCATCAAGGTGAAGTTCTTCTTCTGCACGAGGGCTGCATTGACGGTGAGTTCCACACCCTTGTTGCTCGTAGAAGCCGAGTTCTCCCAAACGGTAGTGTAGCCCGGGGCTGCGATGTTGTGGTTGATGAGCAGGTCGTCGGTGTCGTTCCAGTATACGTCAATGTTACCGTTGATGCGCTCGTTGAAGAATCCGAAGTCGAGACCGAGGTTGCGGGTGGTTCTCTTCTCCCATGTGAGCAGCGGGTTGGCCAGCACGTTGGTCACGGCCAGGTGCGAGTTGGAAGAGTCGCCCACGCCGTAGCGCTTCGAGCCGCTGTTGGTGTTGTAGAGCTGGCTGAACATATAGCTGGGCAGCTTGTCGTTACCCACCTTACCGTAGGAGAAGCGGAGCTTCAGGTTGGAGAGCCACTTCTGTGCCCCCTTCATCCAGGGCTCCTCAATGATGCGCCACGATGCGGCTGCTGCGGGGAAGAAGCCCCACTGGTGGCCGTCGGCAAACTGCGAGCTGCCGTCCTCACGCAGTGTCAGCGTGAGCAGGTAGCGGTCCATCAGCGTGTAGTTGATACGTCCGAAGAACGACACCTTGTTCTGGTTGGCTGCCACGTTGCCGGTCATGGCCTGCATGGTGCCCAGGCCGTAGTTGGCAAACACCTGGTCGGCGGTGAAGGCCTGGCTGAAGTTGTTGCCGTCCATCTTGTTGTAGTTGGAGCGGCTTGTGCGGAACTCCTGTCCGGCCATTACGTTCAGATGGTGAATCTTGTTGATCTTGGTGTCGTAGGTCAGCGTGAAGCTCTCGCGAATGCTGCTGGTGTTGGTCTTCTGCCAGTCGGCCAGCGGGTTACCGCCCACGTATGAGGCCTGTGTGGTGGTAGCTCCATACCAGTTCTTCACCTCGTTGAATCCGTAGGTGTAGCCTCCTTCCAGATGGGCTTTCAGTCCCTTCAGGGGCGTTGTCCAGTCGAGCGAGCCGTTGAACACGAAACCGCGGTTGTTGCGGCGGCGCCAGTACTGCTCCGACTGCTCGGCCAGCGACATGTTGGCGCGCTGCCATTCCACGATTTCATCGTCTGACATGGTTGAGAAGTCGGGCGTGATCATTCCCGAGAGACCTTTCGTGGCCACACCATAGAGGGCCTGCTCGGTGCGCACCTTATAGGTGCCGCCCTGTGTGCCCTGTCCGTTGGCCGTCTGGTCGTTCACACGGGCTGTGAGCGAGAACTTCAGCTTGTCGCTGATGTCGTGGTTCAGCTTGAACAGGAAGGCGTAGCGCGAGAAGTCGTTGTTGGGCATCAGGCCGGCGTTGAAGTCGTAGGTGCCCGAGAGGTTGAACTTGGTCTTCTCCGTGCCACCCTGGAGGCTCACGTTGTGGCTCTGCGACAGCACGTTCTGGCCAAAGAGGTCTTCCTGCCAGTCGATGGCCTCGATGCTCTTGTAGAGGTAGAGGTCGTCGAATACGCCAAACTGCTTGTAGAAAGAGTTGAGCGCGCTCTCGCCGCGCAGGGCTGCATACTCATAGTTGGACATGACATACTCGTAGGCATTGAGCACGTCCATGCGCTTCGACACGGTCTTGGTCTGCAGGTAGCCGTTGTAGTTCACCACCGTCTTGCCGCCCTTGGCTCCCTTGGTGGTGATGAGGATAACGCCGTTGGCACCTTCCGAACCGTAGATGGCGGTCGACGAAGCGTCCTTCAGCACGGTGATGTCCTCGATGTCGTTGGGTGAGAGGTCGCTGAGCGATCCGCCCTGGAAACCGTCGATCACGATGAGCGGAGAGTTGTCGCCCGTGATGGAGCCGCCGCCACGCACGCGGATGAGTACCTCGGCATCGGGAGAACCGTCGGTTGTGGTGATGTTCACACCGGCCATTTTACCCGTCAGAGCCTCCGACACGTTCGACACCGGCACCTTCACCAGGTCCTGACCCGTGACCGTGGCCACCGAACCCGTCAGGTCTTTCTTTCTCACAGAGCCATAACCGATGACCACCACGTCGTTCAGCGTGTTGGCATCGTCCTCGAGCACGACGCTCACTTGCGACTTGCCCTTCACATCGATGGTCTGCGGCTTCATACCTACGTATGAAATGACGATGGGATTGTTTCCCGAAACCTTGATGGAGAAGTTTCCGTCGAAGTCGGTGACCACCGCATTCTTCGTGCCTCGTTCCATCACCGTGGCTCCGATGACGGCCTCACCGCTCGAGTCCGTCACCGTACCATTGACTGTCTGCGCCTGAATACAGCCCACAATGAATAGCAGGGACAGTACGAGCGCTGTTCGTAAACTTTTCAAATGTACAGACATAAAAATTATTAATTAGTTATTAAATAAGTTGTCTTTCTTCTCAGATAGCATCGTGATTGTTGCTTGCGCTTACACCATATTTGTTTTATAGGAATGCGCGTTGTAGTTCGTTATATTTTGCAAAGGTAACAAAAAAAAAGAACATCGCAAAATTTTTTTAACTTTTTGTGTCTTTCATTTAACGTAAAGGTTTGAGTGAAGTGTCGCTATGGTTTTTGACGATGCTGAAAACAACGGTAAAGAAACGGAAAAAGAACGGCAGAAAAAAGCAATTTATTTGCCGGGAAAACAACGTTTATTTGGCGTTTTTTTGGAGTTCGAATTAGGAGTTCAGGAGTCACAGGAGTTCTTTGCAAGCAGAGCGACCAAAGTTCGAGCGGCAGACGTTAGTTTATTTGCTCCATTATGGAATTAAACGTGCTAGAAGTATCGTCAGTAACTCCTGATAGAATTCATTGCAAGACAAAAGCACCCACCCGTGCTCTTCCGATGGGGCAGGGTGGGCGCTTGTTGTAGAGATGATGCGGGATTATTTGATGACCTTCTCGGCCTTCTTCTCTCCGCTCTTCGAGGTGCTGACCTTGATGACAACGCCCGTTGTCGTTGCGGGTACGCGCTCACCGGCCAGGTTGTAGTAGGTGGTGGTCACGTTGTCGTCGGAATCGTTGTCTATTTCCTGGATTCCCACGGGGTCGCAGGCCTCGGCCGATGGTTCGCTGAGTCCGCCCATCTCGTTGGCCGCGCGCACCGTGTAGCGTGCGTGGCTGTCGGTGATGGTGTAGGTGGGCTCTGTGGTGAACGCCACTATCTCGCCGTCCTGACATACGGCCCAGAGCAGGGCGTAGTCGCTGTTGTCCCACGAGAGCGTGGTGCCCTTCAGCTTGACGTTGGTGGGAACGGGAGCCTGCTCGGTGCTCATGCGCGGATTCCATTCGCCGAAGGTGTTCTGCATGTTGCCGATGACGGCAGCCTCCTCAGCGGTGAGCACGGGGTTGTTCTCGTGGGGCGTCTTCTTGCCCAGTGATGTGGCCCGACCGCTCAGGTCGATGGCGTTGCCCGATGCCGACATGCTGTTGTATTCGGCCATGCGTGTGCAGCCGCCTTCGCTCATCTCTGCCCAGCCGATACCAAGGGGAACGGCCTCCATGCGGGTGTCGATGAAGTAGACCTCAGCCCCCTCGGTCCACGGGCGGCCCAGGTAGTAGTTGCCGTTCACGCTGGCCTGCTCGCCGCGGATGGTGCAGTCCTTGAACACGTAGCCATAGTGTGAGTTGTCGCGCGGAACGGCAAGGTAGCCGCCCTTTTCGCACATCTGCAGCGTCACGCCGTTGTAGAACACGTCGCCCGAACCGCAGAGGAAATCGGTGCGTCCGCGCAGCAGTCCGCCCTCAAAGTAGTAGAGGCCGCGGGTGTTGTCGCTCACGTAGGTGTCCTGGTAGGCCCAGAGGCAGACGTTCTTGCAGATGGTCTTGCTGCTGCCGTCAACCAGAATGACGTTGCGTCCCGTAGCGTCGGCAGTGTTCGTCTTCAGCGTGATGTCCTGGAAGTAGGTGTTGGTGGCGTTGCTCGTCAGGTAGAGCAGTCCGCTCGTGCGAATTCCCTCCAGCGGGTTGGCCATGCCGCCAGCTCCCGCGTTGGGATTCTCCGACAGGTCGTTGGGCATCTGGTTGGCAATGGTCGTTGCCTCCATGTCCTCGCCGATGATGGATACGTTGGGCGTGCCGAACGATGTCTTCGGGTCGGGATAGCTCTTGCCGTCGTTGCCGGTCACCATGTTGTCCTTGTTGGCAGGGATGATGTAGTCGCCCTTGCGCACGAAGATGCGATAGCGCTTGCTCTTGTCCGCCCGGGCTGCGGCAGCCGCGAGGGCCTCCTTGAAGGTTCCGTCGTCGGGCACGATGAAGTCGTAGAGTGCTTTCTGCACGGTGGGCTTGGCAATGGTGGTGAAGCCGAGGGTGATGGCCGTGGCGAGGGTGTTGCCTGCCAGGTCGCTCACGGATCCGCCGTCGAGCTTGAAGTTGTAGTCGGTGCTGTAGGCCAGGCCCTTGTATACGGCCGTGACCGTCTTGCCCGATGCCGTGAGCGCCAGTGCGTCGCCGTTGAGCGTGGCCTTGGCGTTGTCGGTGAGCTTCACCTTCTCGTCGAAGTTGAGCACGATGCGGCCATTGGCCGATGCGCTGGTGGCTCCGTTCTCGGGAACGGTAGACACAAGCACCGGGGCCGTGCCATCGTCGAAGATAGCAGCGTCGGCAATGACGAAGATGTTGGAGATAGACGTTCCGTCGTTGTCAGAGGCCGAACCTACCAGAGTGCTCTGTGTGTCGGGCATCCAGCGTATGTAGAGCGTCTCGCAGTGGTCGGCTTCAGCAGGCAGGGTGACGTCGAGGTCGTAGATGGTCTTTGCGGTCTCCATGGTCACTTCGCCCACCGACTGCCAGTTCTCGCCGTCGGCCGACCAGTCGAGCGTGATGTGCGGATAGGCGTTGAAGTTGTAGAGCAGCTGGCTCTTCACCTTGATGTTGGTGAAGTCCTTGGCGTTCATCTTCGTCTGGAAGTGGTAGCGGCCCACCTCTTTCCAGTTGACGGCAGCTCCCGCCATGGTCTCGTAGCCGCCAGCGCCCTGCGTGCTCTTGTCGAGCCATGCCTGCGTGTTGCCTTCCTCGTCGATGAGAATGAGCTGGGTGGCGTCGTTGTCGCTGGTGCTGTAGAAGTCGGCCACGCGGCTGCTGTTGCCGGGCAGGTAGAAGTCCCAGCCCACGATGTAGTCGATGGCCGAGTAGGTGGCGGTGAGCTCCACGTCGTTGTCCATCACGACCTTGATTTCCGACGAAGTGTCGCCGTTGCTCCAGTTGCTGAAGCTCACGAGGGGGTTGGTCGAAGCGGTGAGTGTCACCTCGGTGCCTTCTTCATACATCTTTTTGCCGTCGGCGGTGACGAAGGGTGCGGGCGAGGGCTGCACCTGATAGAGATTGGCACCGCCCTCCACGGCATATTTCAGCTCGTGGGTGTTCACGGCCTCGAAGTTGGCTGTCAGCTCGGCGTCTGCCATCAGTGTGTAGCTGAACACGTTGTCTGTGGAGACGACGGCTCCGGCGGCATCGGTCCAGTTGATGAACTTGTAGCCGAAGTTCTTTGTGGCGGTGAGCTTGAGCTCTGTGCCCTCGTCGAACTCAGTTCCCTGTGGATAAACGTTGACGGAGCCTCCCTGTTCGGGGTTGGCCTTGATGGCAAAGGTGTGCTTGGCCACGGCCTCGGTGGTTCCGTTCACCGTTCCTTCAATGTGCACGTCGCCGATGCCCCACTGCTTCGTGTTGGCCAGCCCGCTCTCGGTCACCACGAGGGTGAAGCTTTCGCTGGAGGCCAGTGTGGCAGGCACGTCGAACGTGAACTCCGTGGTGTATTTGGGGTCGGTGCCCTTTGCGTCGTCAGCCTGCGTCTTGTTGTTGCGGGCGGGAATCAGTCCGGTTGCCAGTGTCTGGGTTTCGCCCTCGGCATTCTTCACCGACACGTCGATAGTGCCGCCATCGGTGCCGAATCGGGCCACTTTGGCAGATACCTTGGTGGGAGTGAAGGTAAGGCCCTTGGTGGGCTTGACGATAAACTCTATTGAGGTGTTGTCGCCGCTGGGCTGAAGCTTCAGCATCTTGATGCCTGAGTTGGCACCTGCCGACGGAGCATCTACCGACACGGTGAAGTCGCCCACGCTGACGGTGGCCAGCGAGAAGGCGCCGTCGGGTTCCTGCGTGTTGGGCGTGGCGTAGGTGTCAACGTCGTTCAGGGCCCACACAATGTTGGAGGCCGCATTGTCGAAGGTCTGGCCTCCGCTTTGCTCCACAACGGGAAGTGTTACCTTGATGTAGCGATAGTAGGAACCGTCGCCGATGACGATGTCGATGGTCTCGGCCGTGTTGGCAATGGTGTAGCTGATGGTCTGTCCTTGTGTGTAGTCGGTCTGTCCGTCTATGGTCGTTGTGGTGATGGCGTTGTAGGCTTCCATCGCTACGACGGCACCCTTGCACGAGGGTACGGTGAACTTGGTGCCGGCGTTCACCTGAGCCCAGTCGGTCCAGTTGCCGTTGGCCAGCTTGCCTTGGTTGTTGGTGTCGAAGTCGAGCTTCACGTCAATCACCTGGCCGTTGATGTTGGCCTGAGTGACGTAGATGCCGGTCTTGTTCTGATAGTTGAGCAATGGCGCGCCGTTCTTGCGCTGGAAGTCCCAGTTGAGCACGACGGCGTCTGTGCGGTCGGCCAGCGTCACGGTGTTGTCGGTGAACACGGCCGTCAGGGTGATGTTCTCCTCGCCAGCCTTGAAGGTGTCGCCGGGCTTGTAGGTGTTCTGTCCGTCGGTCCATCCTGTCAGAGTCTTTCCCTCGGCATAGAGCGTGCGGTTGAGGGGAAGGGTGAAGTCGCTGCCAATGGCGGCCGTCTCTTCTGAAGGCAGGGTTCCCTCGGCCTGGTTGTTGCCCAGCGAGAATGCAATCTTGATGTCTGAAGGTATCTCGCTTTCGTCCACCTGCTCCACGGCGAAGTAGGGCACATAGCTGCCCCCCGAGATGGTCAGTGTGGTGGCACTGCCTTTGTAATAGCCCGACACGATGTTGTCGGTCTTGTTCTGGTGGTAGCAGGCACCGGTGTTGGTGTTGAACGTGGCCACGGCCTGCCCCGAGGCGTCTTTCACGGTGACGTCGCCTCCCCAGGCGCAGGTGCCAAAGGTAATCTTCACTGGGCCTGGAACGCTCACTGTCGACGAGAAGTTCTGCCATCCGTGTTCGTTGGAATGGAACTTACCGTTGAGCACGGCCACGGCGTCGGTCGCATCGCTTGCCACTCGGCTCACGGTGCCATCATCGGCCACGGCAATGCCCAGGGAGACGGCAGACTTGTCGGAAATCTCCGTTTCGCTCAGAAGGTTTCCGTTGGTCAGGTCGACCTTGAAATCCTTGAACGAAGTCTGTGCCGAGGCAAACAACGTTGCCATCAGCAAGAGGCACAAAAGGCCCCATCTTCTTTTTTTCTCCATGATGATTTGTAATTAGTTTTTAATAGATGAATGTTTTGTTCGATTTTAGAAAGTAAGTTTGTGGGCACAAAGTTAATGTTTTTTTTTCAAAGGCGTGTACTTTTTACATTATTTTTGTTTTTTACTTTACTTTCGAGAGTTCTGGAGTAGAGGCGGATGGATGAGGAAAAGGAAAGCGGAGCACCTCATTGCCGAGATACTCCGCTGATGAAATCGGGTTTGATAGCCAGTTGAGCGTTTAATTGCTTTCTTGTTGGCTATCAGTTTGTTGTGTGAATGTTGTTAATTAATACAAGTTTCGCGTTGCTCAACTTTTAGAGGTGAGAGGTAAGAGGTGAGAGGTAAGAGGTAAGAAAATACCTCTTCCGCATCCATTTATGATTCTATCCTGGGCTTGCCCGCATTTCTCTCACCTCTTACCTCTTACAACTCACCTCAAAACTGAAGCAAGCTTGCTAGCGAAAGGTGTATTACTTGACAATCATCTTCTTGCCGTTCTCAATTACTACACCCTTGTAGTTGTCAGAAACGCGCTGACCGCTGAGGTTGTAGCGAATGCCTTCCTGACGGTCGCTCTTCACGGCCTGAATGGCGGTGTTGGCATTGCCCGTTACCTTTACGTTCTTCACTTCCCATGTGGCGGCAATCGTGTCGGAACTCTTGTAGACGAAGGCAAACTGCATCTTCTTGCCGTTGTAGTCGCTGAGGCTTGTTTCGTTGGCCACGTAGGTCCAGTCACTGCCTGTCATGTAGGTGTTGATGGGGAGCTGCTTCCATTCAGCGGCTCCAGTTTCCTTGGCCCAGAGGGTCGCCTCTTTGTCCATTTCACCGAAGAATTTGCCTGTGTGCTCGAAGGCAAGCTTCACATCGGTATAGGCGGTGAGGTCTACTTCAGGCGAAATGAGCCATGCGTTTGTGGCGTAGCGGGTGTTGTTGACGTAGGCTGAAGCCTTGGCACCATAGCGAGAATCCTGAGTCCATACGAAGCTAATGCCTTCGGGAAGCTGGCCGTCGTCGATGGTGAAGCCTCCGAGGTCCTCGAGGAAGGTCACATTGAGAATGTCACCGGTGGGAGGCTCGGGCGTCACGCCGCTGGTGAAGTCTGCAATCGGGCAGATTTCGAAGTTCTCCTTGTAGGGCACCAGAATACCGGTGATGTCATAGGTCTTGCCTTCCTCGGGCGTATAGCCCAGGCGGAACTTGTCGTACACCTGAATGCTGGCGCCATTGGCGTCGCCATACCAGTTGTTGCCGTCTTTGCGGAGTGTGAGTCCCTTGATGGTGATGAGGTCGCAGGCATAGTTCATGTTGGCCTGAGCGATGGTCAGTTCCACGGGCTTGGCGGCACTTCCGGCAGTGGCGGTCACGTTGACTTCGAAGTTGTCGCCAGCCACCAGTTCGGGCATGTTGTTGTAGACGTCGAACTTGCCCTTGATGGTTCCGTTGAGCATCTCGTTGGTCTCGTAGGCGAGGCTGGTGTTGTAGAAGTCGATGGCTCCGCTGGCGTCGCGCACGAAGATGTCTTTGTTATAAGCAAAGAGTACCTGGGCGTTCTCGAGCTTCAGCGTGGCTTCATCGCCCTTGTTGAGTGTCTTGAATCCAGCAATGTTCACGGCCTCGTCTTGTGGCGGGTCAACGGTGCCTCCGCCGCCCAGCGTCACGGTGATGCTGTTCAGCTGGGTGTTCTTGTTGACGGTGAACACCACCTCGTTGGCGCTTCCCGTCCACACGGTTCCTTCGAGGGTGCCTGTTGAGGGCGTGAGGTTGAAGTTGCTCTGGTTCTTGGCGAACTCGATTGACGAGATGGTCTCAGATGCTGAAACGGTGATGGTGCCCGAATAGCAACGCAGCTGAGGGCCGTTGTTGGTGCCCCAGAAGCGGTTGGGATTGGTCACGTCCTCGTTTTTCGGCGACACGCTGATGGTGACGCCGTCCTGCGTGTAGGTCCACGTTTCATTGATGTCGCCGTCGGCAACATAGTTCTCGCCCGAGCCCGATGATGTGGCCACGTTCATGGCGTTGAAGTCGATTTTCACTTCTGTGGCCTGCGCCTGCCCAAAGAGCATGGTGAGAAGCAGAAGCAATGAATAGCGTAATGTTTTTCTCATGTCTTACTTGTTTTAAATGGTTAATAATACTATTTGTGCGCGAAGTTACAAAAAAAGTAGCAATGCGCCAAATTGCATTGCTACTAATTATACTTTATTATATTTAGGAGGCTCTTGCGCGTACCTAATTTATTATTTACTATATGACTATTTACTATTTACGATTGATTGACAATTGTATTATTTGACTATTTCTGGAAGCCTTTTGGGGAGTTTGGGAGTCTGGGAGTCTGGACGATACTTGATGCGGACAAATAGTAACGTCTGAACTCCTGAACTCCTGAACTCCTGATAGCTAAGTACAATGCTCAAAACCGTCAATCAACATCACCTTTCTACAATGCAATCTTTTCCGACTTTCTCTGCCCGTTGCTGAAGGTGGTGCGTCGGACGTTGACGCCCTTCTGCGGCGAGCTGAGGCGCGTGCCGTCGAGGCTGAAGAACTCCACCTTTCTGATGTCGCCGCCGGCTGAGGGCATCGAGATGGCGGTGTTGACGCATGCGGGATAGTATTCTTCCACGGCCTGTAACGCGTCTTCATTGCCTGCCTTCATGATGGGCTCCACGATGCTGTTGAGGTAGACTTCGAGATTGGAATACCACTGCTTGCCGTCGAGCGTGAAGAGGCTGGCGTCGGAGGCGTCGTTGGGGTTCAGCCCGTTGGCCGTTTCCCATTCGTCCGACATTCCGTCCTGGTCGGTGTCCCAGTTTTCGGGCCTCGATGTCGATGCGAGCTCATAGGGTCCCTGGTCGCGCACGTAGTCGAGAATGCCCGGCCGGTGCTGAATGGTCTTACCGTCGCCGGTCTTCGCGGCCGTGCCTATGTAGGTGGTGGTGCCGTTGCGTGCTTCGTCCATGTAGCGTGCGTCCACGTTGTCGCGATGTAGCGATGCGCCCACGTAGGCGAGCACCTTCTCGAAGGCGGTGGTGGCGCTATGGGTGGTCACCTCGCCGGTCGGCACGGGCTGGTCGAGCTTGATGCTGACGCAATCCACGCCGCCTGCGTTTTTCACGTAGGTGACGTTCTCACCGTAGAGGTGCTTGGCGTCGGGGCAGTAGCGCTCGCCGTTGATGGTGGAGGTTCCCGAGTCGTAGATGACGCCCTGCCAGTCGTAGTCCTGAGCCTTGTCGCCAGCCGCGGCCACGTAGTTGCCGTTGATGTAGTAGCGTGCGCAATAGCCCATGTAGGCAGAGCCCGAGGCGTTGCTCGACGTGGCCACCGACACCTGTGTCACGCGTGTCTTGTTTGACGTGGCAGGCCCGGCCTTGTAGTAGTTGTTCACGATGTTGATGTTTCCGCCGCCGGTGCCTCCGTAGCAGCCGTTGCCGTTGCCCCAGTTGTACATCACGCAGTTGCGGAAGTCCACGATCTCGCCTTGTATGGGGTTGGCGTACTGGGTGTTGTCGTAGCCGGTCCATCCGTAGCGTGCGCCGCAGAAGCGGGGAGCGCGGTTCTGCATGTGGCAGAGGAAGTTGTGGTGGAACGATGCTCCCTTGCCTCCCCAGATGCCGCCGTAGCTGTGCTCGCCCTTGGTGTGTCCGGGGTTGGCCAGTGCCTCGCCGAGGGTGCACCATTGCATGGTGAAGTTGCGGTTGTCGTAGAACGAGGCTATCTCGTCGATGCTCCATGAGAAGGAGCAGTGGTCGAGGATGATGTTCTTCTTCTCGCGTTGCCATGTGGCGTCGGCGCCGTCGTTGACGTCGACTTCCTCACCGCGTCTGAAGCGAATGAAGCGTATGATGTTGTTCTCGCCCGGTCGCACGGTGTAGTAGCGCAGGGTGATGCCTGGCGCGGGTGCGGTCTGTCCGGCTATGGTGGTGTTGTTGCCGATGACGAGCTCTTTCTTCAGGGCGATGATTCCGCCCACGTCGAACACCACGGTTTTCTTCGTCGACCCGTTGACGGCCCATCGCAAGGTTCCCTTGGTGCTGGTCTTGCCGTCGTCTTCGAGGGTTGTCACGTGTCTCACTTCGCCGCCGCGTCCGCCTGTCGTAAAGCGTCCGTGGCCTTCAGCACCGGGGAATGCGGGAGCCTGGGCCCATGTGCAAAGGGCCATGAAGAGGGCTGTTGCCAGTGCTGCTGTTCTTTTCTTTGAGGTCATATTTGTATTGATGAAAATGTTTGTTGTTTGGAGTTTCTTTGGGGAGATTGGGAGATTGGACGATAGTTCTTTTCGCTTCCTTTTTGGGGAGTTTAGGAGTCTGGGAGTTTGGGAGTTTGGACGATAGGTCTTTTCGATTCCATTTTTGAGGAGTCTGGGAGTCGTGGACGATACTTGATGCGGATAATAGTAACGTCTGCAACTCCTGCAACTCCTGAACTCCTGCAACTCCTTGAATAACTCCTTAAAACCCTCCTTACTTGTTGAATGAATTCACGTCGTATCCCATCTGCTCAATCTCGAGGCTTGCCCAGATGAATGGGCCTACGCCCTTGGCGTCGTTGTCGCGGATGGGCTCGCTCAGATAGTATTCATACGACCCGTCGCGACGGCGGTTCTCCTTCACGTTGGGCGCGGCCTTCAGCACCGAGGGACTGATGCCCGGACCCAGTCCGGCCACCGAGCAGCAGTTGGTGAGCGAGATGGTCTTGTCGGCGTTCACGCGGATGAAGTTGTCGATGATGCCCTTGTAGGCCTTGATGCCCGCATCGCGGTATTTCTCGCCCAGATAGCCCTTGTTGTAGGCCTTGAGCAGCACGTAGGCGAACATGGCCGAGCAGGTGCTCTCCAGGTAGTTGCCCTCGCGTGTGGGCGAGTCCATCACCTGATACCACACACCCGTCTTCTTGTCCTGCCACTTGATGACGGCGTCAAGGTCTTTCTTCAGCAGGTCTATCACCTCCTGGCGCCTCGCGTAGTCCTCGGGCAGGGCGTCGAGCAGCTCGATGAGCGCCATGGAGTACCACCCCTGGGCGCGTCCCCAGCAATGTTGCGAGAGCCCCGTCTCGTTGTCGCTCCAGAACATGTCGCGGTTCTCGTCGTAGGCGTGGCGGTTGAGTCCCGTCTTCGGGTCGAGGGTGCGCTCATAGGTGATGGCTATCTGGTGCAGGGCGTCGTCGTAGATCTTGCGCGCCTTCTTGGGCGATAGCAGGTCGCGGGCCGTGAGGGCGTAGAAGGGCAGACCCATGAAGATGCCGTCGAGCCACACCTGGTAGGCGTAGATGGCCTTGTGCCAGTACACGCGGTCGGCCTTCGTGCGGGGCTGCTTCTCCAGCTGCTTCATCATGGTCTTCATGGCCGCCAGGTTCTTGGCCTCGGGCCAGTGCTCGTACATGCGTGCCACGAAGTGACCCGTGCGGATGTTGTCGAGGTTATAGTCGAGCAGCTTGTAGCCGCGAATGTCGCCCTTGGCGTTGATCATCGTGTCGGTGTATTCCTGACAATACCGGCGAATGTCCTCGCCGCCATAATTAAGATAGGTGTCGAGCATTCCCTCGAGCTCTATGCCCATCACGTAGCTCCACTTGGGCTTCGTCGAGAAGTCGAGCAGGTAGGAGCGGGGCACGCGCTTCATCTCCGAATAGGTGAGCCACTCCGAATAGTGCTTCCAGGGCTTCTCCTGAAGCACCAGCGAGCCGTTGATCATCAGGTTGTCGAAATGCAGGTTCTGAGCCTTGCCCGTCTGCATGATGGGCTTGCTGAACACACCGTCGAAACGGCAGTTCTTCACGTGGATGTTGTTCACCGTGTAGGCCAGCGAGTCGGCCTCGTAGCCTACGATCATCACGCCATACTTCGACTTCTTGCACGTCACGTCCTCCATGTACACGTTTCTCACGATGGGGTAGAAGCCGCGGCAGCATATCTCCTTCGGCTCGTAGTCGGTGTTGATTTTCAGCACCGCCTCGCCACACTGGCCCACCTCCACGTTGCGGAAGTAGATGTTCTCGATGATGCCTCCGCGGCACGAGTTGGTCTTGATGCGGAGCACGCGGTCCAGGTTGGGCGAGTCCATCTGGCAGTTCTCCACGAACACGTTCTGGCAGCCGCCCGAAATCTCCGAGCCGATGACCACGCCGCCGTGGCCGTCTTCCATCACGCAGTTCCTCACGATGATGTTCTTCGACGGAATGCCCGCATAGCGCCCCGTAGCTCCAGCGCGCCCGTCGGCATTGCGCCCGCTCTTGATGGCGATGCAGTCGTCGCCCGTGTGGAAGGTGCAGCCCTCAATGAGCACGTTCTCGCACGACTCCGGGTCGCACCCGTCGCCGTTGGGGCCTTCGTTCCACACCGTCACGTTTCTCACCACGACGTTCTTCGAGAGCAGCGGGTGCATCACCCAGAAGGGCGAGCGCAGCATCGTCACACCCTCAATGAGAATGCCGTCGCACTGGTTCAGGTTCACCAGCTGCGGGCGCAGGCCCTTGCCGGCACCAAACACGCGCAGGTCCATGTCGACACCGTCCTCGGCATAGCGCAGCAGGTCGGCTCTTCCGCCCGGGTTCTGCTGCTTCTCCGGCACCACGATGTCCTTGCTCTTGGGCGTCTTCCCGCTCATCAGCCACCACGTCTCGTCAGAGCCGTTGCCGTCGATGGTGCCCTTGCCCGTGATAGCCACGTCGGTCTGCTGATAGGCATAGATGAGCGGCTGGTAGTTCCAGCAGTCCAGGCCCTCCCATCGCGTCGGCACGTTCGGGTAGAGTTTGCGGTCGAAGGCAAAGAGCAGCGTGGCGCCCTCCTCGATGACCAGGTTCACGTGGCTCTTCAGCGTGATGGCCCCCGTGTTCCAGGTGCCTGCCGGCACGATGACGCGGCCGCCACCAGCCTTCGAGCAGGCGTCGATGGCCTTGTTGATGGCCTTCTGGTTCTTGGCGGCGTCGTTCACCTTGAGCGATGCGCCATACTTCGTGATGAGAAACTCGCGGTCGGGGAACTGCGGTTCGCGGATGCTCTGCTCTATCTGCTTGTATTGGGTGTCCCACACACCGGCCATCATGGCCACAGGCATCAGCAGACCGAGCAACAGTGTCTGTAGATACTTCATTTGTCGAAATGCTTTTGATTTGTTTTTAAGATTTTGTCGGCAAAGGTACGAAGAAAAAATGAGAAAATACATGTTCTGTGGAGAAATGTGTGCGCACAAAATGCTAAAATTGAAAACTTTCTTCATTTTTCCTTGTTTTTTTCGTTAAATAGTCCTATATTTGCGCCATCTTATTTATGATTTCGATATTTGCGAAATCGATTCCGGGTTGGTGCGTCCTGTGCCAACCCCTTTTTTAAAACCTCCCCCGAAAACCTCCCCCAGCCCCTCCGAAGGAGGGGAGCCCAGTGGCGCAGATGTCTGCCCGGTAGGCCTCCCTCCCTTTGGGAGGGCAGGGGTGGGTTCCTACGGCTCCTGCTCTTCCGCCTCTTCCTCCTTCTTCTTTTCGTAGGCGTCGCCCGCAATCTTGTCGTTGATGTCGGCAAACGCGTAGCGCTGCATGAGGCCAGAGGACTTCAGGTTGATGTCGTCGCGCTTCGACTTGTTGGGCGAGAAGCGCAGGTAGCAGTCGGTGATGTGCTTGGCGGCGTTGAATTCCGACACCGAGTCGGTGCCCTCAGAGTGGAGCTCCAGGTAGAAGGTGCCCAT
>OCTW011606407.1_pt1 | contig 17977 bp, 8 predicted proteins | sample 1539671 | NCBI WGS metagenome assembly OCTW01 (sample SAMN02144230, study PRJEB22623) | gut metagenome | biome: sheep rumen | host: Ovis aries | place: New Zealand
GGTATCCAGAAACTGTGGATACTGAATGTAGGCGATCTGAAGCCGATGGAGTATCCTATCCAACTGTTTATGGATATGGCATGGAATCCTGCTAAGTACCAGGTTGACAATCTTTTAGACCATACTCGTGATTTCTGTGCCGAAAGTTTTGGTGAGGAACATGCCAACGAGGCTGCATCGATTCTGAATCTGGTTTGTAAGTATAATGGTCGTATTACATCTGAGATGTTGGATGCGCGTACCTATACCTGCGAGGAGTTTGAACGTGTGGTAAACGAATACAAAGCCCTTGAGACTCGTGCGCTGCGCTTGTTTATTGAACTGAAGCCTGAGTGCCAGGATGCTTATCGTCAGTTGATACTCTTCCCTGTACAGGCGATGGGTAATATCTACGAGATGTACTATGCGCAGGCCATGAACCTGCAGCTGGCAAAACAGCATGATCCTGAAGCCAATGAGTGGGCTAACCGCTGTCGTCAGGCGTTTAAACGCGACTCGTTGCTGTGTAATTATTATAATAAGGTGATGGCTGGTGGTAAATGGGATGGCATGATGATTCAGAAACATATCAGCTATCGCACTTGGAACGATAATTATCGTGCCGATGTTTGTCCACATTTGGTAGAAGTGCCAACTCCTGTTAGTGGACCGGTATTCTCGCCATGTGATGGCTATATCAGCATCGAGGCTGAGCATACCTATGGTCGTGAGGATGCCAAGAATGCTGTTTGGACGGTAATTCCTTATATGGGTCGTACGTTGAGTGGTATCTCGCTCATGCCTTATACGGTTCCTACAGATAAGGCAAAACTGACTTACCGTTTTGAGGCTGCTGATGTAAAGACCGTGAAGGTGCATGTCGTCACTAAGTCGACACTCGACTTCCTGGATAAGGGCGGCTTGGTTTATGATGTCGCTATTGATGGACAGGCTCCAGTGAATGTTAATTTTAACCAGGAACTGAACGAAAAGCCTGAGAATATCTACTCGATTTATTATCCCACGATTGCCAGCAGAGTTGTGGAGAAGATTATAGAGGTGCCCGTTGATTCGAACGTCGATGTACATGAACTTATTATCCATCCACAGAATCCTGGTATTGTTTTCGAAAAGATTGTGATAGATTTGGGTGGTTATCAAAAACAATTCTTGTTTGGTAAAGAGTCGCCTAAAAAGTATAATTAGGCACTTTTATCCGCCATTATTTGGCTGTTACGAAAAGAATGAGTAATTTTGCGCCCAAATTTGATACCAAGATGGAGAGAAAATGGGATTTTAAGAGCTGGTGTCCGTTCGTGACAATTATTGGATTTGCAGTGGTGTGCTTCTGCTTTTTCCAGTTCCTATATCCCTACCATTTCTTTTTCAAGGGCCAGAATCAACTGTTCTTGATGTCGTGGTCGTATGTGAACACGCTGTTTGCCAAACCGGCTTGGATGGCTTGTCTGGCGGGAGAATTCCTGACTCAGTTTTATGAGTATGATGTGGCTGGTGCTGCCATCCTGACGCTATCGCTCACTCTTTTGTTTGTGTTGGCGTACAAGGCACTCGACAGTCTGCTGAAAAATAAATGGATAGTCCTGTTGGTGGCCCTGGTTTTAACCATGCGTGAGGCTTCGTGCCATTTTTCTTATGCTTATACGTTGTCGTCGACATTTGCCTTGATTGGCGGTCTGTTGATGTTCTTGGTGCTGCGTAGAGTGATGGCGCTCCGTTGGCCTTGGACTTTAATGGCGGTTTTGGCAGGCACGTTGTCGGGTTACTGGTTGTTTGGCTATGGTGTATGGGCGTTTCTGTTGCTGTCGGCCTTTGTGGCATGGAAGGTGGCGGTTCCTGTAGCTATAGCTTTAGCTTGTCTGATGCCTCTTGTGAGGAGTCACTACAACTTGACTACGACAGGTTTGTACAAATATCCGGGCTTGGAAAGTTTGCATGCGCCAGATTTCAACAGAGAGACTGACCTGCATATGATCCATAGTTATGAAGTTGGTGATTGGGACGATGTGATAAAGACGGCTACTTCCGATAAAGTGTTAGATGCTTTTAGAGTGAACGGCCATCCGCAGGTACGATTGTCTCAGGATGCGCAAGTGTCATCTACTGTACGGCGGTTCATGTATAATCTTGTACAGGCCCAACGTGGCAATCTGCCTGATGTGCTGCTGGAATTCTATCCCAACTACCTGGGTACCTTCACTAGTATGATTGGCACTAATATCCCTATGTTAATGTTTATGAACCTGCACGAGTTCTATTTTGCGATTGGCGATATAGCCCGTGCAGAGAGGGGCGCTTTTATGGCGAGTGTGTCTGTTCCAAGTAACCGAAATGCCTATTGTGTAAAGCGCTTGGCAGAATGTGCATTGGTAAGGGATGACCAGAAAGCAACTGATAAGTTCATTGGATTGCTATGTCAAACTATTCCATATAGTGATTGGGCTGAAAATGCTGCTCATGATGACCGCTATCGGCAGAAGGCGCAGTATATCAATCTGCAGGATACCATTTCGCCCAGCGAGGAGTCGTGCGATATCATGTCGCAGTTGGTTAAGTCGAACCCTCAAAATGTAGTGGCTCTCGACTATTTACTGTGCAGTCAGTTGTTGAAAAAGGATATCGATTCTTTTAAACGCGACTATGATTTGTACTGTACAGAGCATCCGCGTATCAAGAAACTCTATCAGGAAGCGTTGTGCATCTGGCTCATGAAGAATAATGCCGGCCAGGAGGAGTGGCAGAAGTATATCAAGGACGACCAGGTGAAGGATAGATTAAAAGAATACATGGCCGAAAAGGGTAGTCCGCGTTTTGCCGATACCTATTGGTTCTACTTTGATGTTTTTAACCTTGGTGGTCATTAAAACTATGAATATGATGAATACAAAAAACGTATATATCTGCATAGCTCTGATTTTTCTAGTGCTGCTCTCGGCTTGTACGCCTACTCCACATAATGTGAAGCAGAGCAATCTGGAAGTTGAGATATATCCCGATTACAAGGATGTTACTATACCCGTGAATATTGCTCCGCTGAATTTCGTGGTGCGAGGCGCTGAGTCTATTGAGGTAAAGGTTGGCGACCTGACGATAAACAGTGGTGACGGCCTTGCTAAGTTTGGGGAAGGAGAGTGGCATACACTTTTGGAGCAGAACGATACGTTAGAAGTTGAGGTGACGGCTTTAAAGGATGGGCAGTGGACGGCATACAAACACTTTTGTTGGTATGTGGTACGCGACAGCCTCGACAGCTATCTGTCCTACCGACTGATAGAACCTGGCTACTCTGTTTGGAACAGATTACAGATCAAACAGCGTTGTGTGGAGAATTTCGAAGAGTTTGCTTTAGGCGACTATAACCTTCAGGAGAATCGTTGTATGAACTGTCATACGCCTAGTAGCCAAAATCCCAAGTTGTCGATGATGTATGTAAGAGGCAAGGGCGGCGGTGCTATCCTTAATCAGGACGGTAGACTCAGAAAACTGGATATCAAGACTCCGGAGATGGTTGCAACCTCTACCTATTTCCAGTTTTCTACATCTGGACGATATATCGTTTTCTCATCGAACGTTGTTGTGCCTGCTGTACAGGCGTCGGCGCAAAAACGTCTTGAAGTTTATGATACGGAGTCGGATGTATATGTGGCCGATCTTGACCAGCATGTGATTATTCATTCGCCTTTGTTGTCTGATCCTGAATGGCTTGAGACATTCCCGACTTTCTCCCCCGATGGGAAATACATTTACTATTGCACGTCACCCCGTGTGGAATTGCCACAGAATTATAAGGATCTGAAGTATGCATTGGTTAGGATTCCTTTTGATGAGGCAAAAGGCGTTATCGGTACTCAGGTTGATACGCTGTTCACAGCCCGTAGTGTCTGCCATCCAAGAGTTTCGCCTGATGGAGAGAGGCTTCTTTTCTCGGTTCAAGATTATGGAACCTTCCCGATATGGCATCAGGAGGCTGATTTGTGGATGATGGATTTAAAAACAGGTGCCATCGACTCGTTAAGTGTCGTTAACTCGGATATGAGTGATACTTATCACAGTTGGTCGAGTAATTCTCGATGGTTTGTGTTTGCCTCGAAACGAGATGATGGTTTGTATGGCAAGCCTTATTTCTGTTATGTGGATAAATATGGTGTGGCTCATAAACCTTTCTGTCTGCCACAACAAGATCCGACTGTCTATGATGACATCTTAAAATCATTTAATGCGCCAGAGATGGCGAAAGGTAGAATGCCATTTAACGCCGTAGATGTGGCCAATGCATTGAAGCTTCCTGCTGAGCAATTTGTATACGGTAAATAATCAACAGAACTATAAATAAGTATTAAAAGGTGTGTAGCAAGAAGAAATGATCTTTTTGCTGTTTGTATCATGAACTTTGTAAATTGTAACATCCTCTTTTGTTTGTTACTATATATAAAGTTTGTGTTTCTAATTTCTTAGCGGGAATTTACTTAAAATTAATAATTTTGCACCCGCTTTTACGGCGTGAAGTCGCTTACAACGATGTGAAGTCGGACAATTTTTATCAATTAACTATAGTTCAAATTATGTATCAAAATCAATCAAGATGAAACAGCTAACAAGTCTTTTGAAACGGGCTGTCCCCTCTTTGCTTCTGCTTTTCTGCTCTGCTTTCGCGCAGGCGCAGGGAAACGGTATTAGCATTAAGGGTTCGGTCGTTGACAATGCAGGTGAGCCATTGATTGGCGCATCAGTTGTTGTGAAGGGAAATGCTGGTCAAGGTACGATATCGGACTTTGACGGTAATTTCCAGCTGAAGGTTCCTTCTGAAAGCTCAATTATTGTAGTGAGCTACGTAGGAATGAACACTAAGGAGTTGAAAGTGGGCCGCGAGCGCACTTTCAGAGTTGTGCTTACTGACAACACTCAGCTTACTGAGGTGGTTGTCGTTGGTTTCGGCCAGCAGAAGAAAGCCTCGGTAGTAGGTGCTATCACACAGACTACTGGTGAGGTTCTGGAGCGTGCCGCAGGTATCACCGACATTGGTGCAGCCCTGACAGGTAACCTGCCTGGTGTTGTAACCACTGCTTCACAGGGTATGCCTGGTGAGGAAGAACCAAAGATTCAGATCCGTGGTGCTTCTTCTTGGAACAACTCTGAGCCTCTGGTACTGGTAGATGGTATCGAGCGTCCAATGTCAAGTGTTGACATCCAGTCGGTTGCTACCATTTCTGTTCTGAAAGATGCTTCTGCTACTGCCGTTTATGGTGTGAAGGGTGCTAATGGTGTTATCCTTATTACTACTAAGCGTGGTGCTGAGGGTAAGGCTCAGATCAGTGTATCTGCCAATGCCATTGTGAAGATTCCTTCAAAGTTGCCAGACAAGTATGATTCTTATGATGCTCTCGTTGCACGTAATGTAGCAGTGGAGCATGAGCTGAACATTTATCCTTCTAGTTGGGCTTACGTTCGTCCGATGAGTTTCATTCAGAACTATCGTAACACTGACCCTACTGCTAAGGATGAGTATGGTAACCTTATTTCAGAGCGCTATCCTAACGTTGACTGGCAGCGTGCATTGTTTAAGGATTATACCATGTCGTATAACGCTAACCTGAACGTTTCTGGTGGTACTCGTTTCGTTAAGTATTTCGCTAGCGTTGACTTCGTGAGCGAAGGTGACCTTTATAAGGACTTTGGTAATGGTCGTCAGTATCCTACTGGTTATGACTACAAGCGTGTAAACGTTCGTTCTAACCTTGACTTCAATATTACTAAGTCGACAGTATTTAAGGTAAACATCGCAGGATCTAACGGTCGTCAGATGACACCTTGGAGCAACTCGGTTAACAACGACTGGCAGGTGTCTCAGCAGTGGGCCGGTGTTTATAACATCTCGCCTGATGCTTTCATGCCAAAGTACAGCGATGGTTCATGGGGTTTCCTGCCTGGCTCTACCAACGTCAGCAATGCGGCTGTAAGTGTCGCTCTTGGCGGTACACAGTATATTACAACCACACGTATCACTACCGACTTCGTGCTGGAGCAGAAACTCGACTTTATCACAAAGGGTTTGAGTGCACGCGGTATGATTTCGTGGGATAACACCTTCCGTGAGGATAACCGTGGTATCAACGACCTTTATAACGATCCTCAGTACAAGTGGATTGACCCTCAGACAGGTGCCGTTACTTACAAGTCGGCTTATGAGGGCTATGACCGCTTCGACTATACCCAGGGTAACAAGTGGTCAACTCAGAATGGTAAGGTTCAGGACTGGGCTACTCAGCGTAACCTTAACTATCAGGTACAGTTGAACTGGGCTCGTAGCTTTGGTTTGCACGACCTTTCTGCAATGGGTGTATTTGCTCGTCAGGAGTATGCAACTGGTTCTGTTATTCCAAACTATCGTGAGGACTGGGTATTCCGTGCTACATACGCATACGCAGGCAAGTACTTCTTAGAGTACAATGGTGCTTACAACGGATCAGAGAAGTTCTCTAAGGACAACCGCTTTGCATTCTTCAACTCAGGTGCTATCGGTTGGATGGTAAGTGAGGAGCCTTTCATGAAGTATCTGCGCGAGAATAAGATCGTAGATATGTTGAAGATCCGTGCATCTTATGGTGAAATTGGTGATGACAACGTTGGTGGTCGTTTCCTCTATATGACACAGTGGGCTTATGGTGGTCAGTCAACTCTGGACACCGCTCAGGGTGGCAACAACAACCCATACAAATGGTATCGTGAGGAAACTGTAGGTAACCCAAATGTACATTGGGAGACTGTAAAGAAGATCAACCTCGGTATTGACTACGGATTGTTTGGTGGTCTGCTTGCAGGTTCTATCGAAATCTTTAAGGATAAGCGTTCTGACATTCTTGTACAGGGTTCACAGCGTGCTGTTCCTTCTTACTTCGGACAGAGTCCTGTAACAGCCAATATGGGTAAGGTTACAACTAAGGGTTACGAAATTGAACTCCGCTTCAATAAGGTCCTGAATAACAAGATGCGTATCTGGGCTAACCTGAACATGACTCATGCCGAGAATAAGATTGACGTGAAGGACGATGCTCCTCTGCTGCCAAACTATCGTAAAGAGGCTGGCTATAGCATCGACCAGGTTCGTACATTCCTTGATAAGGGTATGATGAGTGGCTATGACGCAGTATATGGCTCGCCAAAGCATGACTCTAACGATGACCTGAAATTGGCTGGTGACTACTATATCGTTGACTTCAATGGTGATGGTGTAGTAGACAATGTAAATGATAGAGTTCCTTATGGCTACTCTGGTTTCCCACAGAATACTTATAATACCACTCTCGGATTCGAGTGGAAGGGCTTCAGCTGCTTCGCTCAGTTCTATGGTGTTACAAATGTTACTCGTGACGTAACTATGACAAGCTTTGCTGACGTGATGCTGGCTAACGTTTACGATCAGGGTACATGGTGGAGCACTGATAGAGAGAGTGCAAAAGTTGTTACCCCACGTTTCAATGCTAAGACTGGTAATGATGCCATGTACTATGGTACACAGTATCTTTGCGATGGTTCATACATCCGTTTGAAGAACGTAGAGATTGCTTATACCTTTACACAGCCTTGGGTAAAGAAGATGGGCGTTAATAATCTGAAGGTATTCGTAAGCGGTAACAACCTCTGGCTTTGGACTCGTATGCCTGATGACCGTGAGTCAAACTTCGGTGGTAACCACACTGCAAGTAACGGTGCTTACCCAACCTTCAAGCGTGTTAACTTGGGTGTAAAGTTCAATCTTTAAAATAAGGAAAAGATGAAAAAGTTTCGTAATATATATATAATAGGTGTAGCCGCCTTGTCGCTCATGTTTGGAGCTGCTTCTTGCACCGAATATCTTGACAAGGAGCCAGATTCTGATGTGAATCCGGAGACTGCCTTTAAGAATTTTATCAATTTCCAGGGATTCGTCGAGGAAATCTACAACTGTATTCCTAACAAGGAGTCGAATATGTGGTGTACCACCTTTAACTGGGGTGAAGACGAGGTGATGAATTCTGGTTTGGGTGACGGACACGTTACCGCCCACTTTGATCTGGGTGACTATCGTAACTGGTATAGCAATAGCCAAAGCTTCTTGCATACCGATAACCTCAATCCAACTTCTACCGATAAGTATCAGCACTCACTGGAGCATGCATGGTACTGCATCCGTAAGGCCAACCTTGGTCTTGAGAATCTTGACAAGCTCACAGATGCTACTAAGGAAGAGAAGAATTTCGTAAAGGGCCAGTTGCTCTTCTTCCGTGCATGGTGGCATCACCAGTTGATTGAGTGGTATGGTGGACTGCCATATGTTGACAAGGTTCTGGCTGCAGACGAGCAGTTGACATTGCCACGTCTTTCTTTTGTGGAGTGTGCTAAGAGATGTGCTGAAGACTATCGTGCAGCTGCTGACTTGCTGCCTAACAATTGGGACAATACCACTGTTGGTAAGAAGACCCTTGGTAAGAACGACCTTCGTATCACAAAGGTATGTGCACTTGCCTATATGGGGAAGGTTCTGCTTTGGGCTGCTTCGCCTTTGAATGTGAAAGGTGCTGAGGTTGGCGCTTCAAAGAATGGCGACACCTATGCATATGATGCTGCTTTGGCCAGTCAGGCTGCTGACGCTCTGGGTGAGGCACTTGCACAGGTAGAGAGTGGTGCTACTCCTTATTCTCTTGCAGAGTATATTTATAAGGACATCTATAACCACGAGAAGGGAGATGGCTCTAATAGCAACTACTCTGATATCTTCCGTACTACAGGACAGGGTTGGAAGATGCCTGGTAGCGTTGAGGCTATCATGCGTGGTCCAATGCCCGACATCAATGGTTCTAACTGGAACTTTGCTAAGCTGTGGGGACCAAAGGTTAATAACCTGGTTGAGCACGATGCACTTATCCACATGCCATCTGCTAACTATGTAAACTATGCATATGGTATGGCTAATGGTGAGCCTATCCTGCTTGCCGACGGTTCGCTGAACCCACAGTCTGGCTTCGATCCTTCACATCCTTTCAAGGATCGTGACCCACGTTTCTATCACGATATCATGTTTGACGGATTCAAGTTCCTGAATGCTGATCCTAAAGAAACTGACAAGCCTTTCCAGTATTTGGAGATGTTCACAGGTGGTAACATGGTTCCAACAGGTAACCCTGAGCGTGAGGCCAATGGTAGCCGTACAGGTTACTTCTGCCAGAAGCTCGTTCCTCACCAGTGTAATAAGTACGATGGAATGTACAACTGGGGTGGTGCTCTGCAGACCTATCTGCCTTATTTGCGTCTGGCTGATATCTATCTGCTTTATGCTGAGGCTGGTGCTGCCGCTGGTGGTGCTAATTACAAGGCTAAGTGCTCGCTTACTGCTGCCGCTGCTATCAACGTACTCCGTGATCGTGTAGGCGCAGGACATGTGGCTGACAGATTTGTTGCCGATCAGAAGAAGTTCATCGATGAGGTTCGTCGTGAGCGTGCTTGTGAGTTGGCATTCGAGGGCTTCCGTTGGCAGGATCTGCAGCGTTGGTTGCTTCTCACTGAGTATCCTTATAACGTAAAGACTCGTCAGGAGTTCAAGAGAGTTGGTAACTATGACTTTGCTGAAAATGATCCTCGCGATGCTGAGGTTACAGGCTTTGATCCAACTGTTAGTGGACAGACCGTCATTGTTGAGCGTAAGTTCGGTACAAAGCATTATCTGCTGCCGTTGAAGGAGAGTGATGTATATCTCTATTCAGAGTATCCACAGAATCCTGGATGGTAATTCTTTTAAGTTGAAAATTAAAAGTTAAAAGTGAAAAGTTTTATGAAACAAAATAAATTTATCATACTGTCAGCTCTCTTGGCTCTGTCGGTAGCTACTCCTGCCGAGGCTCAGATTGATGCTGCAGACTCAACCCAGGTCAGCGTGGCTTTCCGTAAGGTTGCCAAGGAAGACGTTCTGGGTGGTGTCTCAAGCGTTAACTACAGAGAACTGATGGAGAAGAACTACAATACCTATAGTCTTGACAATATGCAGGGCTATGTAGCCGGTTATAACGGCAGTGGTATGTGGGGTTTCACAGATCAGCTTGTTCTGATTGACGGTGTGCCTCGTGAGGCTAACAATGTATTGCCTTCGGAAATCGAGGAAGTTACTTTCCTTAAGGGCGCACAGGCTGTTGTTCTTTATGGTAGTCGTGCAGCTAAGGGTGTTGTTCTGATTACTACAAAGCGTGGTCGTGTAAACGACGGATTGAGTGTTCAGGCACGTGTAAATACGGGTTGGCACGTTGCTAAGGCTTATCCTGAATACCTGAGTTCTGCAGAGTATATGACACTGTATAACGAGGCTCGTGCAAACGATGGTTTGGAAGCTCTTTATACTCCAGAGCAGATTTACAACTACGCAAGTCGTGAGAATCTGTATCGTTATCCAGATGTAGACTTCTATTCTTCTGATTTCATTAAGAAGGCCTACAATCGTACCGATGCTACTATCGAGATTGAGGGTGGTAACGACCGTGCCAAGTTCTATTCAAATGTTAGCTACTATCGCAATGGTGACTTCCTGAACTTTGGTGAGGCTAAGAATAACTACACTGACCGTTTCAATGTACGTGGTAACGTAGATGTTCGCATTAACAACTTTATCACAGCCTATGTGAATGCCAACGCTACTTATTACAATTCGCGTTCTGCTATCTCGAATCATAAGAAGATTGATGCTAATGGTGCAGTAGTAAAGGATTCAAATAATCAAGATGTGATTTGTAACTACTGGGAGGCTGCTGCTAACTGGCGTCCAAATCGCTTCAATCCCCTGATTCCTATTTCTTATCTGGATCCTAATGCAGTACAGCCACTGCAGGCTCTGTCATCAACATCTAATATCATTGATGGTAAGTACTTCCTTGCTGCTGGTGCTACTGATATTGATCGTTCTAACATCTTCGCTGACTATTATGCAGCAGGTAAGAGCACTTGGACAAGCCGTCAGTTCCAGTTTGATGCTGGTGTGAATGTTGATCTCGCTTCTGTATTGAAGGGCCTGAGCTTCCACGCCCTCGTTGGTGTTGACTATCAGACTAGTTACTCTACATCTTATAATAATAGCTATGCTACTTTCGAGCCTACTTGGAGTAACTATAATGGTCCCGACCTTATTCTCTCACTCGACAACCACGAGACTGTAGATAAGAAGTCAGGTAAGCAGAACATCGGTGGTTCTACTAACCATCAGATGATTACTTTCAATGCTCATTTCGATTACAACCGCACCTTTGCTGACAAGCATAACGTAAGTGCTATGTTGGTTGCTAATGGCTACCAGCAGACTCGTTCTGGTCAGTATCACAAGGTAAGCAATGCTAACTTGGGCTTGAACCTGTCGTATAACTACGACCACAAGTACTATGTTGATTTAGCTGTTGCTACTCCTTGGTCGGCCAAGTTGCCCGAAGGCAAGCGTGCAGGCTTCTCTCCATCGGCTACTCTGGGTTGGAATCTCGCTAAGGAGAGTTTCATGGAGGGCAGTATCTTCGACAATCTGACCATCAGCGCAAGCGCAAGCAGCCTGAAGACTGATTTGGATATCAGCGACTACTATATGTATCTTGGTACTATCAAACAGAGCGGTTGGTGGGATTGGAATGGTTCTACTGGTCATAACGGTTTTGCATTTAAGCGTGGTGAAAATTCAGACCTGGCTTATATCACACGTAACGAGATTTCTGCAAGCATCCATGCAGAACTGCTTAAGCGCAGCCTGTCAATCGATGCTTCTGTATTCAGCAGCGTGATGGATGGTGGTATTATCACCGCTTCGAACCAGATGCCAAGCTACTTTAAGGTTTACTATCCTGAGTCTTCGTTCCTGCCATATCTGAATTACAATAAGGATAAGCGTACAGGTTTCGAAGTTGCAGTGAAGTATAAGAAGAACTTTGGTGACTTCGGTTTCGAGGGTGGTGCAAACCTGACCTACTATACCACAAAGGCTACAAAGCGCGATGATGGTAACTATGAGTATGCTTATCAGTATCGTGAGGGTAAGGCTTTGGATACCATCTGGGGTTATGAGTGCCTTGGCTTCTTCCAGGACGAGGCTGATATCGCTAACTCTCCAGAGCAGAAGCTCGGTGGAACTGTTAAGCCTGGTGATCTGAAGTACAAGGATCAGAATGGTGATAACGTTATTGACTCTAAGGACCAGGTTGATCTGGGTAAGGGTGGCTGGTATGGCGCTCCTACTACGCTGGGTGTAAACCTCACCTTCAAGTACAAGAACTTCTCGCTCTTTATGTTAGGTGTAGGTGGCTTTGGCGGACATGGTGTTAAGAACAATAGCTACTGGTGGATTTCGGGTGAGAACAAGTACTCTGCTGCCGTTCGTGATCGTTGGACAGCTGAGACCGCTGCTACTGCTACCTATCCACGCCTGACAACTCAGAGTGGTGCTAACAACAACACTACATCTGACTTCTGGTTGTACTCAACTTCACGTTTCGACCTGGCTAAGGTACAGCTCACTTACGACTTCCCCAAGAACATTATTGGTGATGGTATCGTAAAGGGCTTGCAGGTATATGTAAGCGGCAACAGTCTGCTGACAATTGCCAAGGAGCGTAAGCTGATGGAGATGAGTGTAGGCGATGCACCTCAGTCTCGCTTCTATAACATCGGTGCTAAAGTAAACTTCTAAAAATTAGAAAGCAATTATGAAACAGAATATATTAAAATTCATCTGCGGAGTTAGCATGATTGCTGGTTTCTCTTCGTGCGACGATCTGTTTGAGCCTGCACTGGAGAATAACCAGGATATTACCCAGATGTATACATGGCCTGATTTCGCTCGCGGTCTCATAGACAATGCTTTCCTGGTATTGCCTTACGACGAGAACCCAACTACGGATGTGGCCACTGATGATGCTGTCTCTAACGACAACGATAACAACTATAAGAAGATGGCTACTGGCTCGTGGACATCACAGAACAACCCTGTTAACCAGTGGGATGTTCGCTATCACGCTATCCAGTACTGTAATCTGTTCCTCGAGAACTGTGACAAGGTTCTGTGGGACTACTCTTCTGAGTCTCTGAACCAGATGCACCTTGACTTGTATAAGGGTCAGGCATACGCTTTGCGTGGTCTTCACATGTTCTACCTGCTGCGTGCTCACGCTGGTAAAGTGAACGGTGAGATTCAGGGTGTGCCCATCCACCTCTCTTCTGAGGATGTTTCTGCTGATTTCAACCAGCCACGTAACAGCTTTAAGGAGTGTGTAGATCAGATTCTGTCTGACTTCGATGAGGCTCTGAAGTATCTGCCAATGGAGTATGGTGATGTAAAGACCATGCCTGCAAAATATGCTGGTGGTAGTACTGCTGAGTACAACCGTGCATTCGGTAGTCTGCAGCGTGGTAAGATCGACGGTCGTATGATTGCTGCCTTCAAGGCTCAGGTTGCTCTCTTCGCTGCTTCGCCTGCTTATGCTTCGGCTGGTGCTATGACATGGGAGAAGGCTGCTGAGTATGCTGCCAAGTCTCTGGCTAATGTAGGTGGTGTTGCAGGTATGGATCCTGACGGCTGGCACTGGTATGCAAATGTTGACTTTATCAAGAACTTTGGTTTCACCGATCCTGATCCTGCAGAAATCTGCTGGCGTGGTGTTGTTACCGACGAGAAGAATCTGGACAAAGAAAAGGATAACTATCCTCCCTCTTTGGATGGTAAGGGCCGTGTAAATCCTTCTCAGAACCTGGTTGACGCATTCCCAATGGCCAACGGTTATCCTATTGCTAATGCTAATTCGCATTACGATGCTAAGGATCCATATGCTAATCGTGACCCACGTCTGAAGACTTATATCCTTGTAAATGGTGAGAAGATTGGTGCTAACAATACCGTTATCAACACCGCTGCAGATAATGAAGGTCTGGATGGTATCAACCGTGAGAATGGAAAGTCAACCAAGACTGGTTACTATTTGCACAAGTTGCTCCGTGACGATATCAACGTAACAAACAATCAGGGTGCTAAGCATTTCGGTGCACGTATCCGTTACACAGAGATCTTCCTTGACTATGCTGAGGCTGCTAACGAGGCACAGGGTCCAAAGGCTAACGTAGGTGGTGCTAACTTCTCTGCTTACGATGTTATCAAGGCCCTCCGCAAGCGTGCTGGCGTAGGTGGCGACAACGATCCATATCTTGAGGAGTGCGCGCAGTCGCAGGACAAGATGCGTGAACTCATCCGTAATGAGCGTCGTTTGGAGCTCTGTTTCGAGAACCACCGCTTCTGGGATCTTCGTCGTTGGAATGCTAGTCTCACAGAGACAGCAAAGGGTGTAAGCATCACCACAGGAAAAGATGGCGCCCTCAACTATAGCACAATTGATGTAGAGGAGCGTGATTATAAGGATTATATGATTTATGGTCCAATTCCTTATTCTGAGATTCTGAAGTGGAGCAATCTGCAGCAGAATGACGGATGGAAGTAAAAAAACAATGTAAAACTAAAAAGAAAAAGAGATTATGAAACGTAATATTTTAAAGTTCATCTGTGGAATCGGACTTGTTTGCGGTCTTTGGAGCTGCGAGAGTGGTGACAAAACATTCCCCGACTACGAGGAAGGAACAACAGTCTATTTCCCATATCAGTACCCCACTCGTACTATCGTACTGGGAGATGATGAACCTTCAGTTGATCTGACCAATGATCATAATCATCAGTGTCAGATTATGGCTACCTTCGGTGGCTCATACAATGGTTCAAATGGTAGCGTTCAGGTTGCTGTTGATGAAACACTCTGCAATAATCTGTACTTTGACGATGGTGTGACACCTGTTAAGGTTATGCCAAGCAGTTATTACACATTGTCGACAACGTCACTCGACTTCAATGGAACCTTCAACGGTGCTACAACTGTTCAGCTCACCGATGCTTTCTTCAATGATCCTGATGCAGTTACCAGTACCTATGTTATTCCTCTCGTAATGACTGGTCAGAAAGGCTTCGGCAAAATTCTTACCGGAACTCTGAACGAGGGTGAGACAGGTCCTCGCACCAATAGTTCGGCTTGGGACATCAAGCCAATGGACTATGTGCTCTATTGTGTGAAGTTCCAGAATAAGTACTCTGGCTGGTGGCTTACCAATGGTACAACCTCTACAGAGAACATAGAGAAGGCTTCTACTGTTGAGATTAAGACTTTGTCGCTTAACGATAGTAAGTATACCGTTTCTTTCCAGGATGGCGATAAGATTTACACTGTAGATTTGAAGTTGTCTTTTAATGGCGAGAACTGTACAATTACCTCACTTACCGATGGCGTAACAGCAACTGGTAATGGTTCATGGGGTGATGACTCTGAGAAGAAGGCTTGGGGTGACAGAGATCGTGATGGCATGGAGTTGAACTATGCTGTTGACTTCGGTGGCGGTCACAAGTTCTCAAAGCATGAGAAGCTGGTTTGGCAGCGTAGTGGTGTTAAGCCCGTTGACGAGTTCACACCAGTATATGTAAAGTAATGCTTAAAAAGTAATGAAAATGAAAAAGCAATATATCATTTTAGCACTTGGAGCCATGTTTATGGCTTCGTGTGCAGATGAGTTCGATCGCAACTACAATGTAGATCGTCCTGCAAAGACTACAGAATATGCATATCTTAACGACTACAAGGCCTTGAAGGAATATGTGGCTGATCCGAACTTCCATTTGGGCGTTGGTACCGATGCTGCTGAATATGCCAATCAGGGTGCAGCCTACGTTATCACTAACGTAAACTTTAACGAAACTGTTGCTGGCAACGCCATGAAGATGGCTTCGTGTGTAGACGATAATGGTAACTTGAACTTCGGTACTGTTGAGAGTTATGTAAATGAGGCCGTCAATGCTGGTGTTAATGTTTACGGACATACTTTGGCGTGGCATGCTCAGCAGCCTGTTAAGTGGCTTAACTCTCTGCTAAAGGATAAGGAACTTGATGTTGATCCTAATGCCAAACTGGAGAAACTGATCAACACCAAGAGTTATGAGAATACACCTGATGGTCCTTTCCCACATTATGCAATGGGCTGTGAACCTCCTATCGTAAATGGTGCTCTGCATTATGTACCAAATGGTGGCTGGAACCAGTTCTTTATCTTCCCTGGTGGTGAGAATACACTGGCAGAGGGTGATTACTTGGTACGTCTTTACATGACTGCCGATAAGGATGCTGATGGTGTTCAGCTGACAGTTCAGAATGGTTGGGGCGGAAATGCCCAGAACATGACTGTTAGTGTTCCTGTGAAGGCCGGAAAGCAGGTTTATGAACTTAATTACCCCGCTATTGTTGGCGGAAACTACGATTGTATCCTGAAGCCTCAGACTGCTGACGTAACTCTCGATGTGGCTAAGATTGAGTTCTACAAACTTGAAAACCCTGCTGTTGAGGTTGAGCAGGAGGTTAATGTGAAGACATATACCGACGGTCCTTTCCCATTCTATGCAATGGGTTGCGAACCTCCCGTTGTTAATGGTGCAATCCACTTTGTACCTAGTGGCAATTGGAGTCAGTTCTTCTGCTTCCCTGGTGGTGAGAATCCACTGACAGAGGGTGATTATGTTGTATATCTCGATCTGCAGGCAGATAAGGAGGCAAGTGGCGTACAGTTCACTATGCAGAATGGTTGGGGCGGCGATGCTCAGAACATAACCGCAGCAGTACCTGTTGAGGCTGGTCGTCAGACATACAAACTGAAATTCCCTGCTATTGTTGGTGGAAACTATGATTGTATTCTGAAACCTCAGACTGCTGATGCAACATTGGATCTCTATTCAGTAACTGTTTGCAAGGTTTTGAAGCTTAACGCTATTCCTTTGACAGATCAGGAGAAGAAGGATACACTGATCTACGCTATGGATAAGTGGATTAACGGTATTATGGATGCTTGTAAAGATGACGATGGTAATATGCTTGTTAAGGCATGGGACGTTGTTAACGAGCCTATCGGAGCTAATGGTCAGTTGCAGCATGGTCAGGAAGGTGACAAGGAGAACTTCTTCTGGCAGGACTACCTCGGCGATCTCGACTACGTTCGTACAGCCGTTAAGCTGGCTCGCCAGTACGGTGGCAACGACCTGAAACTCTTCGTTAATGACTATAACCTTGAGTACGACTGGGATGCTAAGGGCAATACTAAGCTCGAATCTCTTATCAGCTGGATCAAGAAGTGGGAAGAGGATGGTGTTACTAAGATCGATGGTATCGGTTCTCAGATGCACCTCTCATGCTACGGAAATGCTGATGAGCAGGCTAAGAGAAAGGCTCTGATTGAGAAGTCGTTCGAGATGATGGCCGCTACTGGTAAGCTGGTTCGTGTTTCTGAGCTCGATATGGGTTATGTTGATGCTGACGGTAACCCTGTTAAGACTGCTGACATGACAGAAGAAATGCATCATCAGATGGCCGACTTCTATAAGTGGATTATCGAAACTTATATGGCTAAAGTTCCTGCAGCTCAGCAGTGGGGTATCACTTTGTGGTGTCCTACCGATGCTCCAGCTGGAAGTGGCTGGCGTGCAGGTGAGCCTGTTGGTATCTGGGATCAGAACTACTACCGCAAACATGTTTACGCCGGTATTGCCGACGGACTGAGCGGAAAGTAATATAAAAAAGCTAGGGAGTTAGTTCGCTCCCCGGCTTTAAACCGTTGCCTGCTTTTTGCAGACAATTTTAGAACTTTACATTGTTTTAGGGGTCCGGGCTTGTGAAAGTCCGGACTTTTTATATGTGTTACGTTTTGCAAAGTAAATGATACATATAGAAAATCGAATGTCATTATTTTACGCTACCTTTGCAGCGGTAAACTAATAAACGACATAGATAGAATGTTAAAAAAATCAACTGCTATAGCAGCAGCGATGCTGTTTGCAATAGGTACGAAGGCGCAGAACCCTTTCGTACAGACATGGTGTACCAGCGACCCAGCACCGATGGTACATAACGGAACAATG